>Ga0194039_1000680_pt1 | contig 19689 bp, 15 predicted proteins | sample JunL228m_MetaG_FD_148679 | JGI IMG/M metagenome (GOLD analysis project Ga0194039, IMG submission 148679) | Anoxic zone freshwater microbial communities from boreal shield lake in IISD Experimental Lakes Area, Ontario, Canada - Jun2016-L227-8m | ecosystem: Environmental > Aquatic > Freshwater >... | reverse complement strand
TGCGCAAACAGGCCAGCCACTGACCGAGCCCCTCAAACACGCGAACTTGGTCACTTCCGCCCAATTCAGTCCGGATGGGAAGCGGGTGGCGACGGCGTCGGATGACGCCACGGCGCGGGTGTGGGATGCGCAGACCGGCCAGCCACTGACCGAGCCGCTCAAACACGCCAAGGAGGTCACTTCCGTCCAATTCAGTCCGGATGGCAAGCGGCTGGTGACGGCTTCGTTTGACAACACGGCGCGGGTGTGGGATGCGCAGACCGGCCAGCCACTGACCGAGCCGCTCAAACATGCCGACTGCGTCCCTTCCGCCCAATTCAGTCCGGATGGCAAGCGGGTCGTGACGGCTTCGTTTGACAGCACGGCGCGGGTGTGGGATGCCCAGACGGGCCAGCCACTGACCAAGCCACTCAAACACGCCAGATACATCCGTTTCGCCCAATTCAGTCCGGATGGAAAGTGGGTGGCGACGGCGTCGTTTGACAACACGGCGCGGGTGTGGGATGCCCAGACGGGCCAGCCACTGACCAAGCCACTAAAACACGCGAGAGTGGTCACTTCCGCCCAATTCAGTCCGGATGGCAAGCGGGTCCTGACGGCGTCGGTGGACAGCACCGCACGGGTGTGGGATGCGCAGACGGGCCAGCCACTGACCGAGCCGCTCAAACACGCCGGCAGTGTCAGGTCCGCCCAATTCAGTCTGGATGGCAAGCGGGTGGTGACGGCCTCGGCGGACTACACTGCGCGGGTGTGGGATGCGCAGACAGGCCAGCCACTGACCCAGCCGCTCAAACACGCCGGAGATGTCAATTCCGCCCAATTCAGTCCGGATGGCAAGCAGGTCGTGACAGCGTCGGATGACAATACCGCGCGGGTGTGGGATGTCGCTCCACCGCCGACGGGGTACTCCGGCTGGCTGCTCGAGCTTGCCACCGCCATTTGCGGCGAGGCGCTAAATATGCAAGGGGTGCTGGAATGTACGAATCAGGTTCAGGCTCTAGGTCGCGTTCGGCAAAGGCTCAGCGAGCAAGCAGGCGGCGATGATTGGCTTGTGCTGGGCCGTTGGCTCCTCGCTGACCGCTCAACACGGACGATCTCGCCATTTTCCCAGGTTGGCATCCCTGACTGGATTGAGCGCCGGTTCAAGGAGAACATGACGAACGCGCTGGCCGAGGTGGAGCAGGTGGCTGTCGGAACTGGAAACGCCCCGCTGTTCGAGAGAATCCTCCAGGCCCGCCCGGCGGCTGAACAAGCGGAGCTGAGAAGGGTGGCCGCCAAAAGAGCTGCCACAGTGGAGCATCAGCGCACTGCCGCTGCAAGCGGGGATCCTCAGGCCCTTAACGAGTTTGGTTGGCTTTTTGCCACGTGTCGGCAGGCTGGGGTCCGGGACGGAGGCAGTGCCGTCGTTTTCGCTGAAAGAGCGGCTGGAACGACCGGCCGCACGAATCTTATGATTCTGAACACATTGGCTGCCGCTTACGCCGAGGCTGGCCGGTTCGCCGACGCGGCGCGCGTTCAGCGTGAGGCTTTGGAGCGGTCCAACGACGCAAAGATCAAAGAGGCTTACAGATCACGGCTGAAGCTCTACGAGTCGAACACTCCATACCGCGAGGCTGCCGCCAACGACCTGGCGCCTGCCGCCGACGACCGATTGGCGATGGCTGCCCTGCTGCGGGTACGGGGCACACTATGCGCCCAATTCGCGCAGTGGACCTTGGCGGCCAGTGATCTGACTAAAGCAATCGAATTGAATCCAACCAATGATTGGAATTGGTATCAATTGGCTCCGCTGCTGGCGCAAAGAGGAGACGCGGTCGCCTATCGCCAGCATTGCCACACGATGCTTGCCCGTTATTCCGGAACCACCAATGCCTCCATCGCCGAGCGCACCGCCAAAGTGTGCCTGATGCTCCCGTGGGATGGGCCGGACCTGGCAGCCGCGGACAAACTCGCGGAGACGGCAGTTACCATTGGCGCGACTGAGGGATGGGTGGCCTATTACCAATTCGTGAAGGGCTTGGCGGAATATCGCCAAGGCCGCTTTGACAGCGCTGCGGAATGGGAACGGAAAGCGTTAAGCGAGGAAGGAATTGACAATCCGCGTGACGTTCAAGCCTGCATGGTGCTTGCGATGGCCTGCCATCGAATGCATCAGTGGGACCAAGCCCGGGTGGCCCTGGCCAAGGGCGGCAAGATAGCCGAAGCAAAACTGCCCAAGCTCGATAGCGGCGACCTCGGCAGCAGTTGGCACGACTGGATCATCGCCCACGCTCTCATGCGCGAAGCCAAGGGGCTGGTTGAGGGTGAGGCGGGCGGCGGGCTGGGGGTAACCCCGAAAACCAACCACACCGACCACGCACCATGAGTCAGAGGCCATTTGTGCAAGCCAAGGCAAGTGTCAGTCCACACTTAAGTCCACACTTAAGTCCATGACGCCAGAGCGTGACAAGGAGCGACTCTCATCTTGACGGGGCGTGGGGCAGGTCTCCAGCCTGCGGGTTCACGGAGTCTCCGACTCCGTGCAGAGCAAGAGCAAGAGCAAGAGCAAAAGGAAGAGCAAGAGCAAGCGATCTGCCCCAGGCTGCTCCCCAAAGTGAGAATGCTGGTCGCACCCAAAGGGATGTTGTGGCTGGATATGGTCTGAATGTCGGTTTCGAGGCCATTGGGGCGGCGGCGAGCGGTCCAGCGGGAAAACGCGCTGGAAAAGATCAGAAAGGGCTTTACACTCATTGAGGAAAATCATAAACTGGATTGGTGATCAGTTGTGGCAACAGGTCTTCTCCTGCGCTCCGGACGGCACGGCCTGCCAGGTGGAACTGAGTTTTCCGCTGGTCAATACGAACCGGCCCGACCAACAACTCCAACTACACTCGCCAGGCGGGGGGATGACCTTTGCCCCGGACGGCAGCTTCATGGCGCTGAGCGACAACAGCACGATCAATGGCGGCGGACGGTTGCTAATCTTCCGCAACGAGTCCTTCGCGGTTCCAAGCTTTGCCATCACCAGTGTCTCGCACCAGACTGCAATTGTGGCATCGCCGAGCCTTTGTCCCTCGACGAGGGCTGCGCATAATATCGAGAAGCCTATGAAGAGCCGAACCCGCTTGCACGAGGGATTCACCCTGATCGAGTTGCTGGTGGTCATCGCGATCATCGCGATACTCGCGGCACTCTTGTTACCCGCGCTGGGGCGAGCCAAACTAAAGGCCCAGGCCATCCAGTGCATGGGTAATAATCGGCAGTTGATGCTCGCCTGGCGCATGTACACCGAGGATGCCAGGGACCGTCTGCTCGCTTCCAAGGGCGGCCCGTATCAATGGATGAGCGGCATGGAGGACTACAGCCCCAGCAACCCCAGCAACTGGGATCCAAGTGTGGATATTATGCAGAGCCCACTCTGGGCTCACTGCGGCAAGAATGCGAAGATATTCAAGTGTCCGGCGGACCAGAGCTCGGTGCTGGTTCGAGGGGTTACCTACCCGCGCGTTCGGAGCATGGGGATGCTCAACTGGGTCGGTGGCCGTGGAGATGCCAACGGAAATCCAGCGGCCATGAACTGGTCGAATACAATTCTGGGCAATTCCCGTGGCGAATGCCGGGTGTATTACCGGATTTCGGATATGGTTAATCCCGGCCCGTCCGGAACATTTGTTTTTGTGGACGAGCCCGAGGACCGTCTCAACGACGGGTTCTTCGTTACAGACATGCTGACCTACCCAACCTCGACCCAGGACATTTGTGATTTTCCGGCAAATTACCATGGTGGCGCGGCGGGTTTTTCCTTTGCCGATGGCCACGCAGAGATCAAGGCATGGAAGACTCCGCTACTCCTGGTGAAGCCTCAGAAGGGGGTCATCCTGCCCTATCCAACGCCTTTGAGTGCATTGAACCGGGACGTCCTGTGGTTGATGGAACATGCCACTCGCTGGATACAGTGATCTCCGCGAATGCCGGCGCAAACCCGATGAAAACCCCGAACTGGATAATCATCATGCTGGCAGCCTGCTGACTGGCCAGCATCCCTGCCCCTTCCTCACCAGACCTCTACCGGCCCTTTTGGGACGGGTATGTTTCCGTGGGGCGGTGCGCCGGCGGGGTGCATGAAAGAGGCCGTCATGGGCGGGGGGCGGAAGCGATGTTTCAGTTCCCCGGTTTCATCCAGAAACGGCTGACGCCAGCGGCGGTAGCATTCAAGAATCTCGTAGAACCCGGCGCGGCTCGATACGAGCACAACGCGCTTGTTAAACTCGTTGGCCGGGCCGAACCGCTTTGCGTACCACGGCGCCACCTTGCGGAACATGCGGCAGGCGTGGACCTCGCCGAAGACATCGATCATCAAATCCAGGTGGCGGCACATTGCGCGCACGCGTTCTTCAAAAGACGGCTCGGGCAGAAGCTCGCCGGTCCTGAGATAGTGCAGCGTGTGCTGAAAAACCCACGGATTGTAGAATGCGCCTCGCCCGATGCTCACGCCGGCGCAGCCTGTCTGATCAAGCATCACTTTCGCTGCCTCGGGGGTGGTGACGTCGCCATTCCCGACGACCGGCACCGTTCTCAGCGCCTGTACCACCGCGCGGATGCCCGCCAGGTTGACCGTGCCCGAAAACCCCTGCTTGCGCGTCCGGCCATGAACAAAGACGGCGGCTACCCCAACATCCTCGAGCGCGCGCGCCAGGTCCGGGGCGGTGATGTTTTCGTCGTCCCAGCCTAGCCGCATCTTGGCGGTGATGGGGATTTTTACCGCCTCCACCATGCCTTTGACCAGTCGGGCGGTCTTGTCGAGTTCCGTCATCATGGCCGAACCGCCGCCGACGCGGCAGACTTTGCGGACGGGACAGCCCATATTGATGTCGGCAGAGGCGATGCCGAGTGACTCAAGATAGACCGCTGCGTCGCGCATTTCCTCAGGCACCGAGCCGAACAGTTGCACGGCGAGCGGTCGGTCGGCGGGGGAAGTTTCGATCAGCTTGAGGGCCTTGGTTTTCTTCTCGAGCAGCGAGCGGGCGTTGACCAGGTCGGTCGTGGCCAGGCCGACGCCGCCCAACTCGCGGACCGTGAGGCGAAACGGCAGGTTGGTGTAGCCTGCCAGGGGCGACAGAAACAGGTTGGAATCCAATGTCAGCGGTCCGAAACGCATTTTTCAGACTATAGCCGCAAGCGGAGGGCAAGGCGATTCCAATTCGGGGGAAGGCAACAAACGATGCGCCTGAAGGGCAAATGATGCAGTTAGGACCGGCTTCTTAAGGCAGTTCCGCGGCGGCGCTCTCAAGATTCCAAATGGCGTATTCGTAGCCTTGTTCGCAAAGGAAAAGCTGGCGGTTCATCGCAAATTCCTGTTCCATCGTGTCGCGCGAAACAATCGAATAGAAGTGGGCCTGGTTTTCCCCGGGCTTGGGCCGCAACACCCGGCCTAATCGTTGCGCCTCTTCCTGCCGCGAACCAAACGTGCCGGAGATCTGGATGGCGACGCCGGCGTCCGGCAGGTCCACCGAGAAATTGGCGATCTTGGAAACCACCAGTTGCCGCAAGCGCCCGGCTTTGAACTCGGCATAAACCCCGTCACGAGTTTTTTGCGGCGTGCTGCCCGTCAGGATGGGAATGTTTAACTCTTCCGCCATTTGTTTGATTTGCTCGACATACATTCCGATAATGAGCGTCGGCGTGTCCGCGTGGCGCTTCAGCAGACGGCGCACGACCTTGAGTTTTTCCGGGTTTTCCGAGGCGATTCGGAATTTGTGACGGGTGAGAGCGACGGCATATTCGAAGCGGCGCGACTCGGACATGGGCAGCCGGATTTCGGTGCAGCGCGCTTTGGCAATCCAGCCTTCGGCTTCCATGTCTTTCCAGGGGATATCCACCTTCTTGGGGCCGATCAAGGCGAAGACATCGTCTTCGCGGCCGTCCTCCCGGACGAGGGTTGCGGTCAACCCCAGCCGCCGCCGGGCTTGCAAAGTGGAAGTGATCTGAAAGACCGGCGCTGGCAGCAGATGCACCTCGTCGTAAATGATCAGGCCCCAATTCCGTTGGTCGAATAGTTTCAGATGGGTGAACTCGGCGTCGTGGCTCGAACGGTGAGTCATCATCTGATAGGTGGCCAAGGTAACCGAGCGCACTTCTTTGGACGCGCCGCAGTACTCGCCGATCATGTCTTGGGGAATCGTGGTCTTATCCAGCAACTCCTCGATCCATTGCCGCGCGGCGGTCACGCTGGTAACCAGGATGAGGGTGGAGGATTTGACCAGGGCCATGCACGCGATGGCCACGATGGTCTTGCCGCCGCCGCAAGGCAAAACGACAACCCCGGAGCCGCCGCGTTCGGTGCCGCCCGCGTGAAAAACCCGCGCTGCCTCGTCCTGGTAATGACGCACCACAAATGGCCGGCCCGCGCGTGTTATCAAGCGCAATTCGATGGGAAAATCATCCCCCGTGGCGTAGCCCGCGAGGTCTTCCGCCGGAAAGCCGATCTTAATCAGCGCCAGCTTGAGCCGCCCGCGGTCCCCCGGGTCCACGAGAAACCGCCGGGGTTCGAAACGTTCGCGCAAGAACGGGGCCACGGTCTTTTGCCGCGCGATCTCTTCAGCCAGGGGCAGATCGTTGGTGGATAAGACCAACCCGCGCTCACCCCGGGTTACCTGGACCCGGCCATAACGGCTGGCAAAATCGCGCACCGAAACCAGCACATGCTCCGGCACCGAATACTTCGCCAGACCGGTTAGGGAATCGGTGATGAGCGTGGCCGTCAACCCGGCCGCACACGCGTTCCAGATGGACAGCGGTGTCAGGCGGTAGGTATGGATGTGCTCCGGCGACTTTACCAATTCAGCAAACCGCACCAGGCGGTCCCGAGCCTCGCCGTAACGCGGATTGTCAACCTCCACCAAAATGGTGTGGTCACTCTGAACAATCAGCGGGTTTTTTGCGTCAGGCGCGGACATGGATTCAGATTTCGATGTCCTGGATCGTCACCACATAATTCTGATTGAGTTTCTTCAAGAATTCTTTAATCAGCGGCTCGGCTTTGCCGGGGTAGCTCACCGTAAGGGCGCGCTGGTCCGTGGGCACCACACATTTGGCGTCGAGCAGCAGCTTGCAAAAGGCGGCATGGGCCTCCGCCTCGGCGAACCAGAGTGTCGTTTGAACGCTGCGCTTGACCTTCACCGGCTTTTTGCTGATCGCGCGCCGGGGCGGAGCCGGGGTGGCCAAGCGGCTTCGTGCCCGGTCCGGGGCCGCCAACGCCCTGTCCCCGTGCAGGATTTTGACCGGCACCTGCTCGGCCGCTTCCAAATCCTCGTAAAGCTTCTCCGCCTTTCGGATGATGGCAAAATCCGAAGATATTGCCTCCTCAATGAATTGCTTTGCGAGGGTTGCCTCGCGGCGGCCTTCCAGGAGGCCAAACCTTTCATAAAGAATGAATTTCTCCGAGTGCCCGGCCCAGTCCCTCAATTCCTGCTCGACATTAGCCGGCAGGTCGCGTCGGGAAAGAAGTTTCAGCGTCGCGATGGCGTCCGTCTCGGAGTTTCCAGCCAAAGCGGCGGCGACCTTGGTTCGGGTCAACTTGAACACGGTGGCGATGCCGCGTTGGAGCAAATCGCACAGCGGAAGCAGTTGCCGCTCGGTTTCCGCCGGGAAAAAGAGCGACTCGACATGGACCTCGAAGTTGGGCAGCACGGTGACTTTTGGGGCGGCAATCTCTTTGTGCATCGCGCGACGCAGGCGTTCTGTGATCCGAAAAGCCGGCAATAGACCTCGGGACGGCTCAATCGGCGTCTCCGTTTTCGGCTTCACGTAGGCGACTTCGACGTAGCCTAACACCAAGGGGATTCCTTCCAAAAACCGTTCGAGATACCGCCCTTCCACTTTCTCAAAACCCTCGGGATCCTTATCGGAAATCGGGTTGCGATTGCTCCACTCGCCCCGTTTGTGTTCGATAAAGTTCCCATACCGGCCCTCGGACATCGACGTTTTTCTCAGGGCAATGGGAATCTCTTTTGGAATCAGAAACCAGGGGTCGTGCTGCCGAAAATGCTCGATCAGCGACGCCGTGCTGAACCAGATTCCGCTTGGACATTCTGCGAGCAGTTGCAGGAGACGCCGCCGCACGGCAGGGAAGGGAATGGTCGGCACCACCCCGGTGCCACGGCCCCAACCATCAAACGTATCCGACCGAGTCAACGAGCCTCGGCTAAAAAACTCATTCCAACCCTCCCCAGAGCCCAGGTGGGCCTCGAGCAGCCTCTCCTCCTGCGCCTGCAACGGCAATTCGATAAACCTCTCGTACGCCCGATCATCAACGGCCATGAAGTTGTCCGGAAACGAGGGCTCGGAACTCGAGTAGCCTGCAAATACCCCTTCGGTATCGTAGCTGACGAAATTGAGCTTCAGGCAGACTTGATCCAAGTGCCCAATCCAGGGAAAACACTTATCGGCGTCCATTTCCGCCTCGCTGGCGGGATGGCTCATGAGCTTGGCCATGCGCTGCTGGTGCCCCTGGGGAATCCGGTTGTCGCGATGCCCCCGCTTGATCTCGTGGCTGCGCGCGTATTCCACAAACGTGTAAATGTCGAATCGTATGTCCGCAGGATTGGCGAACACCTCCAGATCGGTTACCTTGGTCTCCTCGAGTTTCAGCGAAGATACATTCATTTCTCAAGTCTCCGAGTCTTCGGCTGATGTTTCATAGGAGTCGATGCTCTTAACCACATGTCCGGATTTCTTCAGCCAGGCCTTGATTTCCGGCAGCAACCCATTTGGAAAAGCCACAAACTCGCGCGAGAGCGACACCAGTTGGCCGGGTTGGCCGAACTTCTTCTCGAGCATCACCTTCAAGCTCAAATCACTCACCCGCGCCACGAGCAAGTTTTCGTGGATGATCAGCTTGCCCCTCCGCTGCTCGATCGTTTCGCTCGTGCTGCGGAAAGCCGGGTGCCTCTCCCGCAGCCAGCAAAGCACCGGGCCGGCCAGCGTGAGCGCCGAGGCATGGCTTAGCTTCAAGAGGTCGGGTGCCGCCCACAGTGCCCCTTGCGCAATCTTCAGCCGCGAAACCTCGGCCACTCTTTCCACCGCCTCCGCCGGCGCGCGATCCAGGTCGATGCGCACGGCCTGCGGATTGCCCGCATCCAAAAAGTTCTCCGGTGACACCTCGGCTGCGGCATCCGCCAGGCGCGGCAGACGGTACAACAAGCTCCCATCCTGCTCGGTTCTCTCGAAACATCCCCACTGGTATCCGGCTTCGCACACGGTCTGCGGAGCAGGCACCTTGGGCTCCGGCAGCGCCATTTTCCAGAAAGCCAGCAGATCATCCGGGGCCAGCCACTCATTTTCCCGGAGCCGCGAGAAGGCATACCTCAGCAACGGAACCGGCTGCAACGCCTCGGCGTGCTCCTTGGCCTTGTAGGAGACCTTCGCGTCAAACTGCGCCAGCCTCCAGGCATCCAGTTGCTTCGCCCGGAACGGTTTCCCCTCGAAAAGCAGTTCACCATCCGCCAGCCCCCACCGGCCCGTTTGACGCCGCGCGGCTTCGCCCGCCGGCGAGGCATCTGCTTGCAGAATCTCCCCGAGTTTGTCCCTCAAAATATTCCCCCGATGCTGCCCGACCGTGGTCGTGTCCAACAGGCGGGGCCGAAAAGGCGCCGGCAGGAACAAGCCAAATTCCTCGGGAAAAATAAATTGTGTTCGCTCCAAAACCGAAACGTTCTGGTAGCCTTTTGGCAGAGTGCCGCACAGCAATATCCCCCGGCGAACGAACTGCGTTTTGACCCTTTGAAAAAGACTTTTATGCCTCTCGGTGAAACTGAGATAATAGTCGGTGGAAAGCAACCCGGGGAAAACTGTTTTGAAAAAGCCCAAGCCCACCGATTCCCCCATGCAGTTTAACAAGTGCAAACCGAGCGCCTCCACTTCGGTCAGCAAGGCCAGCGCCGCTTGCAGCCCCTGCTCCGAAAGGAACAGATGCTCCAGCAGTTCCCGCGAAGCAACGGTCTGGGGATCGAAACCCCGGCTCTGGCCAATGGACTTGATGTCCGCCTGGCCCAGTTCCAGACACATTGCCTTTAGCATTTCTTGCTTGGTCATGATGATGGCGCGTATTTCATGGCGTACGGATATATTGCAGATTTGAGGCGTCCTGCCAACTCTCGATTTATCTGCCAAATCACCGAGCAAGGTGCGCAGCGTCAATTACAGCGGGTGCGGCAAAAAGCAAATTATTATGGATTAATTCAATACCGTGTTGACAATTTTGGTCTGCCCGGCAATTTAGCGACCCAATGACTGAGAACAAAAACCAATCAATTATGGGCAGGCTTGAAGGAAAAGTGGCAATCATCACCGGTGGCTCAAGCGGTATCGGCGAGAGCGCTGTGAGACTCTTTACGCAGGAGGGATGCCGCGTCGTCATCGCCGACAGAAACATCGAGGCGGGGGATCGTCTGGCGAAGGAACTCGGGAGCGCCGTGCTGTTCCATCGCACAGATGTAACGAGGGAAGATGATGTTAAAGCGGTTGTGGAGCGGGCTGTGACGACATTCGGGCGGCTCGACTGCATGTTCAACAACGCAGGAGTTTCAGGCCCCCTCAAGCCCATCGAGGATGTGTTGGTGGAAGAGTACGAACTGCTAACCTCGGTGAACATCAAAGGTGTTTTTCTCGGGATGAAATTTGCGGCGCCGGTCATGAAACGTCAGCGCTCCGGAAGCATCATCAACACTTCCAGCATGGGGGGTCTGAAGGCTGAAAATGCCCCGCACCTTTACTGTGCAGCCAAGGCTGCAGTGAACCACCTCACCCGATGCGTGGCAAATGAGTTGGGCGGGTCGAATGTCCGGGTGAACTCAATTTGTCCTGGAGCAATCCTGACGCCTATTTTTATAGTGGATAAGACCCTTTCCGCAGAGCAAACAAGAGACGCAATGAAAGAGGTGGCAGAAGGCCTCTCGCACTATCAGCCCATCCCGCGCGCCGGGCTTCCGGAAGACATTGCGAGGGCAGCGCTTTGGTTGGCCAGCGATGATTCTTCATTTGTCACGGGCACCAATCTGGTTGTGGATGGCGGGGCTACCTGCGGTGAAAAATGGTCCTCGATGATGGCTCTGCAGGGAAAAGCGTGGCGTTAACCAGTTAACAAGAATGCAAAACTGAGGAGTCAAAATAAGCTCGAAGCCTGCATGATTACCCGTGGTCCCCACGTAATTGAGTTTGGCAATAGCCGGCGTTTAGTTTGATAGAGTGTCAGTCATTATCCGAACGGAACCGGGTTCCGACTACAGCAAAGAGGACGTATAAAATGGTGAACTGTGAAAAGATTCGAGTCGTGCAGTATGGCTGCGGAAAAATGAGCAAGTATATCTTGCGCTATCTGTACGAGAGCGGCGCCGAGATTGTGGGCGCGATTGACGCCAAGCCCGAGGTGGTGGGAAAGGATGTGGGAGAGTACGCCGGTCTGGGTTTCAAGCTGGGCGTGACCATTCGCTCGGATGCCGACGCCGTATTGGACGAGTGCGATCCCGATATTGCGGTGCTGACTCTGTTCAGCTTCATGGACGACGTATATCCGCACTTTGAACGCTGCGCCAAACGCGGCATCAATGTGGTCACCACCTGCGAGGAAGCCATCTACCCGTGGACCACCGCCTCCGCCATCACCAATAAGCTGGACAAGCTGGCCAAGCAGACCGACTGCACCATCGTCGGCTCCGGTATGCAGGACATTTTCTGGATCAACATGATCTGCTGCGTGGCTGGCGGCGTTCACCGTATCGATCGCATTGAAGGGGCGGTCAGCTACAACGTCGAGGATTACGGTCGAGCACTGGCCGAAGCTCACGGCGCGGGAATGACGCCGGAGGAATTCGATCAGAAGATCGCTCATCCGATCACCCTTGAACCCAGCTACGTGTGGAATACCAACGAGGCCCTGTGCAATAAACTGGGCTGGACGATTAAATCCCAGACCCAGAAATGCGTGCCCTATTTCTACGACAAAGACCTCTATTCCGCGACGCTGGCCGCGACCATTCCCAAGGGCAACTGCATCGGCATGAGCGCGGTGGTCACCACCGAGACTTATCAGGGGCCGGTGATCGAGACCCAATGCATCGGCAAAGTTTACGGTCCGGGCGACGGCGATATGTGCGACTGGAAGATCATCGGCGAGCCGGATACCACCTTTTTCGTCCACAAACCGGCGACTGTGGCGCATACCTGCGCCATCATTGTCAACCGTATCCCCACCGTCCTTAACGCTCCAACCGGTTATATCACGGCCGAAAAGCTGGACGAGGTGCAATATCTCAGTTATCCAATGCATGTTTATTTGGACTGAATTATTTGGACTAAACTGGCCGCATAATTGACAACATGGGGTATCCACTTAACGCAAGCATTCGTTAAGTGTTGGCCGTCGCAGCGATTCATAGTGGCTAACGTCCTCGAAGACCTGCCCATTGTGGTTACTTGCGTTAAGCGAATACCTCTTTTGATGAATATGGACGAGAATTCACGCGCATCGTTTAAACGGTTGCAGACGCTCACAGACTGCTTCTACGCCTTTGCCCTTATTCTGCTTGTCGTTTTTATAGAAAAGCCGCCGGACGGCATGCTTCCCACCGAGGATGCCATAAAACAGTATCTGTTCGGCCAGTTCGATTTGATCATCGCATACCTTGTGACCTTCACGAATATTGCTTTCTTTTGGTATTTCAGTCATAACGAGAGCAAATACCTCAAGCGATCTGACGGGGTCCATACCTGGCTTAACGTTATCAGCCTCATGTTTGTCGGCCTGCTCCCCTTTTCGAGTGCCCTGAGCGCAGCTTTTCCCGCGTCGCTTGTCATACATCTCTTCTACAGTTCGGTCGTCTTCCTCGTAGGCTTATTGTTCTGCATTGACTGGCTTTATGCCATAAGGAAAGACCGCCTGGTTGACTGCTCCCCTGCTACCAGGGGCAGCATTGATGAACTCACCGTAGAATCCCTGGTTCAGCCTATTGCAGCGCTCCTTTCACTGGGTGGCGCCTTCATCAGTACGTTCTGCTGGGAATTGCCCTACCTGCTGGTCCCTGTGGCCACATTTCTAATAAGCAAGCGCTGGGCAAGGAGAGCGGGGGGCAAAGCCCTATCCGGCAAGCCTAAGTGAGACGGCGGCAGAGTGGTCGAGCGGAGCCATTTGTTCACTTGCCTTTTCAGGCATAGAAAAGATCGTTCACCTTTTTGAGCGTCTGATAGCCGTAAGCGAGGTGATAGAAATGACCCTGGCCTGCAACTGGATTAATGTGAACCTTTTTCGCATGTTTGAACAAATAATCGCTGAATTGCGGAGGGACAAATTTGTCCTCGGTTCCATGAAATACCTCAATCGGGATGTTTATGTCCGAAAGACTGAATCCCCAGTCTTTGTAAACTGTCTGGGCGTCGTAGGCTGGGCCATTGGAGCCCTGACGAAACAATTCCTGGAAATCGCGCATGAACAGATATTGAAAATCGGGCAGTTTAAAAAGTTCCCGGTCGGCAGGACACAAGCTCGAATCAAACATTTTGGCGAAGGATTTCGGGCTTTTCATAACGGTTTGCATGAATCCGAGCAAAGAAAACGGAATCTTGAATACAGCTAAAGGCAAACGGGTGCCAAGTCGGGCATATATACGGTCCATCGTGCCGAGATATTTGGTCATGGCAGGGTCACTATACACCTGCAAGGCACAAGCCAGATCAACAACGAAATGGAGGCGCTCAGGGATGGCAAAAGCGCTGGCCATTAACGTTGGACCGGCGCCGGAAATGCCCATGGCTCCAAACGAGCCGATTCCGAGGTCGTCGGCAAGATCAGCCATATCCTGGGCGTAATCAAGGATAGTCCAGCCCCGGCGAAAATCCGATTGCGCAACCCCGGGGCGATCCGGCACAATAATCCTGAAACCATATTCAAGGCCAGGTTTGTGAAGCAGCATTACATGAACATGCGACCCTGTCCCATGATAAAAGATAATGGGTCGCCCTTTAGGATCTCCATACTCATGAATGGCGAGCCGGGTTCCATGCCGTGTCTTGTGGAATCGAACATGGTTCTCGAGTTCGTCCAGTTCCTGCCGCGTTAGGTTGCTCAGTTTATCCGCATTATTCCCTGTGTTGTCCATATTCTTTACAGTTTCGCTTGCCAACAAGAAATTGGTTCATTCGGGCCCGGGTTGCAGTGATTCGAGCATTGTGAGGCATTCTGCCAGAGCGCGATGCCGGCAGCCAGCCCAAATGTGCGAAAGACCGCTTAAGATTGCTGGCGGCCAGGTTTCTGCGCTTGACAACAAATCTCCCGGCTAACCAACCTGTGAATCAAAGTGTTTAAAGACAAATCAATCTGCATCACCGGCGGCACCCGCTCGTTCGCGCACGACTGCATTCAAGTTCTGGCAGACCGGTGCGCGCCGCAAAAGCTCATCGTTTATTCCCGCGACGAACTCCAGCCCATCTCAGCCAGATGAAGCTCATTCCCTACGGACGCCAAAGCATCAGCGAGGAGGACATCGCCGCTGTTGGGGAAGCGCTCCGCTCGGACTTTTTGGCATGTGGTCCGAGAGCCGAAGAGTTCGAGCGCCGCATTGCCGAACTGGTCGGCGCCAAGCACGCGGTGGCAATGAACAGCGCCACGTCTGCGTTGCACATCGCGATGCGCGTCGCCGGGGTGGGTCCGGGTCACAGAGTCGTGACCTCACCCAATACCTTTCTTGCTTCAGCCAACTGCGCCGCGTTCGTCGGCGGAACCCCGGACTTTAGCGATATTGATTCGGTTTCCTATAACCTGGATCCAATCGGTCTCGAGCGAAGCTGGCAGTTGGATACCAAAGCTGTTGTGGCCGTGGATTATGCCGGGCAGCCTTGCGACCTGCCGGCCATTGCCCAGGTGGCACGCGCGCGAGGGGCGATTGTCATCGAAGACGCCTGCCATGCGGTCGGGGGAAGTTTTCTGCATGAAGGACGCGCCTGGAAACTTGGCGGCCATCCGTGGGCGGATATGACCGTTTTTAGCTTCCATCCAGTCAAAACGATGACGACCGGCGAGGGGGGGATGTTGGTGACCAACAACGATGACTGGGCTGGCATGGCGCGGCAGTTGCGATCACATGGCGTCGAACGGAAGCACTTCCTGGGGTTGGGCGCTGACGATGAACCGGCATTCGCCGAGCGCGGTCCCTGGCACTACGAGATGCAGAACCTCGGCTACAACTACCGCATCACCGACATCCAATGCGCTCTTGGCCTTTCCCAGTTATCCCGCCTCGAAACCTTTATTGAGCGTCGCCGCGAGATCGTTGCCAGCTATAATTCAGCGTTCGCCGGAATCCCCTGGCTGACGTTGCCGCGCTTACGCGCTCCTGCGGATGCGGCCCTCGTCTCCTGGCATCTCTACACCATCCAAATTGATTTTCGAGCAATAGGCCGAACCCGCACCGAGGTCATGGTCGAGTTATACCGGCAGGGGGTTGGCACCCAGGTGCTCTACATTCCCGTCCATCTTCAGCCCTGGTTTCGGCAGACCTATGGTTATGCACGAGGCAAATGCCCCGTAGCTGAGGCATACTACGCGCGCGCGCTCAGCTTGCCGCTCTATCCCGCGATGACCGCGGAAGATGTCGCCCGCGTGCAAGCAGCGGTGCGTGCCCTGGCATAGCATAGTCATGCAATTGGAAATAACCCGCGCCGAGCTGGAGACGCTCGTTAGCAGACAGATAGAGACCCTCTTCGGCTTTCGGCAGGCGGAGGAGCGCGAAATCCTCCGGGCGGGCATTGCCGCCGCATTGGAACGTTGTGAGTTCTGCTTTTCGAAGACGAGGAACAAGTACTACGCGAAGAATGGCGGAACCTACTTCAACCCATTCCATAGCGGGCAGTATTCGATCTTTCTGTACTTCTTATCCAACTCGATTTTTGCTCTCTACCCGAATGCCGGCACGCTCGCGGACCGGGTCTATTACCTGAACAAAGCGCTCAACGGCCTCGACCTGTTTTATGAGGTGAAGATGCCGCGCGCGTTTTTCCTGGATCATCCCATCGGCAGCGTTTTAGGCCGGGCAACTTATGGCGAAGGTTTCGCCTTTTCCCAGAATTGCACCGTGGGCAATAACAAGGGAGTCTATCCGGTAATTGGCGAAAATGTGCGGATGATGGCCTATTCCATGATTTTGGGCGCCTGCAAGATAGGGGACAATACGATCATTTCGGCGCAATCGTACGTAAAAGATATGGATATCCCTGCCTGCTCGATCGTCTTCGGCGCGCACCCAAATCTGATTGTCAAGACCCGCGATATGTCCTACTTTAAGACAACCTGACCGCACGGAGTTCTTGGCAAGTAAAGTAGTTGCAGCGGGTGATTGCATTCTGCTTGATTGCTGCCTGGGAACTTGAGAATCTCGGAGAAGAGTCTGGCCAGCCTGCTGATCGGCATCAGCAACGGCTTCATGCACCAACAGCGGTAATGGCGTCTTGAGGATGAAGGTTCCGTCCGCCTTGGTGCCGCAACGGTTTTATCGAACGCGGCAATAGTAGCCGGAAACCAGACTTCAACCGATATCGCATGACCGAGTGGAATATTCAATCACGCGCCCACACCTGTGCGGCCTGCAATAAGCAGTTTGCCGATCAGGAGGCATTTCACACCTTGCTTTTCGATGAGAAAGCCGAATTTCGGCGGTTGGATATTTGCCAGGCTTGCTGGCAGAAGCAATACAGCGAGGGTGCGCGCGACCGCAAAGGGTTTATTTCCTACTGGCAAGGTGTTTATGAAGCGCCCCCGCCCGCGACCGAGGTGATTCAGAGGGAAACCGCTGAGTCGCTGCTTCGGAAGCTCATCGAGATGGATGACCCGCGTTACCTGCCTGCCGCCTATATTCTGGCCGTCATGCTCGAGCGCAAGCGCCTGCTCAAAATCAAAGAGCAGATCCTGCGCGACGGGCAGCGGATTTTCATTTACGAACAACCCCGGACTGGGGATGTGTTCACCATCGTCGATCCCGCCTTGCAACTCAACCAGCTTGAACAAGTGCAACACGATGTCGCCGCCTTGCTCGAACATGGTTTGAACCCGCCCGCCACCACGCCGGCCCCGGCGGCCCCTACCGCCGAAAACCTTCCGGCCACCGATAGTCCCCTCGACTAAATTCCTGCACATGCCCGCACCCATGCCCGCCGTCACTGAATACGATGAACTGAAGAGCCAAATCAACTACGTGTTCCGCGACCCAGGTTTGCTGCGGCTTGCGTTGACGCATCCTTCGGTCGCGCACGAGCTGGGCGCGCCCATCGAGACTAACCAGCGACTCGAATTCCTGGGCGACGCGGTGCTGCAGCTCGTGTTGACGCGCGAGTTGTATGAGACATTTCCTGGGTTCGACGAGGGCCCGCTAACCAAGGCCCGGGCCAAACTGGTTAACCGGCGGACCCTGGCTGAACATGCCCGGCGCATTGGTCTCGGCAAGCACCTGATTGTCAGCCGGGGCGAAGAAATGCATGGTGGCCGGGAGCGACCCTCGGCGCTGGCCGACACCTTCGAGGCGCTGCTGGGAGCAATCCTGCTCGACGGCGGCTTCGAGCCGGCTCGCGAATTCATCCTCCGGCAGTTCAAAGAAGCTTTTGGCGGGCTTCCCGTGATCCCGATCCTCGAGAATCCCAAAGGCGAGCTGCAGGAACTGCTGCAATCTGTCTCTGCCGAGGCGCCGCAATACCAGGTCGTCTCCGCCACCGGCCCGGACCACGACCCCATTTTCGAATGCACCGTCCATCATAACGGAATGGAACTGGCACGCGGCCAGGGCAAAAGCAAGAAGGCCGCTGAAAGCGAAGCGGCCCTGGCCGCTCTGCGCGCGCGAAAGCAACTCCCATGAACCTCTTCAACTCTCGTCTCAAGCTCCTCATTGGCGTCGTCCATCTTCAACCCCTGCCTGGCTCGCCGCGCTGGCGCGGCGATTTCGGATCGGTGATCAAGTTCGCCGTGAACGATGCCCGCGCTTACGCGCGCGGCGGCGCCCACGCCCTATTCATCGAGAACTTCGGCGATGTGCCCTTCACCCGCGGCGACGTTGGCCCGGAAACAATAGCGGCCATGAGCGCCGCTGGGCGCGCGGTGCGCGAGGCGGTGAAGATTCCCATCGGCTTCAACGTGCTGCGCAACGACGCGCGCGCCGCCCTGGCTGTATGCGCGGCTTGCGACGGCAGCTTTATTCGCGTCAACGTCCATACCGGCGCGATGCTGACCGATCAGGGACTCATCGAGGGCAACGCCTACGAGACGTTGCGCTATCGGCAGCGGATTTGTCCCACGGCGCAGATCTTTGCCGATGTCCACGTCAAACACGCCGTGCCGCTCGGCAATTGGACCATCGAAGACGCTGCCCGCGATACCGTCGAGCGCGGCCTGGTGGATGCGCTCATCGTTTCCGGCGTTGGCACCGGCCTCGCCACGGACCTTGCGGATGTCGAACGGGTTCGCCGCACCTGTCCCGCCACCAAAGTCCTCCTGGGCAGCGGTGTGACTCTGGGTAACGTGCGCGATTTCCTGCCCGCCGCGGACGGTTTTATCGTGGGATCATCGCTCAAGACGGGGGGCAGACTATCAAACCCGGTCGATGCCAGACGCGTCGCGGCACTCGTGCGAGCCTTGAAGCCATAAGACCTGGGCATCGCTGGCAAGGTCCGCCCTGTCGTAGTTGTATCCCGGGAAGACAACCACGCTCCCAGAGCGCTGGCAATTGCAGTGCCTCTGACTCTCGAACACCAGCCCCGCTCTCCGACCACCTGAAATCCGGCTCCAGGCCCGGTTGTCGTGTGCGCGAGCAGACCCGTATCTGCTTTCTTGCGGGCGTCCCGAAACCACCCCGGGAAACGCTCTCGAATTTTTCCTGTGCTTCCGGCGCTGTTTCGTTCCACATTAGGATATGCCAACGCCAGCACCGCTCCTGAACCTGGTCAACGTGACCAGGCGCTACGACTCGCCGGACAACACCGGGGCGTTGACGGTGCTCAGCGAGGTGACGCTCCAAGTTGCGCGCGGCGAATCCCTCGCGATTGTCGGCCCATCCGGTTCGGGCAAAAGCACGTTGCTGCAAATTATAGGCACGCTGGACCGGCCAACGAGCGGGACAGTGGCGCTGAATGGGCAGGATTTGAATGGTTTGGACGATCTGCAGATCGCCGCGGTGCGGAATCGGCAAATCGGTTTCGTTTTCCAGGCGCACTATCTCCTGCCGCAATGCACAGTCTGGGAAAACGTCCTCGTCCCGACGCTCGCCTCGTCGGAGAAATCGCTGCGCGACGGCGCGGGCGAACGGGCGGAGCGCCTGCTCAAGCGGGTGGGTCTGGGGGAGCGCAGGTTCCATCGCCCCGGCGAACTCTCCGGCGGCGAGCGGCAGCGCGTGGCCGTCGTCCGCGCGCTAATCAACCAGCCGCAACTCCTGCTGGCCGACGAGCCGACCGGCTCGCTCGACCATGCCTCGGCCCAGCAGCTCGGGCAATTGCTGCTGGATTTCAACCACGAGGAAGGAGTGACCCTCATCGTCGTGACACACGCGCGGAACCTTGCCCGGCGCATGGGCCGCGTGCTGGAGTTGAAAGATGGGAGGCTGGCGCCAGCAGAGGGCCAGGGGTAGAGAGTGGATTTGAACGCTGAACCTTGAACCTCGAACCTTGAACCTTCAACCTCGAACC
>Ga0194039_1000674_pt1 | contig 19789 bp, 17 predicted proteins | sample JunL228m_MetaG_FD_148679 | JGI IMG/M metagenome (GOLD analysis project Ga0194039, IMG submission 148679) | Anoxic zone freshwater microbial communities from boreal shield lake in IISD Experimental Lakes Area, Ontario, Canada - Jun2016-L227-8m | ecosystem: Environmental > Aquatic > Freshwater >... | reverse complement strand
GCCTCGTTGACAGTGAGTGCGCGACCGTCGAGGTCTTTGCCGTGAATCGACTCGACCGCGGCCTGCGCCTCGGCGTCCGAGGACATCGTGACGAAGGCGAACCCGCGCGAGCGGCCGGTGAACTTGTCCTGCATCAGCATGACTTCCGAAACGGAACCGCACTGCGAGAACATGTCTTGAATGGCAATCTCGGTCGTATTGAACGAAAGGTTGCCGACGTATAGTTTGTTACCCATGGTAGTTTTTATTGGGCATTGAGATCGGAGACTGTTCCCGACTACCGGGTTTCAAACCGCCGCCGGAATCTTCCGCGCGGCGTTCACCAAATCACGACCACATCTGCTCAATGCGCTTCTTGAACGGTTTCCCGACTTTTTGCAAATAATTTTTTTGGAATGATTTTTTTATGCGCCCGCGCGGACGGGGCCGGAATATGGGATTGAATGCCCGGCGGCATTGGGTTTTTATGCTTGGAGAATGTTGCTTTCCCCGCGCCTCGCCGTGATCGTCCTGAACTTCCGGACTCCGGAGGTCACGATTGCCTGCCTCAAAACTCTCGCGGCGGAGGCCCTGGCGAACCCCGGGCTCGAAGTGATCCTGGTGGACAACGCATCCGGGGACGATTCGGTGCCGCGCATCCGGGCGGCCATCGCCGAGAACGGGTGGACGGGCGGCTGGCTGGACTTCCGGGAGCAGGACAGGAATCTCGGTTTTGCGGGCGGGAACAACCTGATCCTTCGCGAGCGGATGGCCGAGGAGAATCCGCCGGACTACCTGCTGCTTTTGAACAGCGACACACTCGTGCGCCCGGGGTGCCTCGCCTATTGCATCAAGGTCATGGAGGCGGATCCAAAAATCGGCGCGCTCAGTTGCATGCTCCGGAACAGCGATGGCACGGTGCAAAATGTCTGCCGGAAATTTCCGAGCCCGCTCCGCGAGTCGGTGCGCGCGTTCGGCCTGCCGTGGCTCGCGCCCGCGCTTTTCCGCTGGGCGGATCTCGAGGATTCCGGGTGGGATCGGACTGCTGGGCCGCGCGATGTGGACTGGATCGGCGGGGCGTTCTTTTTTGCGCGCACCGAGGCGCTGCAGGTGGCGGGAGTTCTCGATCAGGAATTCTTTTTTTATGGGGAGGACTGCGAGTGGTGCCACCGGCTGAGCCGGCACGGCTGGCGGATCCGCTTCGATCCTGGCGCGGAGACGGTTCACCTCGGCGGGGCCTCGTCGGATTCCACGCGGATCCGGAACCGCCAGCGCGATATCTACACATGGAAGGCGCGGTTTCTCGTCCAGCGCAAATGCTACGGGCGAGCGGCCGAGCGGCTGGTGCGCGGGTGCTACATCACGATGTTCGCGCTGCGTCTCGGCTTCGCGCGGATCACCGGCCGGGGCCGCTCGCAAAAGGCCGCGGATCTGCGCGAGGGGCTTTCCATGCTTCTTCATCCGCTGGACAAATGAAAATACTTATCGCTCTGCCCGGCCTCCACCGCGTGAACCGCGGTGCCGAGGTCGCGTTCGAGTCGGTCGCGGCCGGCCTCGCTGGGGAGTTCGATATCACGGCCGTCGGCTCTGGCGCGGAAATCCCCGGGCGGCCCTACCGGTATCTCCAGGCAGGGATGGTCCCGCGAGAGAAATTTGAGAATTGGCCAAAGTTTCCTCCCCTGCGCAGCGAGTTCCGATGGGAGGAGCTGACGTTCGCATGGTCGCTGCGCAAGGCGGTGCGGGCGCTGCAGCCGGATCTCACCGTGACGTGCAGCTATCCGTTTGTGAGCTGGATCCTGCGCGGGGCGCGGGATGCGCGGGGCCGCCGGGCGCGCCATGTCTTCGTCACCCAGAACGGCGACCATCCGGCCCGCCGCACGAACTCGGAATACCGGCTGTTCCGTTGCGACGGGCTGGTCTGCACGAATCCGGATTTCTACGAATTCAACAAATCCACATGGCGCTCGGCGCTCGTGCCAAACGGCGTCGATGTCGACCGGTTCACGCCGGGCCCGGACGCGCGGGCCGCGCTCGGCCTGCCGAGCGCGGGGGCCATCACGACGACTTTGCCCGCGCTCATCCCGTCGAAAAATGTGGCCCTCGCGATTCGGGCGGTCGCGCGGCTCGAGGGCGTGACGCTGGCGGTGGCGGGCGACGGTCCGTGCCGAGACGAGGTGGATGGCCTGGCGCGCGAACTCCTCGGGCCGCGATATTTTCGCATGACGCTTGCCGGCGACAAAATGCCCGGCTTCTACCGCTCGGGCGATGCGTTCCTGCACCTGAGCCGCGAGGAGTCGTTCGGCAACGTCTATATCGAGGCGATGGCGTGCGGGACTCCGGTCGTGGCTCACGACTACGGCACGACGCGATGGATCCTCGGCGACCGCGCGACGCTGCTCGACACCACGAACCCCGAAGCCACGGCACAAGCGCTCCGCGGCGTGCTGGCAGGCCCGCCCCCGGACAGGCAGGCGCTCCACAATGCGGCCCGCGAACGGTTCTCCTGGCCGGTCGTCACTTCCGAATACGCCCGCTTCTTCCGCGAGATCCTGGAGGCGAAAAAATGAGCGCAATCGGTTTTGTGGCGATCGGGAGAAACGAGGGCGAGCGCCTGAAGCTCTGCCTGCGCTCGCTCTGCGGCGAAAGCCCGCGCGTCGTCTTCGTGGATTCCGGCTCGACCGACGGCAGCGCCGAATTCGCGCGATCCCTCGGCGTCGAGGTGCTCGCGCTCGACACGTCGTCCGCGTTCACAATGTCGCGCGCCAGAAATTCCGGCTGGAAATGGCTCCTCGAAAAATGGCCGGAAACTCAGCTCGTGCATTTTGTGGACGGCGATTGCGAGCTGGTCGACGGATGGGTGGACGCCGCGGCGGAATTTCTCGCGTCCCACCCGCAGGTCGCCGCGGTCTGCGGGCGCCGCCGCGAGCGGTTCCCGGAAAAATCGGTTTTCAACCGCCTCTGCGAGACCGAATGGAACACGCCGGTTGGCGAGACAAAATCGTGCGGCGGCGATTCCCTGATCCGCCACGGCGCGCTCGAGCAGGCCGGCGGGTATAACGAGTCGCTGATCGCCGGGGAAGAGCCCGAACTCTGCCTGCGCCTGCGCCGGGCCGGATGGAAAATCTGGCGGCTCGACCACGACATGACCCGCCACGATGCGAACATCCTCCGCTGGTCCCAGTGGTGGCGCCGGAACGTGCGCGGCGGCTACGGGGCGGCGGATGTCGCCGTGCGCACGGCGGCCGGCACCGCGAATGCAGAGGTTCTTTTCGGAAGCCAGGTGGCCAGCGCGGGCCGGTGGGTGCGCGGCATCGCCGCTGCCCTCGCGACCTCGCTTCTGATCGCGTTTGCGGGCTTCTTGTGGTTGGGTGTTTGTCTCGCTCTCGCAGCACTCGCCGCGACCACCCTCCAGATGGCACGCATCGCGCGCGGCGCACGCCTGCGCTGCCCGGATGGGCGGTCCGCCGCGGAATACGGAGCCCTCACCGTCCTCGCCAAACTCCCCCAGTTCCTCGGAATAAAAAGCTTTGAACGCGACCGCCGGAAAAACCGCGAGGCCAAACTCATCGAATACAAATCATGAAACTTCCCGACCTTGATGCCGACCGCGCCCGCTATCCGAAATCCGCATGGGTGCGCGAGCAGTCGCTCTGGGCGATCGCGGTTTACCGGTTCGGTCGCTGGAACGACTCCCGCCCGCCGGGGTTCTTCCAAAAATTGTGCGACCGCGTGTATTGGTTTCTCTTCCGCATCGTCGAGACGCTGACCGGCGTGAGCTTCACGAAAGCCGCCGTGATCGGCCCCGGCCTGCGGATCCACCATTTCGGAAATATCTTCATACATTCCGGCGTGAAAATCGGCGCGAACTGCACGCTGAGGCAGGGCGTGACGATCGGCAACCGCCACGAGGGCGGCGGGGTTCCGGTTCTCGAGGACGACGTGGACATTGGTGCCTACGCGCAGTTGCTGGGGCCGATCCGGATCGGGAAGGGCGCCCGCATCGGCGCGCTGAGCGTCGTCCTGCAGGATGTCCCGCCGGGTGCCACCGCGGTCGGCATCCCGGCGAAGATCCTCCCCCCGAAGCCCGCCGCATGAAGATCCTTTACCTCAGTTCGTTCCTTCCCAAACGCTCGGAAACATTTGTCTACAACGAAGTCCTCGGGCTCGAGTCGCTCGGGCACGACGTCGGCGTCGCGTCGCTCTACCCGCCGGAAAAAAACCTCGGCGAGCCAGCGCTCGACGACATGGCCGCCCGCGCGGTGCCGGTCTATGGAACCGGCCAGGCACGACTCGTCCGCGATGCCACCGCATTTTTTTTCCGTCACCCGATTCGCGGGATCCAAGTCATGACCCTGGCAAAAATGGACGCGCTGCTTGCGGACGACATGAGGCTGCGCGACCGACCAAAAGTCGTCTTCCAAGGCCTGGCCGGGCTCGCGCTCGCGCGGCGGCTGTCGTGGCATGGGCATCCTGCCCATGCGAAGATTTCAGACACGGGCAGGATGCCCGTGCTGCCCGTGCCACGGGGAACCAAGTACACGCATCTGCACGTCCACATGGCCCATGCAGCGGCGACGGTCGGGATGTATGCGGCCCGCGCGCTCGGGATTCCGTTCAGCTTCACCGGCCATGCGGCCGACCTCTTCCGCGAGCGCTGCCTGCTCAAACAAAAGCTCCGCCGCGCCGCCTTCGTCGCGTGCATCAGCGAGTGGCACAGGGAATGGTATCGGACGATCCATCGGCGCCCGGATGCCGAGTATCCGGTGATCCGCTGCGGGGTCGCCGTGCCTGCCACGGCACTGCCGCCGCGCTCGGGGCCGCCTCTGGCCTTGCTCGGGCTCGGACGGCTCGTTCCGAAAAAAGGCTTCGACGTGCTGATCGAGGCCTGCCGGATTCTGGCAGCCGATGGGATCGAACTCGCGTGCGTGATCGCCGGCGACGGGCCCGAAATGCAGCGGCTCAAGAACCTCGCCACCGGGCTGCCCGTGACCTTCCCCGGCGAGGTCGCCAACCGCGACGTCCCGGCCCTCCTGGCCCGCGCGGACATCTTTGTCCTTCCCTGCCGGATCAGCGGCGACGGCGACCGCGACGGGATTCCGGTCGTTCTCATAGAGGCGATGGCTCACGGCCTCTGCGCGGTCAGCGGCGACCTGCCGACGATCCGCGAGTTGATCCGAGACAATCAAAGCGGCCGCCTCGTCCCGCCCGGCGATCCGAGCGCCCTCGCCGCCTACCTCCGCACACTGGCCGGCGACCCGGCCCTCCGCGCCGCGCTCGCCCGCAGCGGCCGCCAGCGGATCGAAGAAGAGTTTTCTTCCGCAAAAAATCTTGATAGGCTTGCTGCGGCATTTTCCGCGCACCACCAGCCATGACGTCCCAAAGCTCCGAACATCCCCCGTTTTCCAACCCGGGAAAATATGTTTTGATCACGCCGTGCCGCGATGAGGCGGCCTACGCGCGCCGCTGCATCGAGAGCGTGCTCGCCCAGTCCGTGCTCCCCGCGCTTTGGGTGGTGGTGGACGACGGGTCGAGCGACGGCACCCCCGCCCTCCTCGCCGAATACGCCGCCAAACATCCCTGGATCCGGATCGTCCGCCGTGAAGATCGCGGGAAACGCGCGGTCGGCCCCGGCGTCGTGGACGCATTCTACGCCGGCATGGCAACGATCCGCCCGGAGGATTTCGATTTCCTCTGCAAATTCGACCTCGACCTCGACCTGCCGAAAAACTACTTCGAGATTCTGATCCGCCGGATGGAGGAAAACCCGCGCCTCGGCACGTGCAGCGGGAAACCGTATTTCGAAGAAGGCGACCGGCTCGTCAGCGAAAAATGCGGCGACGAGATGTCGGTCGGCATGACGAAGTTTTACCGCGTCTCGTGTTTTCAGGAGATCGGGGGATTTGTGCGCGAGGTGATGTGGGACGGGATCGACTGCCACCGGTGCCGGATGCTCGGCTGGGTCGCGTGCAGTTGGGACGAACCGTCATTGCGCTTCATCCACCTGCGCCCGATGGGATCGAGCCAGAAGAACATTCTGACCGGGCGGATGCGACACGGCTTCGGACAATACTTCATGGGAACCGGCCTCTTTTACATGTCGGCGAGCTCCGCGTTCCGGCTGGCGCATCCTCCGCTGCTCATCGGCGGGCTCGCGATGTGGTGGGGGTTCGTGAAGAGCGCCCTCGCCGGCAAACCCCGCTACCCGGATCCCGCATTCCGGAAATTTCTCCGGGCCTACCAGCGCCGCTGCCTCCTCGTCGGCAAGGCCCGCGCCACCGCCGAACTCGATGCGCGCGCCGCCGCCCACGCGAAAAAACCTTCCCCGACCCAGTGAGCCGCCTCCCCACAATACAAGCCCTCGCGGCCGCCGCCATCCTCGCCTCCCTCGCCGGATGCACGGCGGTGCCGATCAAGGAAGGCGTGTTTGAAGCGGGCAAAAAAAAGGGTTCGAAATACGTGCCTGCCAAAAAATTCCAGCCGGGCGAGTTTTTCACCGCCGAGCTTCTGACGTCCTCGAAAGATTTTGCGAGCGGCGAGAAAATCAAAAGCGAGTCCGGGAGGATTGACAACGACTACCGCCTCGGTCCCGGCGACCATTTTGCTTTTCTCGTGCGGGGCCGCGAGGACATCTCGCGCGAGGAGATCATCGTCGCGCCCGACGGCCAGGTCGCGCTGCCCCGGGTGGGCATCATGAATGTGAAGGGCCGGACGCTCCGCGAGCTCACAGAGGAATTCACGAAGGCCCTGGGCGTTTATTACGACAAGCCGGAGGTCACCCTGGTCATGAAGGCCTACAACAACAACCGGGTCTTCGTGCTCGGCCGCGTGGCCAATCCCGGCGCCGTCAGCTTCCAGGGCCCGGGCACCCTGCTCGAGGCACTCTCTCTCGCAGGCGGACTGCCGGCGGACAACGCCAAATCGTTTCTGAGCCGGTGCATGATCGTCCGGGGCAGGGATCTCGTCATGTGGATCGATCTCAAGGAGCTTCTCGAGCAGGGCAACATGAATCTCAACGCGCGCCTCCAGAACGGCGACGTCATCTTCATCCCGCAAAGCGAGGATCAACTCGCCTATATCCTGGGCGAAGTCAAAACCCCGGGCGTGATTCCGCTCCGCTCCGAACTCACCCTTCTCGACGCGATCATGACCGCGGGCGGGCCGACGAAGGGAGCAAACCTGCGCGATGTCTTCCTCGTCCGCCAGGCGCAGGGCAAGGGAGTCGTCGAACGCATCAGCTTCAAGGAGCTCGTCGGCAAGGCCGACTTCAGGAAAAACTACGTCCTGCACGACGGCGACATGATCTATGTGCCGGAAAATGGCCTGAGCAAACTCAACTACTTCTCGTCGCAGATCGCCCCGTTCTTCACCGTGGTCGGCATCGCGGCCAATACGATCACCGGGGTCGGACTGCTCAACGGCCTGACCAACGTCCTCTACGGCGGCGGGAGCATCGGATCCACCGGCGGCAGCAGCAGCAGCGGCAGCTCCAGTTCGAGCAGCGGCAGCTCGAGCAGCAGCGGAGGCGGACCATGACCCCGGCGGCCGATGCGAACCGGAGATCTGCGCCGATCGCGCGCGGCACGCTGGAGAACGCAAAAAAATCCAAGCCGTTCCGGATTTTCGATTTCCTCTGGCGGCGCGGCCCGCTCATCCTCGGCCTCGGCATCCCGGCGTTCCTTTTGCTCAGCCTTCTCGTCACGCCGCTCATCCATCCGATCTACAAGGTGGATGGCACGCTCCTCATCAAGCAGAGCCGGGAGCCAACCCTCGGCGGGCGCGAGCGCGACCTGATTCAAGGCGACGTCGGCGTTTTCCAACGAACCCTCGTGCTGAGGCTTTTGGATCGCGCCGTGATCCAGTCGGCATTGGAGAATCTCCCCGATGACAAGCGCCCGGAATTTCTCAAGGGCCTCGGCTCCGACGACCGGGCGGTTTATAGCCTGATGTCGCGGCTCGTCGCCAAGGAGGTCGAACGCACATACCTGATCCGCGTCTCGCTTGAGGCAGGGGAATCCAAGGGCCTGGCAGCCACCCTCCATGAAGTGCTCTCCAGCCTCATCGAAAAGCTCCAGGCCGAGCAGGAAAAACAATACGCCTCCCGGCTCAACTACCTTCGCTCCGAAAAAGAAAAAATCTCCGCGCGGGGGGCGGAGGAGAAAAAGCGCATCCTGGATCTCGCCGAACGTTTCGAAAACCGCTCGTTTCTCCGCGCGGATTACGCGACCGACCTCGGCAAGATGAACCTCATCCAAAAACTCTATTGGGAGGCCCAGGCGGACACCCTCACGAAAGCCGCCGCGCTCGATCTGGCGGAAAAGGATCGCGAGACACTCGCCAAGGCCAGCCTGGAGCCGTTCGCCCAGGAACGCGTGGCCGACAATTTCGGCATCAACCAGATCACCCAGTGGACCTACGGAAAATCCCAGGAGCTGCGCGCCACGATCGACGGGCTCAAACCGGAAAACCCGGATCGCAAATACATCGAGGATCGGATGGCCTCGATGAACGATTACATGGCCAACTACAAAAAGCGCGTCGGCGAGGACACGATCAAGAACCTGACCGAGAAGCGCGCGTTCGAGCTCGACAGCGCAGTCATCAAGGCCAGGAACGCCTACGAATCCGTGCGCCACACCTCCGAGCAACTCGGCCGCGAACTCTCCTCCGCCAATGAGGAAGCCACCAAGATTTCCGAGGGGATCTTTGCCGCGAACGAGCTCACGTTCGGGCTCGGACAGCTCCGCGACCGCCTCGCCTCGATCAACACGCGCATTGACGATGTCGAGATCGAGGCCAAATCCCCGCTCCCGGTCTCCATTGACTTGGTGCCAGCCCCACCGGTGAAACCCGCTTCCAGCAATGCTTCCAAACTCCAGATGATGGCCCTTGTGCTGTCGTTCGGCCTCGTCGGCGGCATCTGCCTGCTCTTCGATTTTCTGGACGGACGGATCCGCTGCCGCGAGGAGTTCGGCGCGGCGGTCGGCGGCGAGGGTGCCGAACCGGTTCCCGCCACGAACGGCGAAATGGATGACCCCGCATTTGCGCGCATCGTTCTCGACCGCCCGCAGCACCCGGCCGCTGCCGCCCTCCGCGATCTCGCCCTCCGGCTCGTCCTCGAACACCAGCGCGTCAACGCCAAAATTTTTTCCTGTGTCGGGATCCATCCGCGCTCGGGCAACACGACGATCGCGCTCAACCTCGCCCGGGCGATCTCGTCGCACGGGTTCAAGGTTCTGCTCGCCGAGTTTCCGACGCCAACGCCAGGCCTGGCAGCGGCGGCGGGCCTCGCCACCACCTCCCCTCCCCCGTCGCCGTGGGGCAACAAGGAGACGGATCCCGAAGGCGCGGTGGAGATGCTTCCCTGGGTCGCGGGAATCCCGGAGGACCGGGTCCGTTCCTCGCTCGACTCGTTCCTCGCCAGCGCCTCGAAAGCCTACGACGCCGTCGTCCTCGACCTCGTGTCTTTTTCCTGTTCGGACATCTCGCACGAGGCCGGGCTGAAGTCGGATGTCATCGTCGTCACCGGCCGCCAGCATGTAGCCCTCTACAGCGAGGCCCGGCGCACGGTCGAGTCGGCGGCCGCCGGCGGCGTGCCCGCCGTCACGACGCTGCTCAACTTCAGCCGTCCCGACCCGATGCGCCTCCATTCCCTCGCCGGCATCTCGGCCGCCCAATCGTCCGTCTCCGCGCTCCACACGCGGTTCCAAACCCTGACGTGTGATGCCGGCAAATCCCTCCTCAAAAAAGCCCGCGCCTCCAAGGCATGGAAAAAATTCGCAGAACTCGCGGACAAAAAACAGAAGCACGGCACTCCGGCCGCCCCGCCGCCAGCTGAAAAAACCGAAGAAAAAAAATGAGAACCGGTCTGGTCACGATTGTCATCGGGGAAAAATACCGGGCGCTTTTCGATGAGTATTCGCGGGTGCGCTTCGACTCCTACGCGCGCCGTCACGGCTACGAAACCCTCGTGGTGGATCGCCCGATCCGCGAACTTCCAGGCAAGAAGCTCACGTGGCAGAAGTGCTGCCTCCACGACCTCGAATGGGTGCGATCCCTCGACATGGTCGCGTTCCTCGACTCGGATATCCTCATCGCAAAAGACGCCCCACCGCTGCCGCTCGTCGCGCCCGGGATGGTCGGCGGCGTGATGGACAAACCCCCGGCCGGACTCAACAGCGGGGTTCTGATTTTCCGTCCCGGAAAAGAGGTCGCCGCGATGTTCGAGGAATCCCTCCTCGACCCGGATCCGTTCTGGGACCAGGTCGCCATCGACCGCGTGCTCAAAAAAAACAACGCCCTCCAGCTTATTGATCCGCGTTTCCACTGCATGTTCTACGTCCGGAGCTGGAGGGTTTTCCGCGCCATCTTCGGACGCAACTGGATCTACCACTCGCTCCACGGAAAATCCAAACTCGCCCTCATCAGCCGTCTCCTGGCCCTCCAGGGCCGGTGAGCCATCGCGCTCACTTTCTGTCCGCCCGCAGGAATTCGCGGATCGGTTTGTTGTCGATGTAGAGCTCCTCGATGGCCGCATGGCCGTTGAGGATGCGAACCGACGCATAGGCATTCTGATGTTCGCTGTTGTCCCGATACGCGGCTTCGGCCTCCGGCGCGGCCTTTTCTTCCATGTAATAGCGGTCGAATGGAAAATGAAGCCCGCCGCCGCGCCTTGCGGCTATCACCACGTCGTCCCCAGCCAGCGGGGCGTTGCTCTCCTCTTGGATTTTCGCAAATCCCTTCTCATCCACCTCGAAGCGCACCCAGACTTTCCCGTCTGGGGTGTTGTCGTCGGATGACGTGGCCACAGCGAACTGCAGCGCCACATACCGCCCGCGGAAGGCGTCGGTGGGATCCACCGGTGCCGTTTGGAATTTGAACTCGCGGCCATGCTGCAAGACCTGTTCCTGCCGGTAAATCATCCATCCGGGCACGGACAGTTGGATCACCGCCAGCGGAATGAGAATGAACAGGCGCGGGGTCATGCGGTCTTCCGTTTTTTCAGCAGGATCCCGTTTGCGGCGAGAAAGCCGGCACCGATGAGAATGAACGCGACACCGCGCGCGACAAAGCTCAGGTCGCTGTCGAAAAACCGGGCGGCGATCAGTGCCGCCGCAATCACCATGCCGGCATTCAGGGTTCCAATCCGGTTGTGATGAAACCCGCGAAGGATCGTGCCGAGCGCAAGCAGGGCCGCAAAGCCGTTCATCAGGACGACGACCGCGGTTTCCTGCCCGTGCAGGGCGAGCAGACAGGCCATAAGCGCCGCCAGCGGGAGCACGGCCGCAACAAAATTGAAGTCGGTTTTTTTCCGCCGGCAGAAAAGCAGCAGCACCGCCGCAGCCAGGACGAAGCCGTAGCTCAACCCGAAAGCCACGCAGTAAGTCGCCGTGGAGATTTCCGGTTTCCAAGAGAAAACGGGCTCCCCCCACATCCCGTGGTAGCTCATGGTGATCGCCAGAACCATGATGCCCCCGGCGCCAATGGCCCGGAAGGGATGAATGAAGCGCGGCGCCGATTCCGGGCGGAACCACTGTCGTTCCGCAAGGTAGAGCACGGCAAAATATCCGCTGAACACGAGCGCCCATGTGTGTTCCATCATTTCGCCGCACTGGAACCCCAACGCGATGAGCACCGACACGCCGAGCGCGACCGAAAGCCAGTTCGCGCGGAGCGAGACCCGGTTCTCTTTCAGCAAGCCGCCGTAGAACGGAAGTGCGGCCGCGAGCAACGGCCAAAACCAGAGCATCTCCGCATGGCCCTCGATCCGGCTTCCCGCCCAGACGGTGATTCCGATCAGGTAAAGAACCGCCACCGATGTGCTTCGCAGCAGGTAAACCAGCGGCAGCGCCAGCAGCGACCATGTCAGAACGAACGCCGGAAAATCTCCCGAAATATGATACGTCTGAGAAATCAGGGAAATCGCCGCGCCGATGGAAAGCGCATGAAAAATGCCCCCTCCCTCGTTGATCGCGGCCGACGGCGGCTTGCGTGCAAGCGCCCATCCCGTGAGGAGGCAGGCAGCGGCCAGCGGCAAAAAGGAAAGAACCGTCCGCGCCGTCCGCCCCATGTCGTCCCAGTTGTGCGCGATCAGAAGAATAATTCCCGCGCCGATGAGCGTGCTGCCGAGGATCGCGCAGACGACGACCGCCAGGCGCGGGGCCTGCCCGGGTTCGTCGAGCTTGTAGTAAGCGCGCAGGGCAGCGGCCGCTTCCGGCGTGAGGATCCCCTTTTCCAGCAGCCTGGGAAGCTCGGAGGAAAGCCATGCCTTGCCATCTTTCATTGGGGAAAATCCTAAGGCGCGAATTCTATTTTAGAAGCTAATCCTTGCGGGAGGAGGCGTCTTGCCCGGCGATCTTTGGGTGCCAAAGATGACATGCTTCCTGTTGACATGTACATCGCCCCGCGGCTCTACCAGCGAAGCCGGCCGGCCCGCACATCGCCCTGGCACACCGCGCAGACCGCGACGTTGAGCGCCGCACGGAGCACGGCCACCGGAAGGGCCAAGGCGCGTTTCGCAGGCGGAAGCCGGGCGAGTTTCTTCAAGGGTTCGGACACGAATTCGGCGGCCCCCGGCAGCGGCCCCCGATAGGCTTTGGCCATCTCCGCGACCCACAAGGGATTCGCCTCGTTGTTGGCGCGGATCACCTCTCCGGGATCCTTTCCTTTCGCCACCAGATCCCGCAGATACGAGAAAAGCAGGATATTCACCGCCGTGCCGTTCACGAGGCGCCGCTCGTGTTGGAACCAGGCCCGGAATCCCGTGACGGCCTCGAAATAATGCGTGGCCCCGGCGGCCCGGACGATGGCATCCGTTTTCTCCGGCTGGCGGAAACTGTCGGTGAGCAGCATCGCCTTCACAAAACCGTCCTCGACAATCAGCCCGAGCGGCATCCAAAACCGCCGCAGCGCCGACGCCCGCGCGAGGTAGAGGCTGCCGGCGATCTTCGGAGCGCCCGCGAGCTGGAGCCGGGAAGCCGAAAGCGACATCTGCTCGCGCAGGCTCGGCGACGCCTTGGCGGCGATGTCCTTGAGCGGCAGATCCACGGCCACGACCGCCTGCGGATTCGCACCGAGCGCCTCCACGACCCGCTCAAGGCATTCGCGCTCGCCGAACTGGATGTCCGCATCCAACAAAAACAGCGCCTCCGCGCCCGGCGGGCTGAAGCCGTGCACAAAGCGGTTCCACGCATTCGCCTTCCCCGCCTCCGCCACTTCGTTCACCTCGAGAACCGCGCGCGGATGCCTCGCCGCAAACGGCCCGAGCGCCTCGCGGGCGCGATCTGCCGTCGCATCCTTGCACCCGTTGGGCACCACATGCACCGACACCTCGTGTCCCGGAATTTCAAACAGCGACTGCCCGGACAACGAATCGATCGTCGCACGGATGTTACGCTCCTCGTTGTAGGCCATGATCCCGATCGCGATTTTCATAACGTTCACATTGCCACCCGCGACGAATTTCTGCAATCCCGTTCCCCCTCGCGGATGCTGAAGCCCGCCGTGAGGACAGGGCGTGAGGACAAGGTTGCCCGAGGCCGGGGCCGCGTGCTATCCTGCCCGACACGATGCGGAAGCCATCACATGACCAGCCCGGATCTGCCGGATCTGCCCGATCCGACGGATTCGAGCGGGGCAGGCATCGCTCCGTTCCCCTTTCCCGACCATGACGCCCTTCGTTCACATCGCGATGTTCGGGATCCTGTTTTTTTCCGTGTATCTGTTCGGAAAATACCCGCCGCGCACGGCGGCGGTGGCGGTGGTTGTGATCGGGTGGCTTTTCCTGCCGGCCTCGCAGGGCGCGATCTACAGCATCCCCGGCATCCCGTTTCACATGAAGACCAACGCCCTCTGCCTGGCCGTTCTGCTGGGCATCGTGGTGAAGGATCCCGACGCGTTCAAGCGGTTCCGGTTTCAGTGGATCGATCTTCCGATGGCCTGCTGGTGCATCGCCCCGTTTTTCTCTTCGATCACGAACGGGCTGGGACCCTACGACGGATGCGGGGCCGCACTCCCGCAGACCGTGGACTGGGGGATTCCCTATCTGGTCGGACGCCTCTATTTCGGGACCTATGAAGGGTTGAAGGAACTGGGGATCGGAATGGTCATCGGGGCGCTGGTCGTCGCCCCGCTCGCATTGATCGAGATGGTCATCAGCCCGCAGTGTCACATCCTTCTCTACGGCTACTATCCGCACGACTTCAGCCAGACCAAGCGGGGCCTCGGCTACCGGCCTTCGGTGTTCATGAAACACGGCCTGGAGCTGGCCATCTACAATGCGTCGGCCGTGGTGATGGGGTGGCAGTTGTTCCTGCGCAAATCGGTCGTGCGCGTGGTCCCGTGGTTGAAGGTTCCGATTCTTCCGTCCGTGGCCGTACTCACAGCCGTCCTGGTCATCTCGCGCTCATCCGGCGCGCTCATGCTCTGCGTCCTCGCACTGGCCGTGTTCCAGGCGGCCGTCATGTTCCGGACGAAGATCCCCCTGCTTCTGTTTCTGCTTCTTCCGCTGGCTTACATGAACCTTCGCGCCACCGGGGCATGGGACGGCCAGCAATTGATCGATGCCTCCAAAAAGCTGACCGGAAACGAGGAGCGGGCCGGGTCGCTCGCCTTCCGGCTCTTCAACGAAAATCTTCTCGTCGAGAAAGCCCGTCTGCGCCCGGTTTTCGGATGGGCCGGCTACCAGCGCTCGTTCGTCACCGATGAAAACGGGCGTTTTATTTCCGTGCCCGACGGGATGTGGATCCTCACCCTCGGAAAGAACGGTCTCTTCGGGCTCACGGCCCTCGGCGCAAGTATTCTGCTGGCCCCATTCCTGTTTTTTTGGAAATCTTCCGCTCGGCGTCTCGGCGACCCGCTGGTGGCGCCGGCGGCCGCCTTTGCGACATGCCTCTGCATTTTTATGACCGACAGCCTCTTCAATGCGTTTTACAACCCAGTCCTGATGATGGCTGCGGGCGGGCTGTCATCCCTCCTCCTTTCTCCCGCCGCCTTTTCGGCGACCGGACTTGAAGAAGCCACCGGGGCACCCGATCCGGCGCCAACAACCCGCGTGATCTGATGGCCTCTGAAGAAACAAGAAAACGCGCCCTGGCGGGCTCGGCATGGACGCTGTTCGGCTACGGCGGAGCGCAGGTCATCCGGCTGGGAAGCAACCTGATTCTCGCGCACATGCTGTATCCGGCGGCGTTCGGCGTCATGGCGCTGGTGACCGTTTTCATGCAGGGGCTGCAGATGTTTTCCGAGGTCGGCATCGGCCCGAGCATCATCCAGAGCCGCCACGGCGACGACCCGCGCTTTTTGGACACCGCGTGGACGATTCAAGTGATGCGCGGGTTCGGCCTGTGGATCTTCACGTGCCTGCTCGCGTGGCCGGCCGCGATGTTTTTCGGCCAGAACGATCCGCTGGCCAAAGACCTTCTCTACATTCTGCCGGTGATCGGGCTCTCCTCGATTCTCGGCGGCTTCAATTCCACGGCCGTCTTTTCTCTCAACCGCCATCTTCAGGTCGGCAAGGCGACGCTTCTGGAGCTGGTCCCGCAGTTGATCTCGGTCGTCGCGATGATCGTGTGGGCCTGGCGCGCCCCGAGCGTCTGGGCGCTGGTCGGCGGGTGGCTGTTCTACAGCATCGTCCGCCTGCCGATGAGCCACTTCCTCAACCGGCCGATGAGGAACCGGTTCGCGTGGGATTCCGCCGCCGCACAAAACCTGATGCGTTTTGGAAAGTGGATTTTTCTCGGAACCATCGTCGCGTTTCTCTCCGGAAGCCTCGACCGGCTTCTTCTCGGAAAACTCCTCACGCTCGAGGAGCTCGGCATCTACAGCATCGCGCTGACCTTTGCGCGCGTCGGCATCGAGGTGTCCACCCGCCTGAGCCACACGGTTTTGTTTCCGATTCTTTCGAGAAGCCAGGACGATCCGGTGACGCTCGTGGGACAGAGCATCCGGGCGCGCGGGCTGATCCTGCTCGCAGGAGGGGCGCTGGTGTGCGGGTTCGCGATTTCGGCGCCAGCGTTTTTCCGGCTGCTCTACGATCCACGCTACGCCACCGCCGGCACCGTGGCCCAATGGCTCGCGATCCTCGTCTGGTTCACGATCGTTCTGTCGTCCATGGAACGCGTGCCCCTCGCGCTCGGTCACCCCCGCGCGCTCTTCATCTCGAACCTGCTCACCACGCTCGGATATGCGATTGCCGTGCCGGCCTATTGGTTTGCGGGGCTGCCGGGATTTATCCTCGGCATCGCGGCGGGGTCGCTCATCGCGCACCTTGTTCTTCTGCGGTGGGTGCCGTTGCGCCGGGACGACATGCTCCGGCAGACCGTGCTATACACACTCGTTTTTGGCGTCTATGCCGGGCTTTGTGTCGCGCTGTTGCGGACGCTGCCCGGGCGTGTGGAACCGCATTGGGAGATCGTCGGAGCCGGGATCGGAACGCTCATCCCGTGCGCGGTCGCGGGCGCCATCGCCTTGCGCCGGCTGCGTGCGATGCGCTAATGTGCCGGCGGTGAAACCTCCCGAAAAAATATCCCCGCCGCGCGTCGCCTGGGTCGACTATGCCAAGGGGATCGGAATCATTCTCGTGGTCGTCGGCCACACGCTTCGCGGCCTCCAGAAAACACCGGTCAGCGTTCCCGGTTGGGAGCTTGTGGACGCATGGATCTACGCCTTCCACATGCCGCTTTTCTTTTTTCTGGCCGGCCTTTTCGTCGAACACTCGTGCCGGGCACCGCTCGGGCCGTTCATCGCCGACAAGGCACGAAGGATCCTGTGGCCGTATTTTGTCTGGACGATTATCCAGGAGGGATTCCGCCATCTCACGGGCTCTTCGCCACTCGGTGCCGCCAGCCTCTGGACGATCATCTACCGGCCTGTGATGCAATTCTGGTTTCTCTATGTCCTCTTTCTGCTCCTGGTGTTTTACGCGGTGTGGAGGAAGGCGGGCGGGCCCCGGGAAGGGTTTGTGGCATTGGCGTTCGCCCTCAATATCTCGCTCGCGTTCGGAGTCAACTACGGGCCCTGGGGCGTCATCTACCAGATGTGGATCTACATTCCCTACCTTGCGCTCGGGGTTCTCGTTTCCCGCCCGGGGTGGCTGGAACAAGTCGAAGCCTGTGGCGTGCCCGGGTTGATCTGCCTGGCGGCCGGCGGATATTCCGCGATCGCCGCCGCCGTGTTTTTTCATGCGTCCGCCCTCGCCGGCTTGGTCGTGCCGCTGGCGGCGGGGGGAATTTTTGCGAGCGTCGCGCTCGCGGGATGCCTTTCCCGATGGAGACAAGCCGCGGGGATCGGTGCGCTCGGGGTGCTCAGCCTGGAAATTTTCGTCGCCCACACGATCTTTGCTTCGAGCTTCCGCCAGTTCCTCCTGGCCGTGGGAATTCACAACGCCGGGCTCCATGTTGCCGGAGGGATTGCCATGGGTCTTGCCGGCCCCGTGATTCTTGTTGCCCTCTGCAAGCACTTCCGGCTCCTGTTCCTTTTCTCCCTGCCCGCCAAACACCGTGCCTGAATCCCAAAAAAAACGCTCCCGTCGCAGGCTTCTCATCGGCCTGCTTCTGGCTCTGGTGGCGGGATCCGCGGCAACCGCCACCGCCGGGGATCAGCACCCGCCGAACCCCAGGCCGCGCCTCGGCATCAACCTCGCCGGCCCGTGTGATTGGAATACCGAGCTGCCATTCGTTGATCTCATGCGCTTCTCGCGGGCCTGGACATCCCAGAAAAAGGGCCTTCCCTTCGGGGCCGGCCCGGCCCTGGATCTCGACGGGAACGGCTACCCGAAGCGCCTGCCCGAGGGCGCATGGGCCGAGTCGCCGCTGATCTCTTTCGACGGACATCCCTGGCCCTCGGGCGAATATACCGTCCTCTACAAAGGCCGCGGAAAGCTGAGCTTCGGCGCTTCGACCACAGCCGTCAGCGAGCCGTCCCCTGGGCGGATGCTCGTGTCACTCGATTCCCGCAAAGGCGACCTGCATCTGAGCATCTTGGAATCCGACCCGGCGGATCCGATCCGCGATATCCATGTCATCATGCCCGGCTTCGACAAATCGTGGCAGTCGAACCCCTGGCATCCGCTTTTTCTCGCGAGGTGGCGCGGGATCGCCTGCGTCCGGTTCATGGACTTCATGGCCACTAACAACTCCCCGATCCGCACGTGGAGCGAACGCCCGCGCCTCACCGACTCGACGTTCGCCGGACGCGGCGTCCCGCTCGAACTTCTTCTGGATCTGAGCAACCGGCTCAAGGCTGATCCCTGGTTCTGCATGCCCCACATGGCGGACGACGACTTCGTCCGCCGCTTCGCCCAAATGGTTTTCGAGCGGCTCGATCCCCGGCTCAAAGTCCACATCGAATATTCCAACGAGGTCTGGAACCCGGGATTCCTCCAGCATAAGTATGCCGCAGAAAAAGGCCGGAGCCTCGCCGACGAGCCCTGGACGTCCGCATGGCTCCACACCTCGAAACGCTCGGTCGAAATCTTCCGCATCTTCGAAGAGGTTTTCGGCGGCTGCCAACGCCTCGTCCGCATCCTCCCGGCCCAAGCCGGAAACCCGGACATGACTCGCCGGATTCTGGATTTTGAAAACGCTTCCCGCCATGCGGACGCGCTCGCCATCGCCCCCTATGTCGGGATCAATGTCGCAGGGACGCCGGATCGCTACAACCCGCTCACGGCCGACGAGGTCGCCCGCTGGGATGTGCCCCGGATCCTGGAGCACCTGCGCGCCGCATCTCTCCCGACGGCCATCGAATCCATCCGCGAAGCCAAAAAACTGGCCTCCGCCCGCAGCCTCGATCTCATCGCGTATGAGGGCGGTCAGCATCTCGTCGGAATCCGCGGAGCCGAAAACAACGCCGCCCTCACCGGGCTGTTCCGTGCCGCGAACTCGGATCCCGGAATGGGCCTCATCTACACATGCATGCTTGATGCCTGGAGGCACGACGGAGGCGCGCTGTTCTGCCATTTTTCCTCTGTCGCCAAATGGACGAAGTGGGGAAGCTGGGGCGCCCTGCAATACTTCGACGACGACCCCGCTGCCTCCCCCAAACTCGGCGCGCTGCTGAAATGGGCCCTCGACGGCGGACAGACCGTCGGCTCAGCGGCGGATGAGATCCGAAAGATGCCAGTCCGGAAAAATATCGATGCCGGCCGCTGACTTCGCCTCGTAAAGCACGCCGAACACAAAGACGAGAACCGCCAGCACCAGAAACCCGCCAAGGATCGCTGCCGACGCGACCAGAAGCATCCTCAACGCGCGTGACGTTTCGGAAGTTTTCCCGCCGCTCACGCCCTCGCGGATCTCCGCACCCGCCCGGCGGGCCCGGACCGCATGATGAATCGTACGGATCAGCTCGCCGCGATTCACCGGCTTATTCAGATAGGAAAACACCTGCACCTCACGCATGGCGTGAAAAAACAGCTCTCCGTCCAGATCCGGCGCCATCAACACCCGCTGCATCCCGGGCCATCGCTCCCCGGTGCGCGACAGAAACATCAACCCCGTCTCGCCGGGCAAATCGTCCGCACAAAGAAAAAGCTGCGGCTGGCTCGTTTCCAAAAACTCCTCCACCTCCGCCAGCGAATTCAAAAAAACGGACGTGATCCGCGAGGGCAAGGCAGAAGCGATGGCCGCCGCCGCCGCCGCATCCGGTTCCAAAATCAAAATCTCCGCCGTTTTTTCTGCCATTCCTGTGAGTTGCCAAAATGTTCCGCTGCCTGCCCTCTACAGAATGCCGCGGACGTTAGTGTTTCTTCCCGTGCAAAAACATCCTGCCACCATCGACGGCCAATGACCAGTCCGAATCCCCCCACGCCCGC
>Ga0194039_1000672_pt1 | contig 19801 bp, 17 predicted proteins | sample JunL228m_MetaG_FD_148679 | JGI IMG/M metagenome (GOLD analysis project Ga0194039, IMG submission 148679) | Anoxic zone freshwater microbial communities from boreal shield lake in IISD Experimental Lakes Area, Ontario, Canada - Jun2016-L227-8m | ecosystem: Environmental > Aquatic > Freshwater >... | reverse complement strand
CAGGGGCCTATGCCGGCAACGAGGGTAAAAGAGTTGATTGCCAAGCCGCTCTTGCCTGTAACCGGCGAGGATATAGATTATAGGGACCCAATCTTTCAGGTAAAAGATTCTTCAGGAGAAAACGACGCAACGTCCTGGGTGGTTCATGGCTATGCTAAAGATAATAGTGATATTAATCCCGAATTCCCCGTATATGGAGGACCCCGCTGGCAATTTGGTAAATCTTCCCTGGTCGATGCGCATTCACATCTGGTGGGCACGGACCTCCTAATTACAAAACCAACGTGGCGCAAAAAGGGGAGCGCCTTCGTTGCCAGGGGAAAGCTATACAGCGGCGGGGTCGTTTTTGGATTGCTGAAAGATAATCGCCCCTCAGGATCTGTAATCATTACGACCCCGGGCGCCTTTGATGTTGTCATCGAAGTTCCACAAGACGGAATGTATGCGGTTGCTCTGGCGAACTATGTGGCTTATTATATTACGATGGAGAACCGCATGGTTGCCCAGGCGGGATGGGTCGAGCCATAATTATGGCTAAGATATTAATGATCCAACTCCAGTCAATCCCGTATTGCGGTACCGCGTATTTGAACAGCGCCGTAAAAAGCCGTGGCCACGAATTTTGTCTATATTTGCATTTAGGCAAAAAAAACGAAAAGGTCTTGCAGAAGATTGACGAAATAAGGCCGGAGATTATCGGGTTTTCCTCAATGACAGGTTTTCATGCTGATGCATTGTCGCTTTCACGGGAAATAAAGAAGCGATATAAACAGCCCGTTATTATGGGTGGAGCGCATCCGACTTTATTCCCTGACGTAATTCACGAAGAGGGCTTGGATATAATATGTCTCGGTGAAGGTGAATTTGCCCTGATAGAACTGATGGACGCCATAGAGCACAAAAGATCCTATCGTGACATTAAAAATCTGTGGGTCAAAGAGAATGGCAAGGTATACAAAAACCCGCTGCGATTTCTCGTGGACCCTCTGGATGAAGTCCCTTTAATTGACTGGTCCTGTTATGCAGGCACTCCCATTCAAAACAGCTCGGCCGTTGCATTTGTAATAAGGGGATGCCCTTATTCATGTTCATACTGCTTTAATGACTCGGTAAAGAAAATGTACAAGGGCCTTGGGGACTATGTTCGTTATTTTTCTGTCGAAAGAGCCATAAAGGAAGTAGAACAATCATTAAAAGTTCTCAAACAAGATTCCGTGCTTTTTTTGTCGGATACTTTTGGTATTAATTCGGAATGGATGGAGCAGTTTTTATCTGCATACGCCCAAAAAATAAATTTGCCATATGTCATCCTCTTGAGACCAGAACTGGCCACCAAAAAAAATATTGAAATTCTTGGGATGTATCGTTGCAATACCGTTGGAATTGGTGTGGAGTCCGGTTCCGAGCGTGTTCGCAAGGAAATTCTTCACAGAAATTATTCCAACCACCGGCTCCTTGACATAGCGGAAAATCTGCATCGAAATAACATAAAGATCAGAACTTACAATATGATCGGGTTGCCAGGGGAAAGCGAAGAGGAAATGTGGGAAACATTGCAATTAAATATCGATATGAAAGCAGAATATCCCCGCGGCGCAATTTTTATGCCCTTTCCAAATACCAGAATTGTCGAGTATGCGAAAACGATGGGTTATCTCGACAGCGACTTTTCTTTTAATTCCATACCTAACTCTATTTTGTCTCATTCGATTTTAAGAAACATAAACGCAAATAGAATCAAGAACTATTTATATTTTTTTCAATCGATTATTTTATTTCCCGGATTAAAAAACTTTTTTAGATTATTAATCAAGCAGGAACCTAATATTTTGTTTCGCCTCTGGTTTTATATGGTATATGCGCATATCCAACGAAAGTCGGAAAGCAGAGGGTTAATCTCTTATATTAAGTTTGTTATTTCAAATATAGGCAAGATATAAAGAGGAGGTAATATGAGTAAAGAAGAGCTTTTATTGATATCAGGCGATGTAGCGGTTGATGACAGAGGAGAGGTTGGATTTGTCAATAATTTTGATATGGCGTCCGTTAGAAGGTTTTACACAGTGACGAACCATAAACAGGGTTTTATCCGGGCATGGCATGCACATAAGCAGGAGAGCAAGTATGTGACAGTTGTTCAAGGCGCTGCAATGATTGCGGCTGTTAAAATCGTTAACTGGGATCATCCGTCTAAAGACTCAAAGGTCGATAAATTCATCTTGTCTGCGGTCAAGCCGTCAGTCGTATTCATACCCAAAGGACATGCCAATGGCTTTATGAACTTAACCGCAGATACAAAAATAATGTTTTTTTCTAATTCTACAATAGAAGAAAGTCTGGGAGATGATATCAGGTACGATGCCCACTACTGGGATCCGTGGCAAGTCGTGGAAAGATAAAATAGTTTACTGACCGTTGTTTATTTTTGGGATCATATTCATGGTGACCAGTGTTGCATATATGTAATTATTTGCAGGTTCGATTTAAAAGAGGTTTCTCTTTTTTATCTTTAGGCCCCAATGAAGCCCGTATTTTATATGACTTCGCTATAGGGTATGTCATGCTTATTGTTGCAGTTTTCTTTGCCAGGGTTTATGTCGGCATCGTGCCTGATTGGAGAATCTTGTTACTGCCGTTGTTTTTCCTGCTCATGAACAGGTTCATGGGGGTTTATACAAGCATGAAAACTGCTTCAATTATTAAAAAGACGTTTATTCTATCGCTGTCTCTTATTTTTACCTGCCTGCTCGGATTGCTTTTAAAACTCCATAGCTCTATTGTGCTTCTATGGTTGCTGCTCACACTCGGGCCCATTATCCTGGCACGGCTTTTTCTCGGTCTGCCTTACAGTAAGCGCCAAAACATTCTGATTAAAACAATCAAGCAAAGAGGTCCCGTACTGGTTGTGGGGGGAGCAGGATACATAGGTACGCACTTGGTTGATTTACTATTAAAAGAAGGCGAATCCGTCAGAGTATTAGACCGGTTAATGTACGGGTGGGAACCGCTTTCTGCGTTTGCAGGCAATAAAAACTTCGAACTCATTGAAGGTGACGCCACGGATATTGTTAAACTAACAACTGCTATGAAAGGGGCTTCAGCAGTCGTTCATCTGTCAGGTTTGGTCGGTGACCCTTCTTGTGCGGTAGACCCTAACTTTACACGCCATACCAACATCATTGCTACACGCATGGTGAAAGACGTGGCCCAGTCTCTCGGTATATACAGATTTATATTTGCTTCAAGCTGTTCGGTTTACGGGGTCAGTGAGAAGGAGGTTCGTGAGGGAGGTGAGTTGAATCCGGTCTCACTTTATGCACAGACAAAAATAGACAGTGAGAAGGAATTGTTATTTTCTGTATCCGATGATTTTTTTGTTACTGTGTTAAGATTTGCGACCGTTTTTGGTCATTCCTACCGCCCCCGATTTGATTTAGTCGCCAATTTTTTTACTGCTCAGGCTATGAACAACGGAATAATTACAGTAACCGGAGCAAACAACTGGAGACCGTTCATACATGTAAGAGACTTAGCGAAGGCTATAATGCTAACCCTCAAGGCTGACCCTATAACTATACAAAGCCAGATTTTTAATGTGGGAGACAGAAGGTTGAATATGACAATCCTGCAGTTGGCGGAAGTCGTTAAGTCCGTAGTAAGTAAATTCCGTGATGTAGAAATCGTTGTCAATGATGATGTGGAGGATCGCCGGAACTACTCGGTATCATTTGAAAAAATTCATTCCATATTAAAGTTTGAAGCTGAAACCCAGATGATGGATGGTATTATGGAAATTGCCGACAATTTCAGAAGCGGCAAGTATAAAAGTTATAGCGATCCCATATACAGTAATGTAAAAATGACAGAAGAAGCGCTAGCTGCTTTTTATGATCCTTCAAACATCGCCCATTTGTATGCCCCTCTCAGCAACGATTAGTAATTCGAATATTTTTAGTAAGGTAATTGGTAAATGAAACTCTGCGTTATCGTCCCGATGTATAACGAAGAAAAGATAGCTAAAAAGAGTGTTGAAACCATTTACAGCTACGTCAATAAGTTGCCCCCGGTTGCAACCCTGCTGATTGTTAACGACGGGTCAACTGACGCGACAAAAAACATCGTTTCCGATGTCATTGATGACCTCAAAGACGATATTGTCAGGCTTATTTCCTATCCTCAGAACCAGGGTTACGGGGGGGCCTTAAGAACAGGCATTACATATGCAATAGATAACAGCTATGATTATATTCTGTTTATGGATAGCGACCTTACCAATCACCCAAAATACTTAGCGAAGTTTTATGAAAAGATGATCGAAGGATGGGATTATATCAAAGCGGCTCGTTATTCGAAGGGAGGTTCCGTCGTTGGGGTTCCGTGGCTTCACAGATCGATTTCAATAGTAGGTAATGCTATCGCCAGAAATTTGTATGGATTGCCGCTAACGGATATTACCAATGGATTTCGGGCTGTAAAGGTAGACATTATGAAACGCATGGACCTTAAGGAGAATGATTTTACTATAATCATGGAGGAACTGTGTCAGGCAAAGCGCCTGACTAGATCATTCGTAGAATTACCATACGTCTTAACAAGTCGCAAAGAGGGACAAGGTACGACCCGCTTTTCCTACACGCCGATGACATGTATGCGCTATTTGCGTTATGCCATTAAGAGCCGTATATAATTTGAAAATATAAAGAGAGGTTGCACATGAAGAATCATTATGAGGGCAGGTTGGGGAAATATCATTCGAGAAAGAATTGTCGATTTTGTAATGGGACAAATCTCACCAAGATCCTTGACTTCGGCAACGTTCCGTTAGCCGGCGGTTTTCTGAAAGAAAAGGATTTTGAAGACGAAAAGTATTACCCCCTTGATCTGAGTTTCTGTGAGGATTGCTGTCTTGTGCAGGTGACCAATGTGGTTCCTGCCGATGTTCTCTTTAAGAACTATTTTTATTTTTCTTCCTCCATTGGGACACTGGTGGACCACTGCGCTGAATTTGCTAAAGAGACCATGGAACGGTTTTTAGGGGACTCGAAAACCCCATCCGTTTTTGAAATCGGTTGCAACGACGGTGTTCTCCTGAAGCCTTTTGCCGCTATGGGGGCTCGTGCAATTGGGATAGATCCTGCGAAAAACGTTGTAAACTCCATCACGGTCAAAGATATTACGGTGATCAACGACTATTTTAATGAAGATGTGGCCGGGCTTGTCCGGGATAAATATGGGCCCTTCGATGCCATTGTATCAAGTTATTCCTTCGCCCACATTGACGACATGATCAGTGTAATGAAAGGCGTTAAAAATCTACTTAAGGATACGGGAGTTTTTATTTTCGAAGTCTATTATCTCGGTACCCTCATTGATGAAATGCAGTATGATATGATTTATCATGAACACATGAGTTATTATTCACTGCGGAGTCTTGTTGCTTTTCTGAAACAATTCGACATGGAAATCTTTGATATAAAATTTACGCCCGGTGTCCGCTCCGGGGCAGTTCGCTTCTACGCACGAAATATTGGGAAGGGAGGCGAAAAACCGACTCCGTCCTTCGAGAACATGATGAAGAACGAGAGTGAAAAGGGATTTGACAGGGTTGAAACCTTCCTAAAGTATGCCGAAAAAGTACGGAACACAAGGGAGGAACTTCTTAAGGTCCTGGATGGCCTCAAGAAAGACGGAAAGATTATTATTGGTTATGGCGCTTCCGGAAGGGGAACGACGATCATGAATTATTGCGGTATCGACCAGGGCTATCTTGATTATATCGTCGATGATGCACCGGCCAAACACGGGTTTTTCACGCCGGGCACACATGTGCCCATTTATCCATGGGAACACACCAAAGAGGAACAGTTTCCTGAATATGCACTTCTCTTCGCGTGGAGCTTCATAAATGAGGTTAAAAAAAGAAGAAGTGATTATCTAAAGGAAGGTGGTAAATTTATTGTACCGCTGCCAAAAGTAAGCGTGGTGGCCCTTTGAAAAAAAGGATACTCGTCCTTGGTGCTACGGGTATGCTCGGGCATATGGTCTACCGTATACTCGCTGAAACCGGTAGCATTGAGGTGCATGGTACCCATTTAGGCGACAGGAACGATCCCTATTATTTTGATGTTGGGAGTGGTTTGAGGAATCTTCGCAAACTGTGTGACCAGTCATTAGGGTACGATTATTTCATCAACTGTATTGGTATGTTGGCACATAAAATCACGTTGGATGATCCCATCTCCATTCGTAAAGCATTTCAACTCAACGCTCTGTTTCCTCATGAACTTTCATCACTCGCCGGGGAACGGAAAGCGAAAGTCATACATATTTCAACCGACGGCGTATTTGCAGGTAACGCCGAGTATTATGATGAAGACGCCCTGAGCGATTGCACCGATTTCTATGGAATATCGAAAAGTCTTGGTGAAGTGATTGATACCCACTTTCTGAACCTGCGATGTTCCATTGTAGGACCCAGTCCCATTGAAAAAGGGGGGCTTTGGGAATGGTTTCTTGGCCAACCCGATGGTGCCGTTGTTCCCGGCTATGCAAATCATATCTGGCATGGAGTCTCAACATACCAGTTCGCAAAGTTGTGTCTCAAAATCATCGAAGAAAATGTTTTCGATGGTCTTCGGGAAGAATCGTGGGTCTTCCATTTTGTCCCTAATGCGCCTGTTACAAAATACGAACTTCTATTTATTTTTAAAGAGTATTTTGGAAAGAATGTTAAGATCGAAGCTACAAAGAGTGACGATGTAACCCATAAGAGAATTCTTCATACCAAGCATGAAGGTTTAAAAAAGTTATATCCCTCTGGTTTATCGGCCAGGGAAATGATGTCTGAGTTTGTTTCGTATATAAATTCCAGCTTAAAGGAGAAAGACAGTGCATAAGAAAAAATTGGCGATTATTTTGGGAATTCGTCCTGATGTTATCCGGGCCGCGCTCGTTCTGGATAAACTCAGGTCTCAAAACAAACATGAGATTGTCTTCATATGGTCTGGACAGCATTATTCTGATAATCTTAAGGATATATTTTTTCGCGATCTCGACATCAAGCCTCCAGAGATTGAGCTGGGCGCAACGGGAGGGAGTGATGCTGAAGTGGTGGGATCTGTTATCTCGAAACTGTCTACCTGTCTGGCTGAGTTAAAACCGGAAGCGGCAGTATTCCTTGGGGACACGAACACCGTCATGGGATGTCTTGCCGCGGCTCAACAGAATATTCCCATTGTCCATATCGAGGGGTGCATGCGGTCCTATGACTGGAGAATGCCGGAGGAAAAATATCGGTCGGTCATCGACCACTTATCGGATGTAATTTATACGTATTTCCCGGAGTACAAGCAACAGGGGATTGATGAAGGGCTTAACCCTAATAGCATCATTTTGACCACGAATCTCATCGTAGACATCTTGGACCGTTACTATTTCGGGGTAAAAGAAAAATTTGATCGCCTGGCGACAGCATCGTTTTTTGACGAGAGAGGGATTGAAAGAAATGAATACTATCTCATGACCTGTCATCGTCGGGAGAATGTTCACATCCGAAAATCTTTCGAAAGCATACTCGAACTAATCGGATATACTGACAGGAAAGTTTATTTTCCTGCGAGCTACCGGACGCAAAAGATCCTCAAGGAATATAATCTTCAACTCCCATCCAACGTAATCATGGTTGATCCGATCGGATACACGGAGATGCTCGTCCTTTTGACCAACAGCCGTGGTTCGATCACCGATTCCGGGACCGTTGTTGAAGAAACGTGTGTTTTGCAGGTGCCGTCCCTCCAGATGAGAAAGGCCACAGAGCGACCGCAGGTTTATGACGCAGGCTCGAGCGTTAAATTCGATCCCGCCGAGGCCGATAAATATGCGTTTGGAACGGTATATGATAAGTTGGAAAGTCTTTATGGCAAGGCATGGGAACATGGGCTTGGAGATGGAAGAGCATCGGAACGGCTCGTTGGCGATCTCCTGGATCGCCTTGACAAAGGGACGTTTCGAAGGCACCAACCGGAGAATTATCACCTTAAAATTGCCCGTTCCTACCGGGATGATGGGTTATAAAATAATATGAATATACTGATCGCTTATCCAAAGATAACGCGATTTCCGGGCCAACTCTACGATGTTCATCTCGGATTGGCTTATATATCCTCTGTACTGAAGGCGAGTGGCCATCAAGTGACGTGCGTTAATCTGAGTCATTATGCTGATAACAGCGTTATGGAAGACATTATCAGCAAGAACAATATTGAGGTTGTGTGCAGTGGAGGGCAATCACCATTTTATTTAAAAATAAAGAAAATTTTTGACGACGCCCGAACATATTCACCTGAAATAATAACTGTTTTAGGAGGGGGAGTAATCACGGCCGAACCGGAGCTGATTTACAAAATGATGTCGCCCACATACGGTGTCATAGGTGAAGGCGAAGAGACGATTGTGGAACTTATGGAAGCAGTTGAATCGAACAGAGACGTCAGCAAGGTGAAAGGGATCATCTATCGGGATAGAAAGGGTGTTATCATTAAGAACGGCGATAGAGACCCGATAGCGGATATTGATCAAATTCCCTTTCCTGATTTTGACGGATTTGAGGTCGAAAAATATTTTGAGCATCAGATGATCGGTGATTCGTACTTATTCCACACCCTTGAGCAACCTCCGAGAAGTCTCCCCATAATCTCGAGCAGGGGATGTCCGTTCCAATGCACTTTTTGTTTCCACCCTATCGGGAAAAAATACCGTCAACGGTCCTTAGATAATTTCTTTGAAGAATTGGAATTGCTGATTTCTAAGTATAGAATTAATTATGTGGACGTCTTTGATGAACTTTTTACCGTTGAAAAGAAGAGGGTATATGAATTTTGCGAAAGGATAAAACCATATAGAATTAATTGGGCAACCCAAATGCGCGTGAATACCGTTGATGAAGAAACTTTGAAATTGCTCAAAGAATCAGGGTGTACCTGTATCAGCTATGGGATTGAAAGCGCCAGTAATACTGTTTTAAAAAGTATGAAAAAAGCCATTACAGTTGAAGAAATAAATCGAGCCCTTGAACTAACAAAAAAAGCAGGAATTACTATTCAAGGTAATTTGATTGTCGGTGACCCCGGTGAGACCATAGAAACCATCAGGGAGAATGTTGAATGGTTAAATAAGCACCCCGAGTATGATATCGCTTTTGGGAATATAATGATCTATCCCGGTTCGGAGCTTTATTTTCGCGCTATTGAAAAAGGATTCATCAAAAATAAAGAAGATTTTCTCGAGATGGGCGGAGGAGTTTTTAATCTTACCAAGATATCAGATGATCAATTTTATAAACTTACATTATTGTTTGAAGTCGAAACTCGCAACTCCAGAATGAAAAAAGCCGGCAAAATCGTTTCCATGAAAAGAATCTCGACAAACAAGCTTAAAGGCGACATCTGCGACTTTAAAGCTTATTGTCCGCATTGCAAATATTTAAATGAATACAGAGCGTTCAATATCCTGTACAATGGGATTGAACAATCAAAACAGATGGTTTGTAAGAATTGTTTGCAAAAATACCATGTATTCAAGAATCTTTTTTTTGCAAAGGTTTTGTATAAATTAACACGCCACGTACCGGAAAATTTGGGGGTTTTTGTTTTTAATGTAACATCCAGATTATTATCTTTAAAGCATGGTACGGCAAAAGATAATCGTGACGGAATAATAAGATATATTAAGAGAATGATAAAGAAGTAGTCGTGAAACTTATATGAGATTGAAGGTATTTTTAGAGTATTCATTACACAGATTTCCCAGATTGCTTATCATATATGCAATTTTGCTGATTGTTACAGGTGTATGTGACGCACTTGCGGTTTTTGCCCTGGCCCCGATTGTTGATATTTTACTTCACCCGGATTTGCAAGGAAGCAGTTCCGTTACAAAATGGATAGTGAAGATAATGATGGATTGGGGGTTGCCGGTCACGCTTGTGAGCGTACTTACCGTTTTCTTGGGATTTAATGTCCTCAAAGGAGGTTTGCAGGTACTCTCGGTCAATGGGCAGAGTAGGATCAGGATGGCCGTATCCCGCTGTCTGATTGTAGATAGTTTCAAAGATTTTATGGGTGCCCGCTGGGCATTTTTTAGCAGTCAGAAGCAAGGGATGCTTATAAATACGTTTACTCGTGAAACAGACGCGACTTCAGGAGCATTTTCCTATCTCGCGCAAATGTTTGCAGGAATAGTGCAATTGACTTTCTTCTTAGTGGTGCCCATGTACATATCCTGGCAGGTTACGCTTGCCAGTATCGTTGCATCACTGTTATTGGCCGCCCCTTTCTTACTATTAGGGCGGCTTACCTACCGGCTTGGCCAGCAAACGACAGATACGGCCAATCAGCTTACTATTGTTCTACAGGAAAGTCTGAGCATGGCGCGGGTCATTTTAGGCTATGCTAATCAGCACAAGAATGTGCAATCCCTGCGGGAGGCTTATGAACGACACGCTAAGGCGGCTATTAAATCTCTAACCTTGCAATATGCTCAGCCCGTGGTTTATCAACCACTTGGTGTGGTCGTTTTGATGATCACACTTTATGTATCCCAGAGAATTGGCCTCTCCTTTTCTGAATTGGCGGTAATATTGTATGCTTTTTTGCGGGTACTGCCTATCGTCGGTATTTTAGCGAGCCAAAAGAATCTGCTTGAAAGTTCTTTCCCATCATATGAACAGATCGAAAACCTTACCGGGCAGGCCCGGAAATTAAGGCAGATAAGCGGCGAGCGGACATTTACCGGATTCAAGCATACCATAACGATTGAGGCCTTAAGCTTTTCTTATCCCGATCGACCTTCCTGTCTTCAGGAGATTAATATGGTTATACCTAAGGGTAAAATGGTGGCCATTGTGGGGAGATCAGGGTCAGGAAAGTCCACGCTCATTGATACTATCATCGGTTTTAATGAACCCTCGGACGGGCAGGTATATGTTGATGGTATACCCCTTCGGGAGTTTGAAATCAATTCCTACCGGAAGCGCCTCGGCTATGTGCCGCAGGAGAGCCTTCTTTTTAACATGACCGTTCGCGAGAATCTCTTATGGGCTAGAGAAGATGCCACCAAGGAAGAATTGAGAGAGGCATGTGTCGTAGCAAATGCTGCCGAGTTTATCGAGCAATTTCCTGAAGGCTATGATACTTTCGTAGGAGATAGAGGCGTGAGGTTATCGGGTGGCCAAATTCAACGCGTTGCGTTGGCAAGAGCCGTCCTTCGCAATCCCGACATTTTAATCCTCGATGAAGCGACGAGCTCTTTGGACAGTGAATCCGAACGTTTAATTCAACTGTCCATTGAAACAATCGCTAAAAAAATGACAGTTATTGTAATAGCTCATCGTCTCTCAACAATTGCAAAAGCTGATTACATTTATGTTTTGGAAGATGGAAGGATTGTGGAAGAAGGCGAATACTCTCAACTTTTAATAAATGATGGTTCTTTCAGCCAGATGCATTTGCTGGGAGCGGAAGCGAAGGACTAAAATGGTCTTGGTAAAACAGGAAAGATATGGGATCGTGAAAAATGCTTGATGAGAAAACAATTCTAATAACAGGTGGAACGGGTTCTTTTGGTAAGAAATGCACAGGGATCATACTAAACAAATATCGACCCAAAAAGTTGATTATTTTTAGCCGTGATGAGCTTAAACAATTTGAAATGGCACAGGAGTATTCTATTTCCAAATATCCTTGCATTCGATATTTTATTGGGGATGTTCGAGACAAAGAACGATTGTACCGTGCCTTTAACAGCGTTGAATACGTGATTCACGCAGCTGCGCTCAAACAAGTTCCTGCGGCTGAATACAATCCGTTTGAAGCCGTTAAGACAAATATCCTGGGTGCTCAAAACGTCATTAACGTGGCCATTGATCAAGGAGTGAAAAAGGTCATTGCCCTAAGTACGGATAAAGCCGCGAACCCAATAAACCTCTATGGGGCAACCAAGCTGTGCTCGGACAAACTTTTCATAGCCGGGAATTCTTATGTAAGTCAAGGCAGCACAATCTTCAGTGTTGTAAGATATGGTAACGTTGCCGGCAGTCGCGGCAGCGTTATCCCCTTTTTCCTGAAATGCCTGGAAACCGGAGTACTCCCTATTACCGATTCTCGGATGACCCGCTTCTGGATTACTCTGGAGCAGGGAGTCAACTTCGTTCTGAGGTGTCTTAAAGAGATGGTGGGTGGGGAACTTTTTGTCCCCAAACTGCCCAGCATGAATATCATGGATTTGGCAAAAGCAATTGGACCGGAATGCAAAACGGATATTATCGGAATCCGACCCGGCGAAAAACTTCACGAGGTAATGATTCCGAAAGACGAGGCGATACGAACCATTGAATTGGATGATCATTATGTGATTCAGCCGGACTTCTCCTTTTGGGCCAAACGATTTAAGAACAATGACTGGAAATCTCTACCGGAGGATTTTGAGTATAATTCCGACATAAATCCATGGAAGTTGACAGTGGACGAGATGAGGAAGATCGTCGACGGCCTATGATTCCTTACGGCAGACAATATATAGATGATGACGATATTCAGGCGGTTGTCGATGTGTTGCTCTCGGACTGGCTGACTACAGGTCCGTCAATAGAGAAGTTTGAAAAAATCTTTTCTGATTTCATTGGCGCGAAATACGCTGTCGCTGTGAGCAGCGGCACGGCAGCGCTTCATGCCGCCATGTTTTCCCTCGGAATTGGTCCCGGGGATGAGGTTATTGTCCCGGCGATGACCTTTGCCGCAACAGCCAATTGTGTTGTCTATCAAGGAGGAACGCCTGTCTTTGCAGATGTAGATCCTGAAACCCTTACGATAGATCCCGCGTCTGTGGAGGCGAGGATATCACCAAGAACCAAGGCCATCATCTCCGTTGACTATGCAGGTCAGCCCTGTGACTATGATGCACTTCTGGATATCGCCATGCGCCGAAATCTAGTCCTGGTGATCGACGCTTGCCATTCCCTGGGAGGGCGATACAAAGATAAGCCCGTTGGTTCCTTTGCTGATCTCAACGCCTTCAGTTTTCATCCTGTCAAACACATAACAACCGGAGAGGGAGGGATGATCACGACAGATGACCGGAAATTAGCAGACCGTATGCGAATTTTTAGAAATCATGGAATATCCACGGACCACCACCAACGTGAAGCCCATGGATCATGGTTTTATGCGATGGCCGACTTGGGATACAACTATCGTATCACTGATTTTCAATGCGCACTGGGGATAAGCCAGCTTAAGAAGTTGCCCATATGGATTGAACGCAGGCGTGAAATAGCTCATCGTTATGATGATACATTTCATAAACATCCGCACATCAAGCCTTTATCCGTTAGAAGCGAAGCCTTCCATGCCTATCACTTATACGTGGTTCGTCTTAATTTTGAAGATACTAAACTGAATCGTAATACGGTCTTCAAACAATTACGAGAAAACGGTATAGGCGTCAATGTCCACTATATACCTGTTTATCTCCACCCTTTTTATAGGAATAATTTTAAAACTACGCCCGGATTATGTCCGATATCTGAAGCAGCTTATAATGAAATTATTTCTCTTCCCATCTTTCCTCATTTGTCTGACCATGATCTCCGAAAAGTAACAGATACGCTAATAAGGCTATTTGATTAATTGTAATGAACCTGTATATACGAGCTGACGCCGATTCAAAGATCGGTATCGGTCATGTAATGCGCTGCTTCGCTCTTGCTCAGGCATGGCAGGACCAAGGGGCAGCGGTTACGTTTATCAGTTGTTGTGAAAGTGCGTTGTTGAAACAAAGGGTGCAAAATGAAGGCTTCAATTTTATTCCATTGGGTTGCGCCTGTCCTGATCCTGAAGATCTGAAATCTACACTGTCACTATTAAGAATGGAAGGCGCCGCCGATCCTAAAGACTGGTTTGTCCTCGACGGGTATCATTTTACACCCGATTATCAAAAAGCAATTTACGAAGCCGGCATGCACCTTATGGTTATTGACGATATGAATCATCTAGCAAGTTATCATGCTGATATGATTCTAAATCAGAACAGCCATGCACATAAATTGATTTATAATTGTCCTGAGGGCACAACCGTGCTTCAGGGAATCGCATATGTATTTCTGCGTAGAGAGTTTCTGGAATATCGCAACCGCAATCGTGTGATCCCGGTGAGGGCAAAAAAAATCCTTGTTAGTTTTGGCGGTGCTGATCCGGATAACGTAACCTATAAAGTTATAAAATCCCTTCAGCTACTTGGTGAATTGGACATGGAAATTACCGTCGTTGTAGGACCTGCAAACGCACACAAGGATAATCTCCATTCCACTTTGGAATCGTCGGGACTATCTTATAAGCTATTGATCAATCCATCCAATATGGTAGATATAATGGCAGATGTGGATTTAGCCATATCTGCGGGAGGAGGAACATTTTGGGAATTAGCCTATATGGGTGTACCGTGTTTGATGGTCATTCTTGCCGAAAACCAGAGAGAAGTTGCTGAAGAATTGGGGAAGGTGGGTATTGTCATGAATCTTGGTTGGCATAATCTGCTGTCAAGTGAAGATATTGCACGAGCTATTCGTAATATGGTCGTCTCGGACCAAGCAAGACGTGATATGTTGAATGAAGGTCAAAGTTTAATCAATGGTGAAGGGGCAAATCTTATGATTAGTGCCATGAAATCATACGCGGGCAGAGGATCACAAATACTATGATTGTTGGGATGATGCAACCAACTTTCATGCCATGGCTCGGATATTTTGAGTTAATCTGTAAATCCGACGTGTTTATCATTCTTGATGATTTTCAATTCACAGTTCAAAGCTGGCATCAACGAAATAGATTATTTGTCAATAAAAATCAAATTGATTGGTATACTATTCCTGTAAATAAAACAGAATCATTCTTGGCACCTCTTAATAAAACAACAATAAACGAGAAGGTCCCATGGCGAATTAAAATGCTGAAGCGAATTCAGCAGAACTACTCTAAAGCACCTTATTTCTATGAGATATTTCAGATTGTGGAAAAATGGCTTCTGACGGAAAAGGAGTCGTTAGCAGAACAGAACATCCTTTTCGTGAAGAGGGTCTGTGATTGTCTCAATGTCAATTGCGAATTCAGAACTAGCTCAGATTATCCCTCAACGAACAAACGATCTGTAAGAGTACTCGAATTACTCAGATCGTGTCAGGCTAAGCAGTATTATTCTGCACGCGGGTCTTTTGATTATATGCTCGAAGACGGTGTTTTTCCTACCGATGACATTGAGGTTCTCTTTCAGGATTTTCAGCATATACCGTATAGGCAAGTAGGATCACCTGGTGAATTTATTCCTTATTTATCGATAATAGATGCACTAATGAACACAGGACCGGGAAAAACGCTTGAATTAATTAAACATGGCGCGGTACGCTGGTTGACATGGGACGAAGTATTAAAGCGTGGTACTGCTTAAGGAGGGGCGAATAAAACAATAAACAAATAGTTTTATCTTCGGTTTTTCAAAATGTTACAAATGTTTTTTGATCACTTTTGATTAAAGGATTCGATCGATGATAACGGCTTTTATTCAAGCAAGAATGTCTTCAACGCGCTTCCCTGGTAAAGTTCTAAAGCCCATACTGCGGAGACCGATGCTGGAGTTGCAAATTGAACGCGTGAAACTAAGTGAGACAATTGATCGTGTTGTTGTTGTTACAAGTACGCATTCCGCAGATCAACAGATCGTCAATTTATGTGAACGACTCAATATGGATGTCTTTTGCGGAAGCTTGGAGAACGTTCTTGATCGATTTTATCAGGCGGCCAAGAAGTATCAACCTGATCATATTGTTCGTCTTACAGGTGATTGTCCTTTGATTGATTCTAAAGTTATTGACGATATAGTGCGGCTTTATTTAGAGAAAAAGTGTGATTACGGAACTAACTGCATGCCACCGACCTATCCAAATGGGCTTGACGCAGAGATTTTTTCGTTTGATATGCTGAAGCAGGCACAACTTGAGGCCTCGCTGCCATCACATCTTGAACATATCTCCGTTTTTTTTGAAGATCAACCAGAACGCTTTAGAATAGTGAATCTTGCCCATGCAACCGACCTTTCGCAAATGCGCTGGACTGTTGATGAACCAGAAGATTTTGAGTTTGTGAAGAGCATATTTGAGATGCTTTATCCCTTTAACCCCGCTTTTGGTATGGAGGACGTTTTAGATTTACTAGTAAAAAAACCTGAGCTTGCTTCGCTAAACAAGCATTTTATGAGGAATGAGGGGCTTTTAAAAGCAAGGGAGAAAGATATTACTTTTCGAGAAGGCAGTGGTTCATTGACAAATAAAATTAAATAAAGGGAATTGTATATACATGTCAATACTTATTAATAATAAAATAATTGGCTCCGGGAAACCAGTTTATATTATTGCTGAAATGTCTGCAAACCACAATCAAAGTTTGAGCAAGGCCATTAAGATTGTAGAGGCAGCAAAAGAGGCCGGTGCTGATGCAGTAAAATTTCAGACCTATACAGCTGATACTATGACCATTGACTGTGCAAATGAATACTTCCAGATTAAAGGCACTATCTGGGAAGGTAAAAACCTTTATAGCCTATATCGAGAGGCCTTTACTCCCTGGGAATGGCAACCTAAATTAAAGATAGTTTGTGACAATCTCGGATTAGATTATTTTTCAACCCCTTTTGATGCTACCGCGGTTGACTTCTTAGAAAAAATGGGTGTTCCCGCATACAAGGTGGCTTCTTTCGAATTGGTAGACATTCCTCTTTTGAAAAAAATTTCGGGTACCGGTAAGCCAATAATTATGTCAACCGGAATGGCTACGTTAGCAGAGATAGATGAAGCGGTTCGCACGATTAATGAAGCAGGTAACCGTCAAATCGCATTGCTTAAATGTACGAGCGCATATCCAGCGCCGCCTGGAGAAATGAATTTGAAGACCATTGTCCATCTATCCAATACTTATGGTGTTCCGACGGGTTTGTCAGATCATACATTGGGCAGCGCTGTTGCGGTGGCGTCAGTTGCCCTAGGGGGCTGTATCATAGAAAAGCACCTCACTTTGTCCCGTAACGATCGTGGACCTGACAGCGCATTCTCAACGGAACCGGCTGAATTCAAATCCATGGTTGATGATATCAGGACCATAGAAAAAGCTTTGGGAAAGATTTCTTATGAGATTACTGAGAAGCAAAAAGAAAACCGTGTATTCCGAAGGTCGCTTTTTGTAGTAAAAGATATGAGAAAAGGTGAAGCTTTCTCGCATGAAAATGTTCGGTCAATAAGGCCTGGTCACGGGATGCATACAAGATATTTAGATCAAATTATGGGGCGAAAAGCTGTTAGAGATATTAAAAAAGGAACACCAGTGCTATGGGATTTAGTTGGATGATTTTATATGGTAAAGAAGTGTATAACTTTTATATATGCTTGTTGTAATTTCGAGGCGATGTAAATTTTATTGAGGTTTGTTTGCATGAAGGTTTATTATCAAAATGATAAGGAGTTCTCAAAATGATAAACGTTAAAATAAGAAGTATCTCGCCTGAAGTTTCTGGCACAGACAAACAGCTCGGCCCGGTCTTTCAAGATGAGGCGTGGATCGCATACCGCACAAAATGGAATGAGTTTCCCCAAAATGAAATAGTAGGGGAAGTTCCATTGCAGCTTGATTTGTATGTAGTTGATGTTTGCAATTTGAAATGCCCAATGTGCACTAGGCAGATATTCACACCTGGTACAGGATATATGGATTTTCATCTTGTAAAGAAGATATTAGATCAAGCTACAGATTATGGTTTATATGCTTTTAATATTTCCGGCTTAGGGGAACCAACGTTATATCCTAATCTTTTTGAAGTCATACGGTATGCAAAGGAAAAGGGTGTTATTGATGTGAATATGCATACAAATGGTACGCGGTTGAGTTCTGATTTTAACCGTCACTTGATTGAATCCGGTATTGATAGGCTTATTATTTCTCTCGATAGTGCGGACAAAGAACGATATGAGAGCATTAGGGTTGGAGCAAAATTTGAAAAAGTGTATGCAGGAGTTGAAGATTTAATAAGGCAACGTGATGACCATCCGACCACAAGACCCCATATTAAAGCAAATTTTATTGAAATGGATGAAGAAGACCACGCGGAGAAGGATAAATTCATATCATATTGGAAAAACAAGGCGAATCGTATAGGGATATTGCGGTATCTTGACTGTCAGACGGGCGAAGAAACCCTTCATTATAAGGATAATTACACACAGGATGATAATTTTTGCTGTCCCGAACTATGGCGTAGGCTAACCATATTGAGCGATGGAACGGCGACTCTTTGTACACGTGATATGAAGAAAAAAGGTGTAATTGGAAATATTAATGAACAGTCGGTTTCTGAGATCTGGATAGGTGAAAAAATGCAGCATGCAAGGAATCTTCACCGGTCTGGCCGCTTCAAAGAAATAAGTTTATGCAGCGACTGCCCTGATTCTTATGATACAAAGAAAGGCCTTAAATGAAACTTGAAAGGAACTGGGAAATTAAGGCAGGGTTTCTAACAAAGGCAAGAAATATTTACAGAAAGGGTGGATTCAATCCTGCGTTTTATGCCTATCGCTATCGTTTTAATACGTATCCTGATAAATTCAAAATCGGCAAATACCCCTTAGATATCATTGCAGAGGCTTCGAATATATGCAATCTGAGATGTTCGATGTGTTTCCAGTGTGATCAAGAGTTGCCTGTTGCTAAGACTACAAAAGTTTCGCTTATGACGATGGACACATTCAAGAAAATCGCTGATGAATGTGCAAGGTATAGGATTCCCGCTTTAAAGTTGAACTGGCGGGGGGAGCCCATGTTGAACAGCAACTTCACGGAAATGGTGCGGTATGCGAAAGCCAAAAACATCCTGGAAGTGACGTCTCTAACCAACGCGACGCTTATGGATGAGCACATATGCCGTGAAATTGTAGATGCAAAAATGGATCAGCTTGTCATTTCAATCGATGGATTTACGAAAGAAGCATACGAAAAGATCAGGATCGGAGCTGATTATGACACGGTTTTAAGCAATCTTGAAAATTTGATCAGCATCAGGGGAAAATTGAAAAAACCGTTCATTCGATTGCAATATACCGAGTCTGATCTAAACAGACATGAAACGGATAATTTTTATCATTACTGGAAAAATAGAGTAGACGAAATTACCGTTTCTTACTGCCAGGATTTTGGTTCCCCTGAGAAAAATAATGCAATGAATACCCCGATTCATGAATTCTGTTGTAAGCAGCCTTTTCAACGTCTGGTTGTTATGACAGATGGTAATGTGTGCGTGTGCGCGACCGATATTATGGGGAGCATTTCCATCGGCAACATTCATGATTCGAGCTTGAAAGAACTATGGACTTCTCCAAGGATCAACGAGGTGCGTGAGCAACATAAGACCGGATACTATCATCTTAATGCAATGTGCCGAATATGTGCGCATAATATTTTCTTGGCAAACAAGAAAGCCGGACGTCAGGACATTTAATCGCTTACTTCATCGTAAATTTTCTTCAAGCAAATTCTTTATTTTTACTCATTCTCGTCCAAATTAGCATTTTAAGAGAGGGAAAGTTGAGAGAGCTTTGAACATTGACAAATTTTATCAGGGATCAGTTTTGAGACCGATTTTTCAGAATTTCGCATTCGATATCCGGCCAATGAAAGGAGCCGGAGATGATAAGTTTGCTATGAAGAGTTCATTT
>Ga0194039_1000671_pt1 | contig 19816 bp, 21 predicted proteins | sample JunL228m_MetaG_FD_148679 | JGI IMG/M metagenome (GOLD analysis project Ga0194039, IMG submission 148679) | Anoxic zone freshwater microbial communities from boreal shield lake in IISD Experimental Lakes Area, Ontario, Canada - Jun2016-L227-8m | ecosystem: Environmental > Aquatic > Freshwater >... | reverse complement strand
GGCCCAGACCATTCAAAATTGTCTCCCGACTCAGAAAAAAAGAAAAAGAAAAAATATACATTTTATGGGCACGAAGTTGTCGGTGCAAAAATGGCAAAAAAAATTTTAGAAAGATTAAAATTCTCAAAAAAAGAAATTGAACTAGTAGAAAAACTTATTCGCAATCACATGTTTTTTTCTGACACAGAACAGATCACACTTTCTGCTGTGCGAAGAATTATTGCAAAAGTTGGTGTGGAAAATATCTGGTCATTAATGAACGTTCGTGAGTCCGATAGGGTTGGTATGAAGAAAAAAGAGACTCCTTATCGTTTAAGGAAATACTTTGCCATGATAGAAGAAGCTCTTCGGGACCCTATTTCTGTAGGACAGTTAAAAATAAAAGGGGAAGATCTGATAAAGGACACAGAGATTAAACCAGGACCCAGGATGGGCTGGATTTTGCACGCTCTTTTAGAAGAAGTTATAGATGATCCAGCAAAAAATACCAAAGAACACTTGATTAAACTAGCTAAAGGGCTAGATTCTTTGCCTGATGGTGCACTAAGGGCTCTTGGGGAAAGAGGAAAAGAAAAAAAAGAAGAACTAGACGAGAAGGAGATAAAAAAACTCCATCAAAAACATGGAGTACGGAAATAGCTTTATAAAATAAAAAAAGACAGCGCTCTCAAAAAAATTGAGAACGCTGTGGGATTATATAATAGAAACGAGGCTTTAAAAACCTGGTATGTCCTTTATGTAAGGGACAGATTTGTGAGACCTGTTGGTCTCATTACTTTCCGATATTCCTTTTTAAAGGACATTACAGTTCTATTGTACCAGTTTCAAAATAATTTAGGCAAATCTTTTTTTATTCGAGATATTTTACAAAAATTTGTCAAATTTTTAGGGTTGTACAGATATTTTGATAGAAAATAAAATAGGGGTGTTCGTTTTAAGAACACCCCTCATCTGCTTTTTCTTTTTTTTCAGCAAATTTTTTCGTTCAGGTCGGTAGATGAATTATTTTGCAGTGCATTTTGGCACATTGGATCCCGGCTGTTGCTTGCAAAATTCATCGAAGAAATCATATTAATCGGTTTCTTCAAAATCGCAAACGACCCAGATTGATGTGATGATGCTTCCATGTTAGGCAAACTACCAAAAGTAAAAAAATAAGATTGCCGTGTCAGAGAGTATGAGTTCAGGTTCGTTGTTGTATTTTGGGATGTGGCGAGGAAAATCTTATCCCTTGGCATATTTACCTTCACGAATCGGGGATAACGAGCATCGTTCCCCAGCATGGTCGGCAATTCGGCGAAAGCAAAACCGGTTACATTGGTGTTTGGCACGAAAGATACAACGGGGCTGGACTTATTTCTTGCCATAGTTGTCCCTTCCATCGCATTAAGGGTGGTTGCGAAGGCCATAACCAAAACCGTCAGTAAAAAAATTAACTTTTTCATAACTGTACAGTTTAATTGGTTAAAAAAAGGTTTAAAATAAAAAGGATTTTCCTTGAGAACCGATGTCCACATAAGAAGTCTCCTATTCTTCTATTTTCAGGTTTCTATTCTTTTCTCAAAGAGGGAATTGTTTAGAATATAACCCAAAGAGATAAAAAAATCAATACTTTTATTAATACAAATATAAACTAATATATTTCACCGTTGTAACATGTTTCACCCTCCTTCGCTAAAGCTACGGACGGGCAAGCAATAAACTTAATATATTTCACCATTGTAACAATTCTCACAATATACGATTTCGGGACGGCTAGGCGCATAAGCAGTTTCAAATTCATTTGGACAGCCTTCCTTCATGCATTTTCGGTGCCAGAGTTTGCGGGGGTTTCTTTTTGCCATTCTGTCTTTGTGACGGCATTCAAAATCTTTGTGGGGAAGTGGCAAATGCATCCTTTTGTAAAAGCTTAGTTCTGCTTGGGTGATTCTGAAATTCTTTTTACATTCTTCGCAAACTAAAATTTCTTTCAAAATACTTTGGTCAATATTTTCTATATTATTTGGAACCCCACCTTCTTTGATTGTTTCTTTACCATATGTGCCAGTAGTTTTTTCTTGCCAACGAAAACCTCTTTTTGACGCTTCTTCTTTTGTTAGAGGAAAAAAGTCATGAGCTAAAGTTTCGTTATAACAAAAAGGCGCAAGAAGAGCAGGGAAAAACTGCCCAAATGTTTCATCTTTTTTTAATTCCTTTTCTATGTGTTCTTTTAGTTTAAAATATTCTTCTTTGGAATATGTCTTATTAAGAATCATATATTCTCCCTTACGAATGGCAGTACAACCAATTCCATTGCTTAGATTCCAGCAACTTTCGCAATATTCTACTTCATTGCAGTGGAAGATAAAGGAACAATTTTTTGATTTACTGATCTGCATTGCACCCATTATGTTGTAGCCAAATTCGCATTTGTAATAATAATTATTGCAATCCCAAGAGTCGGTCGGGTTTTCAGTGTCGGTCATATATGAACAATTCTTTGAGTCATAAGTATCGTACAGCGTTACTCCTTGGTGACAATTGTGCAAATAATCGCCAACTACATTATTGCATTTAGTTTGGCAAGCATATTTCCTTACAGTTTTTTCTTTTAACCTCTCAAATTCTTTTTTTGCTTTTTGAATGCTTTCGTAATTGGCAAGAATTTCAGCTTTTTTCTTTTCAAATTCTTCTTTACTGTATTTCACATTTAAAATTGCGTTCGTTAAATGTCTGCCATTGGTACAGAAAATACAATTACTGGAGTCGCGCATGTTATAACAGAATAATAAATCACTAGAAGATTGGCATTGCTCACTAAACATGCATTTAAAACAGTTTCGACAATCAAGGCATTCATAACAAAGCTCTGATTCGTGTAAAAATGCACAGTCAACACAAAATTTATCTCGCTGAAGAAGTCTACTGTACATGCAATCTTCGTTAAAATCAGCGGCAAAGATTAAATAGCAATCTTTGTTTTCGGCTGAACCATTGGTGTAATCACTTCTCACATTATTTGAAATCATTATGCCAAGTCTAGGTACTTTCTCCAGTAATTCCTTTAATTGAGAGAAGAAGGGTTTATTTAAATCATAATCCATAGCAAAACCTTTTGGGTCCCAAGCGTCACTCCACCAACAATCATGGCAATATACTTGATAGATCGAATCGGAGGCATAGACAGAAATGAAATCTTTTTTACAAAGGTCACACGGTCTTTTATAGAAAGTTCTTTCATTTCGAAACAATAAACGTCGAGCCATGCGGCAGTCGGGGCAGTATAAGGGAGGGGCGGTTTTCATTTGCTCATAAAAAACAAGATCCTCGTCTCTTATTTGAAATTCACTATTACATGTTTTACAAATCTCTCGCATTAAACTAAGTATAACAGATTGGAATAAATTTAAAAAAATATGTTAATATAAATTATATGAAAATTGGGATTTTTGATTCAGGAGTAGGAGGGCTAATTATTGCGAAAGCAATAAGGCAAACGATGCCTGAGTATGACTATGTATATTTAGGAGATACCAAGAGAGTGCCTTATGGGAGTCGGTCTCATGAGACGGTCTTTGAGTTTACAAAACAGGGGGTGGATTATTTATTTAAAAAAGAAGATTGTGCGATTGTGATTATTGCTTGCAATACTGCCTCAGCAAGGGCATTGCGAAGAATTCAGCAAGAGTATTTACCTGTTTACAATGAATCACGCAGTATTTTGGGTGAATCAAAACGCAATGTGATAGGGGTTTTGATTCCGACAGCCGAAGAATGTGCCAAATATAAAAAAGTGGGGATCATAGGGACGACGGGAACGATTGCTTCAAATACATTTCCAAATGAGATAAAGAAAATACTTGCCCTTCGAAACCTTGGTGAAGGAGGGAATAAAAAAACACAAATTTTTCAAAATCCTGCGCCAATGCTTGTGCCACTAGCGGAAGAAGGGGAGAAAGTTTTAGCAAAACCATTTTTAATAAAATATTTAAAACCATTACTTGTCAAGAAACCAGAAGCGATAGCTCTTGGTTGTACTCATTATCCGTTTTTTAAAAATGAAATCAAAAAAATTATTCTTGCCCAGCGTAGCCTTGGCGGAGTTGGGGCGAAAAATATAAAGATAATCTCTCAAGATGAAATTATCCCAAAAAAATTGAAAGATTATTTCGCGCGACACCCAGAAATAGAGAAAAAACTTTCAAAAGGTAAAAAGGCAAGAATTTTGGTAACAGACGTAACAAAAAATATAGAAAAACTAACGCGTCTATGGTTCGGTAAAACCAAACCAGAATTTGTGAAACTTTAGAAAATACACATTTACGCCATGGCTGATATATGCCAGATTAGTTTTTACGATTTTTGAAGAGATTGTTTAGGTTTTCGAGATCTAGTTTTTTCCAACCAGAATCTTTTTCTTCCTCGACTTTGACTTCAGCTTCCAATTCGGAATCTTCTTTCTGCTTTTTTATTTTTTCTAAATCTAAAACTACATTTGGTTCTTCGAGTTTTCTCCATACTTCTTTAAACATATATTTAAAAAAATTAACTAATAATAATTACTTAGTCTCTAGCCAAATAGGGCAATGGTCGGAGCCATAATAATCAGACATTATACCAGCGTTTTTTATTTTTATATTTTCATCAGCGAAGAAATAATCAAGTCGCCAGCCGACATTGCGATCACGAGCGCGAGTCTTCTGATCCCAATAAGTGTAAGCACCAATTTTGTCAGGATAGAATTTTCTAAAAGTATCTACAAAATTATTTTTTACCACTTTATCAATCCAAGCACGTTCAATAGGGAGAAATCCAGTATTTTCAACATTTTCTTTTGGACGGGCAAGATCTATCTCATGATGGGCAGTATTTACATCTCCACAGAAAATAACATTCTCGCTATTCTTTCTTAATTTTAAAATAAATTTTAAAAATGCTTCATAAAATTCTAATTTATATTTTAAGCGATGCGGGCCTGCTCCGCCGTTTGGAAAATAACCAGTGATGATGGTGTATTTCTTCAACTTTATTCCAACCAATCGTCCTTCAGTATCGAGTTTTTTAATTCCCAGGCCATAAAAAACTTCTTTGGGACGCTCTTTGGTGTAAATTGCTACACCACTATATCCTTTCCTTTCTTTTGAATAAGAAAAATATGAATAATAACCTTTTACATTTCGTATTTCTTCGGGGAGTTGGCCGGGCTCACATTTTGTTTCTTGCAAGCAGACGACATCAGGATTGCTCTTAAATAAAGGCATAAAAAACCCTTGTTTGGCAGTTGCCCTTAGGCCGTTGGTGTTCCAAGAAATAATTTTCATGATTTTGCTTTTTGGAAAAGGGTTTCGAGCAAAGCAACTTGGTTAGGTTTGTCTGTGAATTCTATGTCTTGTTCTATTGGAGTTAATTTATGATTGAAAATGTCCCGCATTTCATCTTTGTTGAAAAAATGATAATGAACACCATATTTTTCGAATTCTCCATTTTCTGAACCCTTTGGATAAAATTCAAAAAAATGTTGTGTCTCACGAGAGAAAGATGTATTTAAATAAAAACCACCAGGTTTCAAAACGCGACTTATTTCACTTGCATACTTTCCCCAGTCTTCTTGAAATAGATTTTCCAAAAGTCCAAAATCACAAACCCCATCAAAACTATTGTCAGTGAAAGGTATATCCAGTGCGCTTGCTTCCATGAATTTTAGTTTACCTTCGAGCCCCCAATTTTTTATTTCTTCATTTGTTTTTTTTACAATGTTGCCTTCGAAATCAATACCAATAACACGAAAGCCAGTTTCTGCTAGTTGTTTTGCAAAAAGTCCTCTACCAGAACCTACGTCTAAAATAAGTGCACCCGGAGAGAGTTGTTCCATTAACATTTCTCCCCTAGCTTTCATTGGAAGGTGAGTCCAAATATCAGTACCTGTTTTATATGCAGTCTCAAAATAATTTTTATGTTCATGATAGTCCATACCTATATTATAGCTTTTTATTTTTTAGAGTGAAACCTTTTGTGTACATCCTTAAGTTGCTTGTCTGTAATGTGGGTGTAGATTTGAGTTGTGGAAATATTTGAATGCCCGAGCATCATTTGGACGCTTCGGATGTCTGCTCCGTTTGAAAGTAAGTCAGTCGCGAAGCAATGTCGTATCACGTGAGGGGTAACTTTTTTGGAAATTCCAGCTTTAATAGCATAATGTTTTACTATTCGTTCAATAGATCTACGAGCTAGCCCTTCTCTTTGGTTTGTGCCTTTTTCTTGGTCAGCTTTTACAAACAGGGCGTCATCCATGTCTTTTCTTTTTTTTAGATATTCATTTAAGATTTCTTTTGTTTCGTCGGAAATAAAAACAACACGAATTTTGCCACCCTTGCCACGTATTGAAAATTCTCCAGATGAAAAATTAATATCTCGAGTTAGAGAACATAATTCAGATACTCGCAGACCTGTTGAAAAAAGCAGATACAAGATTGCTTTGTCTCTAAGCGATTTTAAGTCGTTGTCATTTGGCGCAGCAAGCAAGCGTCTCAATTCTTCTGGGGAGATAAGGTCGAGTGATCGTTCTGGAACCTTTGCCAATTCTATTCGCTCTGCTGGGAGGCTGTCTATTTTTTGTTTCGCTAAATATTTAAGAAAACATCGAAGTCCAATCAGATAATAATTTTGAGTTTTCTTTTTTAGGGTTTCACCAGTGGCCCTATTGTTGCCAGAAGATTGGCGATTTAAAAAAAGTCGAAATTCTCGCACAGAAGAATCGGTGATATCGCTCGGATTTTTTACTTTTGTAAATTCAAAAAAACGAGTCAGATATCTTTCGTAATTTTCAATAGTCCTCAAGCTAGAACCTTTTTCAATTTCCAAATGTTCCAAAAATTGGCGTTTTAAAGCATCTATTTCTGTGGCCATTTTATTAGTATACCATGTCGCACAATATTTTTAGCCTAAATAAAACCATGATAGAATGAAATTCTTATGGAGGTTGTAACATTTTACTGGTCTTGTGCATTATACTTAGTGTGATCACCTTAATTTAAGAATCAAAATATGAATATAAACAAAGATGAAATCGGAGAACTCTGGGATGAAATTACACCAAAACTGTATGGGTATCTCTTTAATACTCTCAAAGACAAATCTCTGGCGGATGATATTTTACAGAACACTTGGGTAAAAGCGATAGAAGCCTTGCCTCGATTCGAGAATCGAGGATATGGATTTAAAGCTTGGCTTTTTAGTATTGCTCGCAATGAAATGCGAATGCATTGGCGAAAAGTAGGCAGGGAGGTTTCATATGACGAAAGTCTGCATGACATACATATATATGGAGGAGATAGTCAAAAAGAGGATAAGATCTTTTTAGGGCAAATTGTTTCAAGGCTCAAAGAAGAGGACCAAGAATTGATTCGTCTACGATATATTGCAGATCTTTCTTTTTTGGAAATAGCAAAATTACTTAACATTAATCCCATTACAGCAAGAGTAAAAATTAATCGAGCACTTGGTCATGCTCGAGTAATACTTAAAACACAACAATATGAAAGAATATAAAAACATAAGTGAGGTTTTCAAAAATTGGGGAAGGGAAAAGCAAAAATTTCCCGAAGACAATTTGATTTTGAAAGACAAAATTTTATCAAAAGTGCCGTTTAGTTTGGGGAGTTATCGAAATATTGAAAAAAAGAAAAAAAGATTGCCTTGGCTTTCTATGGCATTTGCAACCATGGCAACCATGGCAATTGTGGTTGTGATAGGAAATGCAAGTTTTTTTAGTAAAAAAACAAATTATCAAGGAATCCTAGGATTAGGAGATCAAAATACATCAGGAGCCTCAATCACCTTAGAGCAAAATAAAATGTTAGATATTTTTTATTATCCAAACCAAAATGGGGGAACTGATACACGTGAATTTTTGAAGATAAGTTATAATGCTGAGATAAAAACAAGAAATGTAAATCACGTTGTAACAAAAATCGAAACTATTGTCCGTGGTTCATCAGGCAGGGTGGATGCTTCTAGTGGTGGAGAAAAACATGGATATGTTAGTTTCTCAATTCCGAAAATTAACTTCGAAGTGTTTAGAAGCCAAATAGAAGATTTAACAAATGCAAAATTATTCGTTGAAGAAACAAGATCAGCAAATCTTTTACCAGAAAAACAGCAGATTGAAAAAGAACAGGTTGGAGTTGAGAAAACCATAGTTGGTCTTAAAAACCAAAAAGCACAACTGGCAAGGAATCACACCGAAATTATTGATTCATATAATTTTAGAATCTATGAATTAAATAGAGAATCAGGGCTTTTGCAAAACGAATGGCAAACAGCAATAGAAGCAAGGAGGGTAGAGATTACTGCAAGACTAGCGCAAATACTAACTGAAAAAAATAATTTAGCAACAAAGATTTCGAGTGAAAATAATACTTATGAAAATAAGCTAGCTCTAATAAATGGAAGTTTGAAAAGTGCTGGAGTGAGTTTAGAAAACGTGCAAAATAGAAACCAAAATTTAATTGATAATGTTTCTATGATCAACGGAACTATATCTGTAACCTGGGTAAATTTATTCCAGTTAGTAAATATATTTATATCTTGGTATTGGATTGCACTTGTACTAGCCATTGCGTCAGCTGTATCGTATTGGCGATATCGCGTTTCTATGCGAGTATTTATTTAAAAAATCTAGGGTCTCGAAGTGGCCCTAGATTTTTATGAGCCCTTGCAATTTTTTCTGGTTTATGCTAGTATATAAACATGTTAGCCACAAAGAAAAAGCAGACAGTTATAAAGAAAAATAGAATTCACGACAAAGACACAGGAAGTCCTGAGGTTCAGGTTGCTATTTTGTCTACTCAAATTAACGAACTTGCAAAGCATTTAAAGGCACACAAGAAAGATAATCACTCTCGCAGAGGGTTGATAAAGATGGTTGCCGACAGGAGAACTCATTTGAAATATTTAGAGCGCAAAGATAAATCAAGGTATGACGCTCTGTTGAAAAAAATGGATCTAAAATAATCCCACAAGTGTGGGATTTTGATTAAGGGCTTCATAAAATATTCTCGGACTCACCACGAAAATTTTCTGCTGAAAATTTCCTCTGTACGGCGCCGTCGCGCCTCACAAGGGTTCGCTCGAGAACATTTTATGAAGCCCTATGCTATACTTTACTCTAATTGGTCGAATATTATAAATTTAATATTTAAATAAAATGACAGTTATAAAACATAAAGAACAAAGAGTTGGAGTTTTTATTGATACTCAAAATCTATATCACTCCGCTCGCAATTTATATAAAGCGCGTGTTAACTTCGGTGCAGTTTTAAAAGATGCAGTGGCGGGTAGAAAACTTGTTCATGCGGTAGCTTACGTTATCACCACAGAATCTGGTGAAGAAAAGCATTTTTTTGAAGCTTTAACTAAACTTGGGATTGAAACCAAAACAAAAGATTTACAAATTTTTCATACTGGAACCAAAAAAGGAGATTGGGATGTAGGTCTTGCAGTGGATGCTATTAAAACAGCCCCAAGGCTCGACACAGTTGTAATCGTTTCTGGTGATGGAGATTTTGTGCCACTTGTACAATATTTACAAACAATGACTCAAGTGGAAGTAATTTCTTTTGGGAAATCAACTTCTAGTAAACTTCGCGAAATAGCAGATGATTTTGTGGATCTCTCGGAGAATCCAAGGAAATATTTATTTGGAATTAAGTAACCTAAAAAGAAAAACCCAAATTTTATTTGGGTTTTTCTTTTTGCTTTTTCCCCTAAAAATGTTAGGATAATAGTAATTTATAAGTTAATCTGGTTCGTCTCGAGACAGATAGTAGTGTTCCGCTTTGTATCGGGTATTCATCTATTATTAATGAATAACAAGAAGCAGAGAACAATATTACAGTCTAGAGAGGAACTAAAACCCCGTAGTATGTTTTAATGAAGCGCATAGCGCAAAACTCTAAAGAGTATCATCAAAATTCACTACAGGGTAAAAAAAATATGCAAAAAAAAGAGTATTCAGTAGAAATAGGTGGCAGAAAAATGACCGCCATTTTCTCAGATTTAACAGAGCAAGCACATGGTTCAGTAATTTTAAGATATGGAGAGACTATGGTACTCGCGACTGCTTGTATGTCAAAAGACAAACAGCAAGGTTTGGGTTATTTTAATTTGACCGTTGAGTATGTAGAAAAGTTTTATGCTGCAGGGAAAATTTTAGGTTCAAGGTTTATGAGAAGAGAAGGTAAACCATCAGAGGATGCTGTGCTTGCAAGTCGTGTTATAGACAGAACTCTCCGTCCTCTATTTGAACAATCTGTTCGTCACGCCGTACAGGTCATCATCACAGTGCTTGCAGTGGACGACAATGATCCAGTTATCTTAGCAGCAAATGCGGCATCACTCGCTATTTTAGTTTCTGATATTCCATGGAAGGGACCTATTGGATGTGTACGCATTGGTAAATATGACGACGAAACATTGAAAATAAATCCATCAGTAAAATTACGTGAAACAGATGATATATACAAATATGATCTAACTGTTTGCGGGAAAGATGGAAACATAAATATGATAGAAGCTTCTGCGCATCAGATAAAAGAAGAAGAGATAGAAGAAGCCCTAAAGGTGGCAAGTATAGAAATCGGGAAATTAGAAGAATTCCAGAGAACAATTGCAAAGGAAATCGGTAAAGAAAAAAGAGTCATAGAAAAAGAAGTAGTGTCTCCTGATTCTATAAAATTATTTAATGAAAATATTTTACCAAAAATGGAAGAAGCTATTTTTGCTGGAGCAGGTAAAAAGAAGATAGATGAACTTCACAATATTTGGAACAAAATGGTAAAAGAAGCATTTCCTGATCGGACTGATTTTGCTACCGAAGATAATTTATTTGATGAGACAGAGAATGACATGATTCACAATAAAGCGATAGAGAACGATAAACGTCCAGACGGAAGAAAGATGGACGAGCTTCGTGAATTGTTTGCTCAAGCAGGAGGTATTTCAACAGTACTCCATGGTTCTGGAATTTTCTACAGAGGAGGAACACACGTACTTTCAGTGTTGACTCTCGGTGGTCCTGAAGATAGGAATTTAGTTGATAGCATGCAATCGAATATTGAAAAAAGATTTATGCATCACTATAATTTTCCACCATATTCAGCTGGAGAAGTTGGACGTACTGGAGCTACAAACAGAAGAGAGATCGGGCATGGAGCTCTCGCAGAAAAAGCTATCGCCATGGTACTGCCTTCGAAAGAAACTTTTCCATACACTATGAGAATAGTTTCTGAATCTATGGCATCGAATGGTTCTACTTCACAGGCGTCTATTTGTGGAAGTACTCTTGCTCTTATGGATGGAGGGGTTCCAATAAAAGCTCCAGTTGCAGGAATTGCAATGGGATTAATGTATGAGAGTGATGCAAAATATAAAATTCTGACTGACATTCAAGGGCCAGAAGATCACCATGGAGATATGGATTTCAAGGTGGCTGGAACAAGAGAAGGGGTTACAGCAATACAACTCGATGTAAAAGTAGATGGTGTTCCTATAAAAATATTAGGGGAAGCGATGAGGCAATCTAAAAAAGCAAGAATTGAAATTTTAGATACAATAGAAAAAGAAATAAAAGAACCAAGGAAAGAAATTTCTTCTAATGCACCAAAAATATTGATTATAAAAATAAAACCAGATCAGATTGGACTAGTTATTGGTAGTGGTGGAAAAACAATAAAAGAAATAAAAGAAAAATCAGGAGCTGAAATAACTATTGAAGATGACGGAAGTGTTTATTTTACAGGAAAAGGTGACTCAGTAGAAAAAGCAAAAAAAATAGTTGAAGAAATGACTCACGAGTTTAAAATCGGAGAAATATTAAAAGGTGAAGTTGTAAAAATTGCAGACTTTGGAGCATTTGTACAATTGAATCCTTTTACTGATGGCATGGTTCACATATCAGAACTTGCACCATTTCGCATAGAGCGAGTTAGCGATATAATAAAGGAAGGCATGATCGTACCAGTGAAGATTATAAAAATAGATTCAGAAAGAGGGAAGATAAGCCTCTCTATAAAAGAAGCAGATAAAGATTTTTTTAAGAAAGTTTAAAAATTTATCTCTTAACGAGATGGAAAACGAAAATAACACAAAAAATAAAAATGCAGAAACATATACTGGGGATATGATAAAAGCTGTTGACGGGAGCGAGGGGATATATATGAGAAAAGTCATAGAAGAACAAGAAGAGCATGAAGCTGAAATTCAAGAGCTGTCTCCAGAAAGTCAAAGAAATAAATATTTTATGTTTATAGGTGTCTTTTTATTGGCTTGCTCTTTGGGCGCCTTGATTTTCTTGGCGGTCTTTAAGAAGGAGATTTTTACTGTCTCAGTACAACCAGAATTTGTTCCAATGATTTATCTAGACGAGATGGGTTTTAAAGAAATTGGAGGATTAACAAAAGACCAGATATCTCAGAGTGTATCTAATGAAGTTTTGTTAACCGAGATAAAACAAGGCGGAGTTTTAGGTACTTATTTTACTGTTGATAAAAAAATAATAGGTCTTAGGAAGTTTCTTTCTTTGATTTTTGCTAATATAGATCAAAAACGAATGAATTTTGTGGATGATAATTTTTTGATTGGAGTTACCAACACAGAAAATAAAAATTTATTTATGTTGTGGAAAATTCGTTCAATGACAGATGTTTTTGATGTGATGCGTTCTTGGGAAGAAAAAATGTTTTATGACTTACATGGGTTTTTTGGTATAAATATTACTCCAGATACAAAGTATTTGCTCACAAAGAATTTTGAGGATGGTATTATCCAAAATAAAAATGCGCGAATACTGAGAGACAATGACGGGAATATTGTGATGATGTATGTATTTTCCAGTGATACTTCTTTGATTGTTACTAATAGTGAACTTTCTGTCCACGAAATAATGTTACGGCTATCTTCTAGCATGATTAAAAAATAAGATTGGTAAAGATTTTGCCCTCTAAAGGTGCTGAGGGCTTTTAGTATGTTGCCTTTAATTTTTAAAATGCTATCATTTTGTCATGTTAGACAAGAAAAAAATTAAAGAAAAATTAGAAAAAGAGCGAGATATTTTAATTGAACAGATGCAAGATATGGGGAAACTTAACCCAGAAACCAACGAATGGGAAGCTACTCCACTCGAGATGGATTATGTAGAGACTGATCAAAATGACATGGCAGATAGGTTTGAGGATTTTGAATCAAAAAGCTCTATGATAAGAGTATTAGAACCAAGACTTCGGGATATTTTGTTAGCATTAAAAAATATAAACAGAGAATCATTTGGTAAGTGTGAGGTCTGCAAGAAAGAAATAGAGGCGGCCAGGATAGATGCCAGTCCTTCAGCTAGAACATGTAAGAAGCACATAAATCAGTAGCAAAATTATGTCATTTGCAAGGGTTTACTCGGCACAAGTCAACTTGTTGTTTGGTCAGATCGTTACGATCGAAGTGGATTTATCGCGTGGGTTGAACTCTTTTTCGATAGTTGGACTTCCAGATAAGGCAGTAGATGAATCAAAAGACAGAGTAAGCTCTGCTATAAAAAATTCCGGATTTCAGTCGCCAAAAGCTAAAAATCAAAAAACGATTGTATCTCTTTCTCCGGCCGATCTCAAAAAAGAAGGGCCGTTTTTTGATTTGGCAATAGCTTTGTCTTATATGCTTGCTTCAGAGGATATAAAATTTAATTCAGAAAAGAAAATTTTTCTTGGAGAACTTGGATTGGATGGAACTTTGAGAAACATCCGAGGATCTTTGCCACTTGTTCAAGAAGCAAAAAAGATGGGTTTTGAAGAAGTTTATTTACCAAAAGAAAATGCTATTGAAGCAGCACTTGTTGATGGTATTAAAATTTTTGGTGTGAATAATTTATTAGAAGTTGTAAATCACATAAACGAGTTAAAAAATGAAAGAAACCAAGGGCAAATTTCACAACAACTACAGACAAAAATTATTTTTCAAAAAGAAATAAGATGTTCTGATTTTTCTGATATTAGAGGACAAGAAAGCGCAAAAAGAGGTCTAGAAATAGCAGCAGCGGGAGGACACAATATCGCTATGTATGGACCACCGGGAACAGGGAAAACAATGCTTGCACGAGCGTTCTCGGGGTTACTGCCAGACTTGAGTGTCGAAGAAGTTTTAGAAATTACTGGTATTCATTCTATTGCTGGAGCAACAAAGGGTGAACTTGTTTTGAATCCTCCCTTTAGGTCTCCACACCATACTTCTTCTTATGTATCACTAATAGGAGGAGGAACATATCCAAAGCCAGGGGAAGTTACTCTTGCGCATCGTGGAGTGTTATTTTTAGATGAATTTCCTGAGTTTGATAAAAGAGTTATAGAATCCTTACGTCAGCCTCTTGAAGATAATATGATTTCAATTTCACGAGCGAAAAGCTCTGCTGTTTTTCCTTCGAATTTTATTCTTGTTGCAGCGATGAACCCTTGTCCGTGTGGCAACTCCGGTTCAAAACAAAAAAATTGTATTTGTAAACCATCTGACCTTGATAGATATAAGAGAAAATTATCAGGACCTATAATGGATCGCATTGATTTATGGGTGTCTGTAGGGAATGTTGATTATAAAAAACTAGGAGAAGAAGGACATGGAGAAAAAAGTGAAACAATACAAAAAAGAATTTCAAATGCTCGTGATATACAAAAAGAAAGATTTAAAAAATTTAGCAGAAAGATAAAAACAAATAACGAAATGAATGTAAAAGATTTATCTAATATGATAAAACTTACCGACGAAGTTAGGAATTTACTCGACGATAGTGCCGCAAGACTAGCATTGTCTGCTCGCGCTTATCATAGGGTTATCAAGATTGCGCGAACTATTGCCGACCTAGAAAAATCAGAAGAAATAAAATCGGACCACATCCTAGAAGCGATACAATATCGCCCGAAAGTCAGTACATGAATTCATCAATCTTATTTAGTGTCCTCTTCCTTACTTCATAAGGGTCCTCATCCTTCGCATCGCTCAGGATCCTCAAATTTTATAGTCGTTGCTCTCCTTAAAATTTGGGAGTTATCCACAGGGAGTTGTTGACAGTGAACGCTCGTTCACCTATACTAAAACTAGGTCACTTATCAACAATTAATCAATATAAACTTATGTCACAGAAACAATATTTAAAAATGCTAGAAAGGGAAATGCAAAAGCTTAACCAGAAGATTGATTTTAAGATTTTACGTGGTGAAGATTACAGGAAAGAAGCTCGTGATCACAAACTCATCCTTCGTAAAATTCGTTTTCATACTAGGAGGAGCTTTTTTCAAAGATTATTTCCACTTAGATATAGATTTTCATTTTAAACGCAATGCAAAATTCTTATCAAACAAAACTAGAAAGTTTTTACAGAGAAAATAAGAGAATGCCTACATATTCTGAGATGATGAAATTGTTTGGTTTTAAATCCAAAAATGCAATTGCGAGAATTGTAGAAAAGTTGGTTGATGCGGGTCTTGTAGCGAAAGACCACTTAGGTAGACTTATTCCCACGGATATTTTTGGAGAGATTCCAAAGCTTGGACTTGTAAAAGCAGGTTTTCCTTCTGACGTAGAAGAATTATCGGACACAATTAATTTAGATGATTTTTTGATTGGAAAGAAATCCCTCACATATATGCTCGAAGTTGACGGTGATTCAATGATAGATGCGCACATAGAAAAAGGGGACATGATCCTTGTAGAGAAAACAAACCAAGCTAAAGACGGAGAGATAGTTATTGCAGAAGTAGATGGAGAATTTACCATGAAATATTTTAGAGAAAAAGGAAACAAAAAATGGCTCGAACCGGCGAATAAAAATTTCAAACCGATTTATCCAACTCAGAGTTTGAATGTGATTGCGAAATTGAAAGCGGTGATTAGGAAATATTAAATAAAAACACAAAAGCCACCTAGACGGTGGCTTTTGTGTTAGCAGCTTTCAAAAATTTAAAAAAATGGTAGTATTTGGATATAAATGAAAAAAGAAAATTGTAAAACATGTAATCAAGAATTTGAAATAAGAGACGAGGACATAGTTTTTTACGAACAAATGAAAACAGTTCCTCCTCTTTATTGCCCTGATTGTCGCATGGCAAGGCGTTTGATGTTTCGAAATGAAAGAACATTTTATAAAAGAATTTGCGATCTTTGTAAAAAAGATTTTATTTCTGTGTATCCGTCTGAGTCGCCATATACAGTATACTGTCATGATTGTTGGTGGAGTGATGCATGGGACCCAAAAAGTTTTGCCATGGATTACGATTTAGCTAAGACTTTCTTTGAACAAATGAACGAATTGTTAAAAAAAGTACCTAGGCTTGGTATTATGATACACAACAATGTACGAAGTGATTACACAAATGGCTCAGCTGAAAACAAAGATTGCTACTTAATTTTTGCTGCTGACTTTAACGAAGACTGTATGTACGGCAGATTACTACAAAGAGACAAGTTTTGTGTTGATTGTGCTTTTATTCATGAATCTGAATTGTGTTATGAATGTCTAGACTGTAGAAAATGTTTTAAATGTATGTTTAGTGAGCAGTGCCAATCTTCAAGTGATTTGTTGTTTTGTTTTAATATGAGAGATTCAAGTAATTGCATTTTTTGTACAAATGGCAGACATCTATCAAATGCAATTTTCAATGTGAAATACGACAAAGATGAATTTGAAAAGAAAAAAGCTGAAATACTCTCTAGCTATGAAAACATAGAAAAAGCTAAAAAGGAATTTGTAGAACTAAAGAAAAAAACTATTGTAAAATATGCTTCACAAACTAAGTGTAACAATGTGACAGGGGATTATCTACACAATTGCCATCAAGGAGTAATGTTGTATGATACTTACGACTCAAAAAACTGCTCTTATATGACAGACACGGAAAATCCGACAGACAGTTGGGATTGTAATAATTATTATTACAAATGTGAATTTTGCTATGACGTGATGGGGGCAATGCAACTCAGTAAAGCCAAAAATTGTGTTTTTTGCTTTTCTTCAAATGAAATAGACTATTGTGACAATTGTTACAACTTAACAAGCTCTTTTGGGTGCACTGCTATCAGAAAAGGTGAATATATGATTTTAAATAAGCAATACAGCAAAGAATCCTTTGATAAGTTTAGAACGCAAATTGTTGCGGAAATGAAGAAGGATGGTAATTATGGACAATTTTTTCCACCAGAGCTTTCCCCCTTCAAATATAATGAAGTACTGGCATATGATTTCTTCCCATTATCAAAAGAAGAAGCGATAAAAAGAGGATATGGTTGGCAGGAAAAGACAACTGGCACATACGGAAAAGAAACAATAAAAAATATTCCAAGTAAAATTGAAGAAACGGATGAAAATATTCTGAAAGAAATTTTTGTTTGTGAAGACTGTAAAAAGAATTTCAGAATCACTCAAGCCGAGTTGGGCTTTTATAAAAGAATGCATTTGCCGTTGCCACATAAAGATTTTGAATGTAGACATAAAGAAAGAATGACGAAACGTAATCCTAGAAAACTCTGGCATAGAAAATGCATGAAGGAAGGTTGTAAAAATGAATTCGAAACTGCGTATGCCCCAGACAGACCCGAAACTGTTTACTGTGAACAGTGTTACAACGCTGAAATATATTAGAAGGAAACATACTAAATAATAAAAACACAAAAGCCACCAGATGGTGGCTTTTGTTATACGAGACCTGCCTGCGCAGACAGGTAATATTATTCTACAGCGTCCTTCAAAGCTTTTGCAGCTCGGAATTTTGGAACTTTCTTTGCAGCTACTTTGACTTGCTCTCCAGTCTTTGGATTGCGAGCCATTCTTGCAGCACGTCCTTTTACTGAAAAGATTCCGAAGCCAGCGATTGAAACTTCACCGCCCTTTTTCATAGTTGCGATGATAGTATCAAACATTCCGTCAACGATTTCTTCAGCTTGTACTTTTGTGCCACCAAGCTTTCCATGTACAAATTCAACTAATCCTTGTTTGTTCATATTTTTGTAGTCTTTTTATAATATTTTCGACCATGCTCCGCTTTTACGATGAGCATTTACTTAATAAAATACCTCGCTCTTATTATATAACAAGGGTTTTTTAAGGACAAGCCTTTAAAAGATTGACAAATAGGCGTTTTTTTGCTATTATAAAAGCAGAAAATAAATGTAAACCATATAAAATGTTCTTTTTATGAAACCAAAGATTTTTTTTGATTGGGACAAAGAAACAGTAGAGCTTTTACTCCCTGTTATCATTAAAAATGAACCCGACCTTCTTGGGAAGGAAGTATATTTTGTAAGTGAAGGACCTTTCTATGGATTAAAATTTGCCTTAGAAATTTCTTCTAACCCGGCAAATTTAGTAATATTCTGCAGTGCCTCTGACGAAAGGTCCTTTTTTTCTCATTACGACAAAGAAATAGCTCGCATGTTTGGCGAGCTTATGTCTAGAAAAAACGTAAAGTTTTTTCAGATACCTTTTGCCCCTGAAAGAATAAAGAATCTTTACCGCAATTTTATTGCGGAACATGCAAATTAGCTAAAACAACCATACCCCGCAACATTACGTTGCGGGTTTTTTATCAATTTTTTATCGGGCGTACTCGATGATTCTTGTTTCTCTTATCATCGTTACTTTTATTTCACCAGGGTATTTCAATTCTTGTTCTATTTTTATGGCAATATCACGAGCCATGAGCTTTGTTTCAGCGTCAGAAATTTTTTCAGGTGTAACAAATATACGTATTTCACGGCCTGCTTGTAGTGCGTATGATTTTTCAACAGCAGGGAAGGCGTTTACTAAAGCTTCTAGGTCCTGTAATCGTTTTAGATAATTTTCTACCGAGTCTCTTCTTGCGCCAGGGCGTCCTCCCGATATCGCGTCTGCGGTTTGTACGATAATTGATTCGATTGTTTCATAAGGATAATCTTCGTGATGCGATTTCATCGCAGTTATAATGCGTTCATCTGCTCCGAACTTTTGAAGTATTCTCATCCCTATTTCTATATGAGTGCCTTGCACTTCGTGGTCCAAGGCTTTTCCGATGTCATGTACTAAAGCCCCTGCTTTAGCGATAGCTACATCTGCGCCCAATTCTTCGGCCAACATTCCTGCAATGTGTGCCATTTCTATAGAATGCTGAAGGACATTTTGTCCATAACTTGTTCGGAAATAAAGTCTTCCCAAGATAGCTACAATTCTAGGGTCAAAATTAAAAATTCCACATTCGTAGACAGCCTGTTCGCCCTTTTCTTTAATTATCTTATTTATTTCTTCTTTTGCTTTTTCAACCAATTCTTCAATTTTTGCTGGTTGGATTCTTCCATCCAGTATTAGATTCTCAAGGGCAACTCTCGCGACCTGTCTCCTGACTGGGTCAAAAGATGAGATAACGATAGATCCTGGAGTATCATCCACAATGAGTTCAACCCCAGCAACTCTTTCAAAGGCACGAATATTTCTACCTTCTTTCCCGATGATTTTTCCTTTAATTTCGTTGTTTGGGATAGCGACGGTTGTGGTCATAAAGTCTGATGCAGTGCTGACAGCAAGGCGTTGGATAGAAGTAGCCAAAATGTCTTTAGCTCTCAGGTCTAATTTTTCTTCGTTGGTATTTTCTAGTTTTTGAATTTTAATTAAAATATCTTCCTCGTATTTTTTTTCAATGTCTTTTAAGAGCTCTTCCTTTGCCTCTCCCTCGGTTAATTTTGCGATTTTTTCTAGTTCATTTTTCTTCTCTGTTTCTATTAGAGATACTTTTTCTTGAATTTTTTTTACTTCTTCTACTTTTAACTTTATGTTTTCTAC
>Ga0194039_1000670_pt1 | contig 19902 bp, 12 predicted proteins | sample JunL228m_MetaG_FD_148679 | JGI IMG/M metagenome (GOLD analysis project Ga0194039, IMG submission 148679) | Anoxic zone freshwater microbial communities from boreal shield lake in IISD Experimental Lakes Area, Ontario, Canada - Jun2016-L227-8m | ecosystem: Environmental > Aquatic > Freshwater >... | reverse complement strand
CATCGGCTCAAGCGGGTGGAGAAAACCATCCTGATGTCCTCCGGGGGGGAGACGCCCCGCGGGGTTCAGAGGCTCGGGGATCTGATCGCGGAAGGGGCGCGGCGACGGGCCGGGGGCGACGCGGCCGCGCTCGAACGCGCCGCGGCGGTGCGCCCGGACGACCTCTTCACGATCATTTACACGTCGGGCACCACCGGCACCCCGAAGGGCGTGCAGCTCACGCACGGCAACATCTGCTCGCAGATCGCGAACCTTCCGTTCGACATCGAGCCCGGCGACCGGATGCTTTCAATCCTGCCGGTCTGGCACAGCTACGAGCGGATCTTCGAGATGGTCTCCATCGCGATGGGCGCCTGCACCCACTACACCAGCCTCCGCACGATCGTCGAGGATCTCAAAGTCGTCCGCCCGACGCTCATGGCCTCCGCCCCGCGCCTGTGGGAGAGCCTCTACAACAAGATCCTGTCGAATGTCAGCACCTCGTCCGCGCCGCGCCGGGCGCTCTTCCGCATCGCCTACACGTGCGCCCGGAACGTTCGCCGGGCGGAGAGATTTTTTCACGGCCAGCAGCTCGACATGCACGGGCGCGGACCGGCCGAAACCCTGCGGCTGGCCGCCGCCCATGCGGCCGCCTGGCTGCTCGCGGTGATCCCCTTGAGCCTCCTCGACGGGCTCGTCCTCTCGAAGCTCCGTGCGATCGTGGGCGGGGAGTTCCGGGGCACCGTCTCCGGCGGCGGAGCACTCCAGCCGCACGTCGACGAGTTTTTTAATTTCATTGGGATCCCGGTGCTCGAGGGCTACGGGATGACCGAGACATCACCGGTCCTTGCGGTGCGCACATGGAAAAACCTGGTCATCGGCACGGTCGGCGCGCCCTACCCGAATACGGAAGTCCGGATTGTTGACCTGCACACCGGCGACATTCTTTACCCGTGCGCCTGGCGACGCGGGCGCGGGCGGCGCGGCGAGATCCACGTGCGCGGGCCGCAGGTGATGAAGGGCTACCACAAAGACCCAGAAGGGACGGCCCATGTGCTGCGCGACGGGTGGATGAACACCGGCGACATCGGCATGGTCACGTTCAACGGCTGCCTGAAAATCCTCGGGCGGACGAAGGACACCATTGTTCTCCTCAGCGGAGAAAACGTCGAGCCGGTGCCGATCGAGGCGCGCCTCACCGGGTCTCCGCTCATCGAGCAGTGCATGGTCGTCGGCCAGGATCAGAAGTCGCTCGGCGCGCTCATCGTGCCCTCGCTCGACGGGTTCCGCGTGGCCGGGCTCAAGTTTGACGATGGCGACAGCCTCATCGGGCGCGAGGATGCCCACCGGATCATGGATACGGAAATCCGCAGGCTCATCGGCGCCGAAGCCGGGTTCAAGACCTTCGAGCGGATCGTGGTCTGGAGGTTTGTGCCGCGGCCTTTCGAGGTCGGCGACGAGTTGACGAACACGTTCAAGCTCAAGCGCCACGTCATCGGCGACCGCTACGACGGGCTCATTGAGGAGATGTTTGCTCCGGCGGAGCAACAGGCTTGAGCAGACCGCGAACCGTCGTCAGCCAGCTTGGAAAATCGGGATGCGAGGGATTCGCGCGCAGCACGGCCACCATCTCCACCAGCCCGCGGTTCGGCTGCCCGATCAGCACCATGTCCTGCGCGCGCTTGAATAGGAAAGTGGGCCGGGTGACGGAGTTGAATTTATCGTTCTGAAAATCCGAGCGCCCGGCCGTGAGCCGGTCGGCCTCGATCTTGAGCTGCAAGTCCCATGTCTGCACGATCTGCGGATCTTTCTTTTCCCGCAGAATCGGCCGCACGTTTTTCTCCAGAATCCCGGCCACATCTCCGGGCTTGGGCTCCCATTCCTTGGCATCCGGAAGCCACTGCTCGAGCTTCAGCCACTGCGAAAAAACCGACTGTCCCAGCGGTTGGTCGAGGAGGGTCTTCTTCTGCTTGTTCAGCTCTTCCTTCTGCGTTCTCTCGTCCTTCTGCGCCTTCGTCTCATTCGCGCCCGGGCTCACGGAGGCGAAGAGTTTATCCGACGCCACGACCTCGTTCACATAAGCCATCACCGGCGGGATCATGGTTTCCGGCTTCTCCATGCCCTTGCGCTGAAGCGCCATCGAGAGGTATTTCAAATGCAGCTGAAGCGCGGTCTGGAGTTCCTTCGAACGCAGCATTTCGGCGTTCGTTTTCTTCCAGTCCGCAAACAGCGCGCCCTTGTCCTTCTTGCCGGTGAATTGCACCTCCTCCACTGCCTTCTCGTAAAAGTTCGCCGCGGCCGACCCGCTGGCGGCCGCTGCCAGCACCGCGCCAAGAACCGCCTTTTTCTCCTGCAATTTCGCTTCCTTCTGCTTTCCCTCCATCGCCTCGATCTCGCGGATCAGCGCCTCCACATTCGGCGCGGGCACGTCCTGCTGCGCGCGGACGACGAGCGGCACGAGGGGGAACAAAACCGCGAAAACCGCAGGCGGGAAAAGGAATTTCATAATATGGGATTTTCCCAGATTCCCTGGCGGATGGCAAGCCTCGACAGCCTCGACAGCCCGAGTGGCGCCGCGAAGCAGGGCTGCGGCGCGGCGGGATGCGGCGGGATTTTCTTGATGAACCCGGCCCGGTTTCTGATAGGGTGCATGGCTTATGAAGACCACCGCCCGCATGCGCCCGCATTCCTCGATTGTCCTCGACGGCCTCAGCCGCGCGCCGAGCCGGGCGATGCTTTATCCCGTGGGCTACAAGGAAAGCGATTTTGCGAAGCCGCAGATCGGCGTGGCCTCGACCTGGAGCATGGTGACGCCATGCAACATGCACATTGACCAGCTCGCCCGCGAGTCCGCTCTGGGGATTGATGCGGCTGGCGGCAAGGCCACGATCTTCAACACGATCACGATCTCCGACGGGATTTCGATGGGGACCGAGGGGATGAAATACTCGCTCGTCTCGCGCGAGGTGATCGCCGACTCGATCGAGACGGTTGTCGGATGCCAGGGGTTCGACGGGTTTGTCGCGATCGGCGGATGCGACAAAAACATGCCGGGGTGCATCATGGCGATCGCCCGCATGAACCGCGCGGCGGTCTTTGTCTATGGCGGCACGATTCTTCCGGGATGTCTGGCGGGAAAAAACCTCGATGTCGTCTCGGTCTTCGAGGCGGTCGGCCAGTGTGCCGCCGGAAAAATCTCCGGCAAGGAACTCCATGCGGTCGAGGCGTGCGCGATCCCCGGGCCCGGCTCGTGCGGCGGGATGTATACCGCGAACACGATGGCCTCGGCGATCGAGGCGCTCGGGTTCAGCCTTCCGAACAGCTCGGCCCAGGCCGCGATCTCGAAACACAAGGTCGAGGATTGCCGCGCTGCCGGCGCAGCTGTCATCGCCATGCTGAAAAAAGGGATCCGCCCGTCGGATATTTTTTCGAAGGAGGCCTTCGAGAACGCGATCACCGTCTCGATCGCGCTCGGCGGCTCGACCAATTCCGTGCTCCACCTTCTCGCGATCGCGCACTCGGCGGGCGTGAAGCTGACGATCGACGACTTCACGCGCATCGGCAAGCGGGTTCCGGTGCTGGCGGACTTGAAGCCGAGCGGGCGCTACCTCATGTCCGAGCTTGTGGAGATCGGCGGCATCGTGCCGATGATGAAGCAGCTCCTCTCCGCAGGCCTCATCCACGGTGGATGCCTCACGGTCACTGGAAAATCTCTCAAGCAGAACCTTGCGGCATTCCCTTCGTATCCGAAAGACCAGAAGATCATCGCCCCGCTCGACAAGCCGCTGAAAAAGGACAGCCATCTCGTGATCCTCCGGGGGAACCTCGCGCCCGAGGGTGCCGTCGCGAAGATCTCCGGCAAGGAAGGCGAGCGGTTCGACGGCAAGGCCCGCGTCTTTGAGTCGGAGGAAAAAGCGCTCGCCGCAATTCTCGACGGAAAAATCCGCAAGGGCGACGTGCTGGTGATCCGCTACGAGGGGCCGCGCGGAGGTCCCGGCATGCGCGAGATGCTCTCCCCCACGAGCGCGGTGATGGGCTGCGGGCTCGGAAAAGATGTCGCCCTGATCACCGACGGGAGGTTTTCCGGCGGCACCCACGGGTTTGTCGTTGGCCACATCACGCCGGAGGCGTTCGAGGGTGGACCGCTCGCGATCGTCCGCGAAGGCGACCGGATCACGATTGACTCGGTCTCCCGGAAGCTCACGCTCGGGATCCCGCAAAAGGAAATTGCGGCCCGCCTCGCCAAGTGGAAAAAACCCAAGCCGCGCTACCGCCGGGGAGTCCTCGCAAAATATGCCTCGCACGTCACCACCGCATCTCGAGGCGCCGTGACCGACTTCGGGCTGTAATGTTCCGTGGAGGGATGGCCGTCGTGCCGTCTCCTATTTCGGATTTAGGAATCCACCGCGGCCCTGAGGATTTCGGCGGGGTGGAGGGCCTTGCGGCCGGTGCCGTCGTGGATCTGGTGGCGGCAGCTTGTGCCGGGTGCCGCGATGAGGGCCTCGGCGGACGCCTTGCGGACGGACGGGAAAAGGACGAGCTCCCCGACCTTCATCGAGATGTCGTAGTGCTCGGTCTCGTAGCCGAACGAGCCCGCCATGCCGCAGCACCCGGACGGGATGGGCTTTACGGAGTAGTTTTTCGGAAGCGATAGCATCCGGATCGTGGGATCGAGCGACACGAGCGCCTTCTGGTGGCAATGCCCGTGGAGGTGGATCGTCCGGGATTCCTCGGTGAAAAGATCGGGCGTGATCCGGCCGGCATCCGCTTCGCGGGCGATGAACTCATCGAGCAGAAGGCAATGCGGAGCGAGCGCGCGGGCAGCCTCGCGCAGCCCGGGCCCGAGGAGGCACGGGTATTCGTCGCGGAAGCCAAGGATCGCCGATGGCTCGATCCCGACGAGCGGCTCGTCGCGGGAAACGAGGCCCGAAAGCGCGCGGACATTCGCCTCGGTAAATTTTTTGGCTTGCCGGACGAGTCCCTTCGAGAGCGAGGCGCGCCCGCTTTCGGCATGATCCGGGATGGCAACCTCGTAGCCGAGGAGTTCGAGGAGCTCGACCGTGGCGATCCCGGCATCGAGATCGTTGAAGTTCGTGAACTCGTCGCAGAAGAGGTGGATGCGGCCGACGCGGGATTTCAGCGGAGGCAGCGGGCGACGGGATTGGAACCAGTGCCGCAATGTCATGCGGTTGATTTTCGGAAGCGTGCGATCCGGGTGGAATCCCACGGCCCGGTTGAAGGTTTTCCGGATCCACGGGGTCTGGAAGAGGGCGTTGTAGGCCGCCGGAAAAATCGATGCGGCACGCGCGCTGACGGAAAACCCCGCGACGAGACGCGAGCGCAGCGGGACGCCGTGCGAGTCGTAATAATGCTGGAGGAACTCGGCTTTGAGCTTCGCGATATCCACGCTCGACGGGCACTCGCTTTTGCACGCCTTGCACGACAGGCAAAGCTCCATCACCTCTTTGATTCCGGCGCTGTCGAATGGTTTTGCCGGATCCGCGGGATGGTTGAGGATGTGGCGGAGGATGTTGGCGCGGGCGCGGGTCGTGTTCTTTTCCTCGCGGGTCGCCATGTAGCTCGGGCACATCGTCCCGCCCGCGAGATGGGATTTCCGGCAGTCCCCGGATCCGTTGCATTTCTCCGCGGCCCGCACAACCCCGAGCACGTCGCTGAAATCAAAAATGGTTTCGTAGTCGGGCGTCGGATGGCCCGGCTCGTGCCGTAGGTGGGTATCCATCGGCGGCGTGTCCACGATCTTTCCCGGATTGAAGCGGTTGTCCGGATCGAAGGCGCCCTTGACCGCTCTCATCATGTCGTAGCATTCCCGGCCGACCATCAGCGGGATGAACTCGCCACGCAGGCGTCCGTCTCCATGCTCGCCGCTCAGCGATCCGCGGTATTTTTTCACGAGCATCGCGATGTCGGTCGCGACACCCCGGAAGGTTTTCAGTCCCTGTTCGGTTTTGAGGTCGAAGAGCGGGCGGGTATGGATTTCCCCGGATCCCGCGTGGGCATAATACACGCACCCGATCCCATACTTGTCTTTGAGGATCGCGTTAAACTCGGCGATGTAGGCGGGCAGGTCGCGGACATCGACCGCCGTGTCCTCGACGACTTCGCGGGGCTTCGCATCCCCGACGACATTGGTCATGAGCCCTTGTCCGGCGCGGCGCAGTTCCCAGACCTTGTTGCTCTCCTCGCCACGGAGAACTGGCGCCGCATAGCCGAAGCCCCCCGCCTGCCAGGCGGCCTGAAGCGCGGCGACCGCCTCCTCGGTCGCTGCCTCGTTCTCCCGCCGGATCTCGACGACCAGAACCGCGCCGGGATCGCCGACGACAAACGCACGGTTCCGCGCCTGCGAAAAATTGGCCCGAGTGCACTCGAGGATGTGGCGGTCGATCAGCTCGCAAGCCGACGGCCCGTGGTTCAGCGCCACGAGGTTCGCGCGCAGCGCCTCGTCCACCGAGGCAAAATGGCCGCAGACCAAGGCCACATGGGGCGAGGGCAGAAGATCGCAGTCCAGCTCGAACTCCAGACCGAAAAAAAGCGTTCCCTCCGAGCCCGCGATCAATTTGCAGAAGTTGAACTCCCGCCGCGATTCGCGATCCAGCACCTCCGCATCCATCAGCCGATCCAGGGCGTATCCCGTGTTCCGGCGCGGGATCGACTTCAAGGGGAAGTTTTCCGTGATCAGGCGGCGGTTTTCGGGGTTGCCGAGAAGATCCCGGACCGACCGATAGATCCGGTTTTCCAAGTGCCCGTCGCCCGCGCATTTCCGCTCGAACTCCTCCGCGTTGAGCGCGCGGAGAACACCTTCGCTGCCGTCGCTGAAAAGCCCGCGCACCGAGACGAGATGGTCGCGCACGCTCCCGTAGATGATCGAGTTCGAGCCGCACGAGTTGTTCCCGACCATCCCGCCGACCATCGCCCGGTTTGCGGTAGAAGTTTCCGGGCCGAAGAAAAGCCCGTGCTTCGCAAGCTCCAGGTTCAGCTCATTGCGGACGACCCCCGGCTGGATCCGCGCGCGCCGTGTCTCCCGGTTGATCTCAACGATTTGATTGAAGTGCCGCGAGAGATCAACGACAAGCCCGCTGCCGACCACCTGGCCGGCGAGGGAGGTTCCAGCCGTGCGCGGGATGATGGCGATCCGGTTCTGTTTGGCGAAGCGAACGATTTCCCGCACGTCGGCCTCGGTCTTCGGGAACGCAACCCCCATCGGCATTTCCTGGTATTCCGAAGCATCCGTGGAATACAGCCTCCGCATCGTTTCGCCGGTCACAACGTCGCCGGAAATCCGGAGCTGGTCAATGCAAGGTGTGGTCATAGAATAAATTGTCAGGGCATGATTGTTAAGAAACTGCGCGGAAGAGTCCATCAAGAATATGATCCGTGAAAATCTACCGGCCTCCAGCCACTGTCACGAGGAAATAATTTGTCACGCGCGCACGACAGACGAGCACGAAAACTTGACCTCGCCTCGGCATTTCGCTACGAAACCGATGTGGGAATGAAACTCATACAGACCCTGGTGGCATTCCTTGCATGTTTCAATTCACCGGCTGTGGCACAAACAGTCACGCAGTCACCGCGCGCAAACGGTCTCGTGATTTACAAGGAACAGGGGTTCCACACAGATTCACAGGCCAGATTGATTGAATATGTCTCAGCCAAGGTGTTCCCCCAGATGGCGACACTCATATTGAAGACCGGAAATGAACTGAATATTTCGGCAGGAAAATCTCCTTTCATCATACCTTTTCCCAATGAATCTACCGAAAATCCAGACGCTATCGTTCGTAAAATTGATTCTGGAATTACACGTTTCCCTCAATACAAGAGACTTTTGGAAAAAGTGAAAGCTGATTGGCTTGCCAAGATAGCATTCCAAGAGACGGCTAAGACAGCGACGGCTAAGACAGAGACAGCTGAAACAGAGAAGGCTAAGATTGCAGTTTCACCAGTGCCAACAGAAGAAACTCCCAAGGAGTCAGAGTCGGAAATCAGATTCCGGGATGGGATCGTCACAAAAGTGTATCCCGATGGATTGATGGTTTCCTCAGAGGATGGGCTTCGCAAAATACCTTTTTCTTCGCTTTCGGAGGAGGAGAAGACGCGGTTTGGGTATGATTCTGAAAAAGAGCAGAAATATCTTCTGCAGAAAAGAAAAGCATATGAAGAGGAAGGCAAGCGACAGCAGGAGGTGCAACCAAGACAAGTCGAGAGTCCGGATGCAAAGCGCAGTGCAGAGGCGGCCACTGCGGCCACTCTAAAAGCTGGCACCGCGGCTGCTGCGACAAAAAATCAAAAAGGAGTTTCGTCCCTACCCAGCGACGCCCTGCCGCCTCCTCCCGGCTGGAAGATTGAATCCGCTGTCTTTGCGCCGAGGATGGTGACTCGCGATGGACACAGCTTCAACAACATCTGGATCCGGGAAGCTCAGCCGGGGAGTGTTGATGCTCATCTGGAAAACGGGCAATCGATATCCATGCGGGGAGCTGAGATTCCGGCAAGTATCCTAACAAAAATCATGTCGCCAGTCGAACTCATCTGCAATTTTGGATTGGTGGCAAACACCTATTCCGATTTGCGTTCATGGGATGAAGGCAATCTGAATGAAAAAGGGGCGAGTTACAGGCAACTTGCGAAAGACCCGTTGCCCGGTTCGGTGTTCGCCCGCGTGCGTCCCGGTTTCATTGTCCTACACATGAGTTGGCGCACGGGAGGTGAATTTGCGGGGAGCGAGATTTTGAAGCCTTTCGGAGGAAAGCGCTTCAGCGCTGTCAAAGCATACGATTTCACATCTGTCGAAAAGGAATCCAGTTGGTGGAACGATAAGGGAGTTCGAGTACTTACAGGCACAAAATTGCCCGAGCCCTCGCTGTTCCAAGAGAAATCTCCCGAGTCAAACTGGACGCTTCATGATCCCTTTGATGGCAGCGTGCCCATTTTGTCAAATCGGAGGAGTGAAATGAAAAAGGCATGGGTCGCACCATCTCACAAAAAGCTGCCTTTCGCCATCGTGGAAACAGAGGGCGGTTACTTTTTAGGATATCTTTCCACTGCTGATCCGCTTGCACAAAGCGATTTGACCTGGGAGGCTGCCATCCGGAAAAATGGCACAAACTGGAAACTGCAGAAAGGAAATGTCAAGCGTCTCGAAGGTAAGAATAAAATCCTTTCACTTTTCGATAGCAATTCCAGCAAAGATTTTGCCAACCCATTGGCAACTCTGGATCAGGCACGGGTTCTCGGTTCGCACCTTGCGCGACTGCTGGAGGGAGGTATGACAGCCCTGATGGCCGAGTTGTCGACCCCTGATGGTGACGGCATTGAATCACCTCCAACGGCGACCGTCGAAGCCGAGACGGGGCCGGGCTTCAGCATTGAAAGAGTTACCGACGAAATCAGCGTGATGACCGACACCTGGAACCCTTCGACATTTCGCTTCCAAGTGGTCGCAAGGCAAAGGGTCAGAGAATCAGAAATTAAAGTTGTTTCTGGGAGTGCCACCATTATTTCAAAGCCCTGGCGACACAAAGATCGAATCCAACCGGTGGAGATTCCGCCAGATCTCGACGGAGGCATCCGTTTTACAAATGGAAAGAAACTCATTGAGTTGATCCCCGATAGGTTCGGAAAACTGACCCTGATCGAATGGCTTCTTGAAGAAAACCGTCTCAAAAAATGAGCTTCCCGCCCGCTGGAAGGACAGAGAATCAGGCCTCGCTGGCAGGGAGGCGGAGAAGAAAACGCCGGATTTTTTGACCGTCGCCGACAAGAAATATTTTCAGGCTTGCAGGACTGGCAGGCTTATGCAAATTCTGTGATGCGCTCATGATCACCTCCTTATCAGCAGACGCCGTCAAGCTCCGGCAGCGGAAGATGCTGTCGGGAAGTTCCGCCGGCGGCGAGGAGGTTCTCACCACTCTTTCTGAAAAGCTGGACGAACTTTTTGGTGCCGGCTACGAGCGGGACGATATCTACGGGCTGGTCATTCCGCTCCTCATGCAGGGGAAGGTGCGCATTGATCTGGATGGCCGGTCCGAGCGGCTCGAGATGGTGGATGCCGAGCAGCGGTTCCCGCGCAGCAACGCGGTCGAAGTCTTCGACAACTACTTCGCGGCACGGCCCGAATTTCGCTGACTTCAGAGCAGTTTCGGATGTCGAAGCGGCATCTTGCCGCTTGTTTTTTTCTCCGGGGAAAGCGGCATGATGCCGATTCTACGATGGCACCATTCCGGCCCTGCAACTTGAGCACGGGCCCGGGCGGGTCACGGAATTTTTTTTAACGCCTCGAGCAAAATCGTCTCGGTGAGGATCTCCGGGAGGATGACCGGCTGGGCGACGGGCCCGGCAGGGTAGATCACATAGAACGGGACGCCGACCCTGCCGAAGCTCTTGAGCACCGCCGTGATCTCGGGATTCGCCTTCGTCCAGTCGGCCCTCATCGGGACGATATTTTTTTCTGCGAGCGCTGCCTGGACGGCTGGCGTATTAATCGCGGTGCGCTCGTTGAACTTGCAGGTGATGCACCAGTCGGCGGTGAAGTCCACGAAGACGGATCGGCCATCAGCACGCAGCGCGGAGAGCGCCTGCGCCGAAAACGGCACCCAGGCGATCTCGTTGGACGCCACGGCACCGGATCGCGAAAACTTTTCTCCGAGGAAATACCATCCGCCTCCGGCCGCGACGAGGACGGCGAGGAGGATCGCGGTGGCGCGGTGCCGCGGGGTCGGAAGCGGGCCGCAAAAGCTGCCGTAGAGCCAGCAGGCAAGGCCGAGGCAGAGCAGGAAGCACAGGAACCAGATCACGCCGTCCGCCCCGCGCTGGACGCCCATGATGCCGAGGATCCAAACGAGCGTGGCCATAAGCGGGAACCCCATGGCCTGCTTCAACTTTTCCATCCACGCTCCCGGGCGCGGGAGAAATCTCATCCACCCAGGACGCGCGGTCAGGAGGAGATAGGGGGAAGCCATGCCGAATGCGACGGCGGCGAACATCGCGAGGATCACGGCCGCAGACTGGCTGAACGCAAACCCGAGCGCGGTCCCGAGAAACGGCGCGGTGCACGGAGTCGCCAGAAGCGTCGCGAAGACACCCTGGAAAAAAGATCCCCCGAGCCCGTCGGATGCCGACGCCATCGCGTTGCTCGCACGCCCGGGAAGAATGATCTCGAACACGCCGAATAGGTTCAGCGCAAAAACAAAAACGACCGACCCGATCGCCGCATTGAACCACGGGTTTTGAAACTGGAACGCCCACGTGACCTCGCCGCCGCCGGATTTGAGAACGATGACCACCGCAGCAAGCCCGAAAAACCACGCGAAAATCCCGCCCGCAAACGCCAGCCCGTGCGCAAAGATTTTTCGGGGCGCCTGTCCGGCCTGGCGGATGAATCCGAAGACCTTCAGCGAGATGACCGGCAGGACGCAAGGCATGAGGTTCAGGATCAGCCCGCCAAGGAACCCGTAAAAGAGTGCCAGCCAGAGCTCCCAATCCCACCGGAACGGCGAGGGTTCAGCCGGAGGGATTTTTGCGCGAAACTCCGCGAACAACGCGGCGTGGTTGGGAGCCGACGCGGCGGAGACCGGCAGATCAAGCAGCAGCTCGGCCGAGCCAGGAACGCACATGTCCTTGCAGGCAAGCCAGGCGGCCTTCGCCCGCAGGCTGACAGACGATCCGATCTTCAAATCCTTCGGCGGGTCGAGCGTCGTGATCAGCAGCACCTTTTCCCCGTAGCCATATGTCCGGAGGTCGCCCGGCTCGATCATGCGGTGCGGAGCCGGCCACCGGATCGGCCCGGCGCGGAACCCCTCCGGCAGCGACCATCCGATCGTGGTCGGCAGCCCGGCATCTCCGCTGAATTCCGAATACGTGTGCCAGCCGGGCGCCATTTCCAGCAGGAGCCCGACCTCGAACGGCTGCCCGGGCACGACCGCCGTCACCGCCGAGACCAGCGCCGACTTCACAGGCTGCCGCCCGTCCGCCATCTGCCCGCTCACGCCCGGAGCCGGGAAAAGAACGAGAGCCAGCGCGAGAAGGGCGGCCCCGTAGAAATCACCCCGTAGCATGGGCATCTTGCCCATGCGAAAAAAGCGTGTGAGACGCGAAAGCCCAGAGAGCACCCTGCGAAGCCTCATCGGGCCGCTGGTTTCCGCCAAACAAAATCGAAGCATCTCACTCCATTACTCTCTCTCGCCAAGATTCGCAATTTCGGATCCGCCAAATTCCACTTTTCCAGTCCCGGTTTCCTTCCTCGCTATTTCCGATTTTCCTGAGAAAAATTTCCTCTTCCAGTCACCATGCCTCTGATTTTCGACAAAGACCGCAACCTATATCGCCTGCACTCCTTCGAGACGGAAGCCGAGTTCGAGGCCCGGATCGTTTCCTTGGCAGATCAGATCTTCGGCCCCTCGACGATCTACGTGGATGTGAAGAAGAAGATCAAAGGTGGGGACATCGTCTCGATCCCGGACGGCTACATGGTGGACATGGCCGAACCCCAGTCTCCCCGGCTCTTCGTGGTCGAGAACGAAATCGTCTCACACGATCCATTCAAGCACATCGGCATTCAGATGCTGAAATTCGTCACCGGCTTTGATGAGGCAAAGCTCTCCATCCGCCAGTTCCTCATGGTCGAGATCTCCAAATCTCCCGCACAACTTGCCCGCCTCGAAGCCGCCTGCCGGAAATCTTCCGTCCGCAACGTGGACGCCTATCTCGATCTTGCCGTCTATGGCGACTTTCGCGGGCTCGTCGTTATCGATGACGCCCGCCCGGAACTCCATCGCGTGCTGGAGAAGATCAATGCGAATATCTCCGTGCTGGAGGTTCGCACCTTCCAGGCCGGCGCGGGCGAATTTCTCTACCAATTCGACACTCTCTACGACGAGGACGAGGAACCGGTGCGCGCCGAAACCGATGCCGGCAAACCCGATCAGTCTCCGGATGAAACTGCCGCCGCCCGCGCCGCCATGCTCGCCCGCCGGGCCGCCTCGGATACCGTCATCGTTCCCGCCCGCGAAGATGGTTTCAAACGCCAATTTCTCGGCAACAACCAATGGTTTGCCATCCGCTTGAGCCCGGCCATGAAGGATCGGATCAAATACATCGCCGCTTATCAGGTCGCCCCCATCAGTGCAGTCACTCACATCGCCGAGATTCAGGAAATCCGCCCGTATCAGGACACCGGAAAATACCAGATTATTTTCAAAGGCCCCGCAGAGACCATTGGCCCAATCACATCCGGTGCCTTGAAATATTCTCTCCAAGGCCCGACTTACGTTCAGCGGGAAAAGCTCCTCGTCGCAAAGACGCTTGCGGAGGTTTTGACGCTCTGGCGGAAGTGAGCCTCAAATTGGCAGCCTGATTGCATGAAAGACGCCGCCAGATCAGAACCACGCATGAGGAAGGAGGAACTAGGACAGTTTCTCACGACCGCCCCGGTGGCCGACTTCATGGCTTCGATGTTTGGGCCGCTCCCGAGCGTGGTTCGGTTGCTGGATGCAGGGGCAGGGGCAGGGGCACTCACCTCCGCATTTGTCTCGCGCTTGTGTGAAAGAAATCACGGCGTTCGCACCATCGAGGCGGAGCTCTACGAACTTGATGCCGATATATTGGTTGCCCTTTCCGCGACTATGCGGCAGTGCCAGCGGCGCTGCACGGAGGCGGGCATTCAATTCACGTGCGCCATTCATTCCGCTGACTTTATCGAGGAGATGTCCCTTCGTCTTGCGGGTGATTTGTTCGGCACACTGCCGCCCGCCTTCGATGCCGCCATCGCGAATCCGCCCTATCGCAAAATCAGCGCCGACTCAGCCGAAAGGCGCGCTCTGCATTCCGTCGGGGTCGAAACCAGCAACCTTTACACGGGCTTCATCGCCCTCATTCAGAGGTTATTGGTTCCAGGCGGGCAACTTGTCGGGATCACGCCGCGGAGTTTTTGCAATGGTCCCTACTTCCATTCTTTCCGGGAAGACTTTCTTGGCAGCATGGAACTGCGCCGGCTTCATGTTTTTGAATCACGCCAAGCTGCCTTCCGAGACGATAGCGTTTTGCAGGAGAACATCATCTTCCATGCCGTGAAGGGACGGAACCAACCGCACGAAATGATCGTCTCCAGCAGCAGCGGCGAGCATGGCGGAGAAATCGCCAAGGCTGTCTTCCCTTTCGCAGAAATCGTCCCCCCGCACGCCGCCGGAAAGTTCATCCACATCCCTTCCACTGCAAGCCACGCGATCGCCAAGCAAACCATGGACAGCCTCAGCGCAAGCCTTGCATCCTTGGGCGTGACAGTCTCGACCGGACGTGTTGTGGACTTTCGGCTCAAGAACGCGCTTCGTAAGGAACCCGAGCACGGAACCGTGCCTCTGCTTTATCCCTGTCATTTCAATGGCGGCACCGTTCACTGGCCGAAGATAAAAACCCGCAAACCTAACGCCATTCTCGACAACGATGAGACGCGGCAGTGGCTTGTGCCCTCCGGTGTGTATCTCCTCACGAAACGTTTCACGTCGAAGGAAGAGCGTCGCCGCCTCGTGGCTTGCATGTTCGACCCGGATCAAGTGAAAGCAAAGAGGCTGGGGTTCGAGAACCACCTGAACTACTTTCATACCAACGGGCATGGGTTGGAGCGCAGTCTGGCTGTCGGTCTCTACGCTTTTCTAAATTCCACGGTGGTTGACCAGTATTTTCGTCGGTTCAGCGGCCATACCCAAGTAAATGCCACCGACCTGCGGACCTTGGCCTATCCCAACCGTAATACACTGAAAGCTATGGGCAGAAATAACAATGTTCTCGACTTCTCCCAAGAGGACATCGACCAACTCGTTGCCACGCATCTTCATGCCAACCAATAAGCCCGACCGAAAAACGAACTCAAGAAAACGACGGCTCGCTGAAGCCATCGCAGCTCTCACTGCCATGCAGTTTGGTTCAAAGCAACGGAACGAGATCGCCGCCTACACGCTTCTCGCCCTGCTGGATCTTCGGCCCGATATTCCATGGGATGAAGCACAGGCTCCGCTCTGTGGAATCACTCCGGTCATTGATTTTATCGCCACATCCTACGGAGTCCGCTACGCACCGAACACCCGGGAAACTATTCGTGACGATGCGGTAAAATTTTTCGTGGGAGAAGGTCTGCTGCTCCGCAACCCCGACGATCTCAACCGCCCGACAAACAGCGGGAAGACGGTGTATCAGATTGAACCCTCGGCCTTGGCTTTACTCCGCAAGGTCGGAACCCCTGCATGGATCCCCGCTTTGCGGAAATACCTCGCCAGCCGCAAAAGCCTCAAGCATGAGATCGCCAGGAAGCGTGACTTGGCCCGCGTGCCCGTGACGTTGCCCGATGGCTCACAGGTTGCACTTTCACCCGGCGGTCAGAATCCCCTCATCAAGGCAATTATCGAAAACTTCTGTCCGGCCTTCGCTCCTGGCGGCGTTGTCATTTACATCGGCGACACGGAAAATAAGTTCGTCCATCTGGAGAAAACGAGCCTCGCTGCACTCGGAGTTGCTTTGGATTCCGCTGCCAAGATTCCTGATGTGATCGTCCATCATGCAGCCAGAAATTGGCTCTTGCTCATCGAAGCCGTCACAAGCGCAGGGCCTGTGGATGGCAAACGCCGCAAGGAACTCAAAGACTTGTTTGTAGGCTGTAAAGCAGGGTTGGTGTTTGTCACCGCCTTCGAGAACCGCCGAACGATGCAGTCCTTCGTCTCTCAGATCGCTTGGGAATCGGAGGTGTGGATCGCCGAAGATCCCGACCACATGATCCACTTCAACGGCGAACGGTTCCTTGGGCCGTATCCGGATGTGACTCCCCAAAAATAATTACGGCGCCCTTCTCTCGACTCTTTGCGAGAGAAATATCTTCCGCTGCTCATCCTCACCGCGCAAACTCACGCCAGAAGAAGACGGCCGAGAGCGAGATTCCGATGAGGACGACGAGGATCCGGACGTGTTGCTGCGGGATTTTCTGTGAGAAGTGCGAGCCGAGGAAGTAGCCGATCAGGGCACCGGCCATCATGACGAGCGCCTGGGGCCAGACGATGAGGCCCGCGAAAACAAAGTAGCTGGCGGCGACGACATTGATGAGCGCGCCGAGGATGGTTTTGATGGCGTTCATCTCGTGGATGTGGTGGAGCCCGATGAGGCCCATGGTGGCGAGCATGAGGATCCCGATGCCCGCGCCGAAATACCCGCCGTAGATCGCCACCCCGAGCTGGAGCAGAACCGCCGCGCCGGTGGCGGCGCGCGAACCGCCTGCAGACTCGATCCCCGCCAGCCGACGGATCACGTTGTTCAGCAAAAAAAGGACGGTCGCGAAAAGGATCAGGAACGGAACCAGCCGGTCGAAAAAATGCTCGCTTGTGCGGGTGAGGAGCCATGCGCCGATGAGCCCGCCGGCGATGCTCACCGGCGCGAACGCTTTGAGCCAGGGCCGCACGGCCGGAAGGTGCGCGCGGTAGCCGTAGAGGCTGCCCGCGATGCCGACGAGCAGGGCGAACGTGCTCGTCGCATTCGCCTGGATCGACGGCATCCCGAACGCGAGGAGCGCAGGGAAGGTGATGATCGTCCCGCCGCCCGCCACGGAATTGATCGCCCCGCCCGCACAGGCCGCGGCGAAGAGGATGAAAAATTCCCAGGCCATCAGGGTTGCTCCGCCGGGTTGCCCTGCTCGAGGAACCGGACCCGCCGGTCGGCCAGGGGAAGGCGGATCGTGAGTGTGAGCCCGCGCCCGGGGCTGCTCTCGAGCACGACCTCGCCGCCGTGGGCGCGGACGATCCGCCGCACGATCAGAAGCCCGAGCCCGTTGCCGTCGGACTTCGTGGTGAAATACGGTTCGAAGATCCGCGAGATATTTTCTGGCGAGATGCCGCCCCCGGTGTCGGAGAACGACACGTTTGCGTGGGTCTCGTCCGCAAACGTCCGGATCCGCAGGATCCCGCCCGATTTCATTGCCTGGAACGCATTCCGGCTCACGTTGTAGAACGCCTGCTTGATCTGCTCGCTGTCCAGCCCGATCTGCGGAAGATTTTTGTCGAGCTCGCTCTCGACCAGGATGTCGCGGGCTTGAATTTCCGCGGAAAGGAACGACAGGGTTTCGCCCACGATATGGTTGATGTTCGCGGGACGGAGATCGAGCGGCTGCGGGCGGATCGCGCGGAGGAACTGGGTGATGATCTGGTCGAGCCGCGCGACCTCGCCGCGCGCCACCGCCACCGACTCCCCGAGCGCGGGGCGGGATTTTGCCGGGAGCTTCCGGATCTGCCGCTGCATGAGCTGGAGATGGATGTCGAGCGAGTTGAGCGGGTTGCCGACCTCGTGAGCGACCCCGGCCGCAAGCAGGGTCAAAGCCGAAAACCGCTCGCTGTCGATCGTCTCCTGCGTCGCGCGGTGGCTCCGCGTGATGTCGCGCAGGATGATCGCCCCGCCGGCCAGCTCGCGCTTCCGCGCGTCCGACTCGTCGCTCATCAGGGGGACGACGTAAAAATTGAGGAGCCGGTTTTCCGGGTAGAAGACCTCGAGGTCGCGGTTGACGATCTCGGCGCCGTTGAGCGCGTCCCAGTCGAGCCCGCGGACGACTTCGCCGAGCGGCTGTCCGAGGCTTTTCCCCGCCTCGATGCCGAAGAACCCGCAGGCGGCGCGGTTGAGGTAAATGACGCGCCCCTTTGGGTCGGTGACGATCACCCCCTCGAGGATCGTGTTGAAAATCGTTTCGAGAAACCCCTTTTCGCGCGCGATTTCGACAAGATAATTCTGGACCTCGCCCGGCTGGACGAGGCGGATCCGTTCGATGAGCTTGTCGAGAAATCCTTTTGTCATGTGGCTTGTTTCAGGTGGTCTGGGCGCGACGGGACATAGCCGGACACAAACTTTTCCCGGAATTCCTGGAACGTCCCCGCGAGGATGTGAGCACGCGCCCGCCGGGTGAGGTCGAGGTAGAAATGGAGGTTGTGGATCGAGACGAGCCGGAGGCCGAGGATCTCCTCCGCCTTGATGAGATGGCGCAGGTAGGCGCGCGAAAAATTCCCGCACGCATGGCAGGCGCAGCCGTCTTCGATCGGCCCGGGGTCGTCCGCGAACGGAGCATTCTTGAGATTAAGCGTGCCGCGCGCGGTGAAGGCGGTGCCGTTTCGTGCGAGGCGGGTCGGGAGCACGCAGTCAAACATATCCACCCCGCGCGCGATCATTTCGATGATCTGCGGCGGCGTGCCAAGCCCCATCGCGTAGCGGGCACAGTCGACGGGCAGGAACGGAACCGCGCTCTCGATCGCATGAAACATCTCGGCCTCCGGCTCGCCGACGCTGACCCCGCCGATCGCGTATCCGTCGAACCCGATCCCGACGAGCGCACGCGCGGATTTTTCGCGGAGGTCGGCATACCCGGATCCCTGCGCGATCCCGAAGACCAGCGGGCGCGACCCAACCGGCTGGGATGCCCACCAGTCCTTGCAGCGCCGCGCCCAGCGGAGCGTGAGGTCCAGGCTTTTTGACGCCTGCTCGTGCGTGCACGGATGCGGCGGGCACTCGTCGAATGCCATCGCGATATCCGAGCCGAGATCCCGCTGGATCTCCATCGAGGTCTCGGGCCCGATGAATGTCGGCGTACCGTCGAGGTGGTTCTGAAAATGCACGCCCTCCTCGGTGATCTTCCGCAGGCGCGCGAGCGAGAACACCTGGAACCCGCCGCTGTCGGTGAGGATCGGGCGATCCCAGCTCATGAACCGGTGGAGCCCGCCCAGTCGCGCGATGAGCTTCTCGCCGGGCCTCACATGGAGATGATACGTGTTGCCCAAAACCACCTGCGCTCCCACGGCCCGGAGCTCGTCGGGGGACATCGCCTTCACCGTCGCCTGCGTCCCCACCGGCATGAAAACCGGCGTCTCAATCTCCCCGCGCCGGGTTGAGAGCACGCCTGCCCGCGCCCCACCGCAGCTTGCTGTCAGAAAAAAACTCATCGCGCCCAAAGATAAAATCGAACCGGCCGGAAATGTCGAGCAGCACCGGAATCCCGCGCGCATAACCGCACGCCCGACCGGTCCTGCACTCAGCCCCGCATGGCGATAATCTGTTGTTCACCGGGGAAAATGCGTGCGATACTTTCCATAATGAAAACCCTCTGTTTTTTGTTCGCCGCATCGTCGCTGGCGGTCAACCCCCATGCGGCCGCAGACGATCCGGCCGCGCCAGCCGCGGCCGCAACCAACGCCGGCGGGGTGAAGATCTTCCAGGCGACCGAGCGGAAAACCGGCGACAACCTCTGTATCTCCCCGTTTTCGATCCAGTCGGCCCTGGCGATGACGTATGCGGGGGCTGCCGACACGACGTTAAGCCAGATGGCGGCGGCGCTGGAGTTTCCCGGCGAACCGGCTGTCCTCGCGGCGGGCTTCGAGGCGCTCGGCGCGCGTTTGAGACAATCCGCCGAACGCGGCGGCACGGACACGGCGCTTCACATCGCGAACCGGCTTTTCGGCGCGAAGGAGTTCGCGTTCCGTCCGGCGTTTCTCGAGACATGCCGCACGCGGTTCGGCGCGCCGCTTGAAGAAATGAATTTCCGCGCGGATCCGGCGGCGGCCACAAAAACCATCAACGCGTGGGTGGAGAAGCAAACCGAGAGCCGCATCCGGAATCTCATCCCCGAAGGGGCCCTCACCAAAGACACGACGCTTGTGCTCACCAACGCGCTCTACTTGAAACTCCCCTGGGCGGAGGAGTTTTTCAAGTCGCCCGACCTGCCGTTTCTGGTGAACGGCAAGGACAGGAAAAACGTGCCGGCGATCTCGCGCACGGATTCCTTCGGCTACCGGAAAGCCGACGGCTTCACCGCCGTCGGGGTTCCCTTCCGGGGCGGACAGTTCCAGTTTTTGATTCTTCTGCCGGACGGCGACGGGCCATCGCCGACGGCCGCCC
>Ga0194039_1000668_pt1 | contig 19940 bp, 31 predicted proteins | sample JunL228m_MetaG_FD_148679 | JGI IMG/M metagenome (GOLD analysis project Ga0194039, IMG submission 148679) | Anoxic zone freshwater microbial communities from boreal shield lake in IISD Experimental Lakes Area, Ontario, Canada - Jun2016-L227-8m | ecosystem: Environmental > Aquatic > Freshwater >... | reverse complement strand
AGTGCCAGGTTTTGCGCGTCACCGGCCCGCTCGCGACAACATCTCAGCGCTTGCCGTTTGAGATGATCCAAATTCCATAACGGGGAAAAACGCCCGCCATACGCCCCTCGACCACGATAGCCGTGAAAAATCCCTCGTTGAGATCAACGTAACTTACACGGTGTAGTTTGATCGTCATCGATGGAGGCAGCGGGATCAGTATCGTATCGCTTGCGCGCATGCGCTTGATGGCCCCGTTGATTCGCGTGTGCAGTTCCATCGCCGCAGCTGGAGGGCTCTCGCGCGGCTGATGGAGCTTCGATTGGATGATGAGGTCCGGTCTCTGCGCAACCAGCTCGCCAATGCGCCCGATGACGTGCTCGATCACCCCCGATCGGATGTCGTAATGCTCCTCGGCCGCCTCGGCGAGATGCCCCCCCACGCGAAGCCCATAGGCTTCCGCGTCGGCCGCTGCTATGGCTCCGAGCTCGGCTTCCTTTGCTTTCTTAGCATTTTCGCTTAGCCGGCGATCACGTGCAAGCGCAAACATTTGGATGATCTCGCCCGACGATGGCTGGATCACGTCCTCCGAGATTCCCTGAGTCTTCGGCCAGCCGAACGCCTGCACAAGCCCCATCGTGACGGGTACCACGGCGGAGTTCCTGAACCACTTATAGAAATCTTGGTCGGTCTTGCCATCAGCCGTGAACCTGGCGCCGAGCGCCTCCCATTGCGACATCGGAGCCGACACCGGTACGGTGCACAGCTTCCATTTTCCGGGCCCGAATCGCTCGATGATGTCATGGATCTCGGCCGGACTCAGATGGTTCTCGTAGAATAGTACGAATTTGATTGTGATGATCCGTGGGGAGTTCATTTGCGTGACCCTCCATCGAGCGCGCGATCCGCGATATTCTGCTTTGCGACAGCCACCTTCAGCATCATCGCTTCAACAGAGCCGTCAATTACAAGGTGCTGGATCAGCACTGGCATGCGCTGCCCGATACGGTGCACGCGATCCTCGGCCTGCGTGATAGAGCTCGGCACGAAGTCGGACTCAACGAAAACAACCGTGTGAGCACTCGTTAGCGTGATTCCCACGCCGGCCGCCTTGATGCCCCCAATAAAAACGTTTTTGTCGGCCGATTCTTGGAACGTCTCCACCAATCCTTGCCTGTCATCCATCTTGGTTTTGCCCGTCATCACCACCGCTTCGTCGCCGTATTCTTGCGCTAACGCGTCTATCACGCTGTGGTGATGCGCGAAAATAACCAACTTATCAACGCCATCCTCTCGCAAATTGCGAATGTGCTCGAAGACAAGGGGCAACTTGGCAAGCGCGATCTGTTGTCTCACCGCGGCGAGACTTGAGCCATTGAGGTCTAGCTCGTCGAATTGGAGTCTGCGCGCGGCTTCCTCGTAGGGGATTGCCTGCGATTTGAGGTCATCGGCAATCTGCCTAGTCTTGGGCGACAGTTCAAGTAGTTCATGGAACGCCGCCCGTTCACGTTCCGTGATTTCGCGGAAACCGGCTGCGCCGAACGGGATGACTTGCCTGATTTTTGGCGGCAATTCCTTCAGAACGTCAGACTTTAAGCGGCGGATCATTATGGTAGAGCGCATAAGCTCACGCAGCTCGTCGAGATTGGTGGCTCCGTCGAAATTCCAGACCTTTTTCATTCCTCGACCGCGAATTGGCACGTTGATTTGCTTCGCGCCGCAGAAACGCGTGAGAAAAGGCCATTCCTGGGGGAAGGCTTTGGGAGCGAGGGCGTGGAGCAGGGGGTAGAGCTCACGTGGTTTATTGGGCATTGGGGTCCCAGTCAGAAACAGCGCCCTGCCCGTGCGATTGATCAGCCCTTCAATCTTTTCGATGCCCTTTTTCGGCTTCGCATCCGCGCCCAGGACCGAGATGGTGGTGGCCGCGCGGGGGTTTTTCACGCGGTGCGCCTCGTCAACGATGAGCATGTCGAAGCGCAGCAGGATGAGCGCCCCGAACAGGTTATTTGCGCGCTCTTTGATGAGGCGTTCGGGGTTTGCGATGATCCATCGGAGGTCACCAGATTGTGGTATCGCGATATCGTCCGACGTCTCGGCTATGATGACTTCGCATGGGCGAGCACACCACAGCTTGATTTCGTTGGCCCAGTTTTGCTTGAGAGTTGCGGGGCAGATCACCAGAGCTTGGGTCACGGTCGCGTCATCGTTCACGCACGCAATTGCCTCAATGGTTTTGCCCAGGCCCATCTCATCACCGATGAGAGTGCCCCGCCTGTCGCGGCAGAATGCCACGCAGTCTTCTTGGTATTCGTTGTATTTTCGGCCGTTGGGGCAAGGGATTGGCCGATTGCTTTGCCGGGTGTGCCGGTCGCGTCGCAACCCGATGGACCTGTCCATCTCGTCTTGTGCTGGCTCAGATGTTTCGAGCCCCAAGTCTTTGGCCCCTTGAACGGCACGTAGTTCGGTGGTCCACCAGATTTTATCGGGGACCCGGAGCTTGTTTTTGCAGATTGCGCAATTGGTACATTTCGGTCCACCCCAATGAAACCGCCATTTCAGGCGTTTGACAATGTCGCGCGTGCGGAAGTCGTCGTAGGGAAATGAGAGCCACCAAATGCCATCTTCGTATCGAATCGTTGCCATGGATTGCGCCTTTCGCTCGGCGAGGTGCCGAGACCGAACACATCTACAGGATGTAGCTTGCGATGGCTAGCGCGATCGCTTGGCTCTGCGGGCGATATCCCGATCCGTAATGCCAGCGGTGAACACATCCCACTGATCGTCCGTCAGCTCAAGTCGCTCCTGCATCAGACACTTCGCCTCATGCAACCCCTCGGGGGTGTGGCGGTCAATCAGGGGAACCAAACACTTGTGCAGGCACGTGAGCTCTGGCGTCTCGCACAGGCAATAGCCCATGGTGCCGTCGTGTCGGAAATCAACCAGCACCATGTCGGAACCGCACTTGGGGCACGCGCCGACGTGCTCGCCGATGAAACCGGCTGCCCGGTATTTGCGTGAGACAACAATCTTTTCTTTGTTGCCGGTGGTCTTTTTGCCGAAGTTACCTTGGATGAGCTTACCCATTGTCGTTTCCCTTTCGTGACCCTTTACGGGTCATTCAGCTTCGAGGCGCTTTTCGATATGCTTGCGAGTCTTCTCGCTGATGTCTGCCCATTTGACTAGATGCCCGAGGTGCCCTCCTTCGTTGCAATGTCCGAATTGGCTGAAATGCCGCCCTCCATCAGCGTCCACGCCAAGCATCGTCCAGCCGTCTACTCGCTCAGGCCATGACACAATGATGACGGTGTATCGGTCCACAGTCTGACCGCCGTTGTCCCAAATTCTGATCGTCAAACCATCAACTACGTGGTTGAAATCTTCCATGTTGCCCTCACGCCGCGATCGAAAGCTTGTGGCCGATTCTCACGATGACACACTCGTAGTCCATCACTCGTTCACGTGGCGATAGCCAAAGGTTGAGGCCCCCGGAGCATTGCCTACCCTTGCGCCAATTGCTCCAACGCACCTTGAGACGCGTGCTAGACCCGCAAAAGCCTGCTACTTCGCACAAATCGAAGCTCACACTCGGGAAGCGCTTGATTGCGCTAAACACCAATGACAGCTCTGCTGCTTCGATGATGACTTGATACTCAGCGAAATCGAACATCACCCATTTCGCCTTGATGTTTTTCGCTGCGCGCACGGCCGCCATAAGGTGGGGTCGGCAGAGCCGAAGGGAGCCATCCCCCATGTCAATTGCGTTAGCGACCAGCGTTTCCGATGCCCGTACCCACTCGGGGTCGTTACTCGGAAAGTCGGGGTACCGTATGTGACAGCGCCAGTCTGCAATCAGGCGATTGATCTTTGGGGCGAGCGTTTCGTCGTTGTCCGAGAGTGCTCGCTCGAGAAGCCTTTGCGTGCCGAGGCAAGCCCAGCATGCGATCAGGGCCGCCTGGTGCAGCTCGATGAAATCCCGGATGCGGTTCTCGCCCTCGCAAGGCGTCTTGCATAGCTTGCGAAGTTCACACATCAGTTTACGTTGATCGTTGAGTGTCAACATAGTCCTACTCCTTTCGGTCGGCATTTGTGCCGAACACTTGAATTGTGACGTCCAAGTCAGGACCAGCGAGGCGCGCGGCAACCAATTCGCCGTCGCCGAGGCATACGCGATGATCCATGACGGGCGCAGTCTTGGACGCGATGGGTACAGGCACGACTTCGTTGACGTCGCTGTCCGAGGTGTCCGCTGCGCAACCCGAAACAAGCAATACTGCAACAGTTACGATGATCGCTCTCATGATGTAATCCCCTTGCACTTGCGCAGACGCAAGCCCGCAATTGTACTTGCCACATTGCCTACCGCCTGCAAGCTCTTTCGCGTGAATACTCAACGATTGTTAGGTTGGTCCACCCTTCTCGTAGCGCCGCGAGCAGCACGCGCATTGCTTCGCTTCGTGTGATTAGATCATCCGCAATGATCGCATGCTTGATCTTGCCCCTCGCTCCCACCACTGACATGTATTCTCGCATGTTATCTTCGTCGTCGTCTTCGTCTGGATCGTCGGCCAAGTGACGCGTTAGCGTCTCATGAACGAGCGGAGGGACATCTATTGGCTTCACATATTCGAATTCGACCGCAACGCCGTCGATAATTCCTCCTTCGTATCCGCACGTCTCGTTAACTAGGCACCATCCGGTATTTGAGCCTGTGGCCGGCATACTCAGAAAATACCGCCCATCCTTGGTCACGACGAAAAAGGTATCCTTTTTTGGATCTGGCATGTCAATAGTCCTCCGGCTCGATGATTTCGTCCACCGTAAGCAATTCAGCAAGCGTGAGCCCCAAGTACTTCGCCAACAGCAGCTGATTGTGCAGGTTGCAACCCATAGGCTTTTCCGCGCGGATTTGCTTGCTGATAGTGTTTTGCAAGATTCCGGTGCCTTTCGCCATTTCGGTTTGGTTGTTGCCAAAGCTTTTTTCCAACACACCCCTCATGCAGCGCTGCACCTTTTGGTTTATTAGCATCTCGCGTCTCGTTATGTCGTCTTGAATGGTCCGCTTTTTCATTTTTCCTGAATCAAGGGCTTCATATTTTCAAACTGCCCAGCAATCGTTTCGTTGAGATCTGCCAGGGCTTGGCGACACATATCTTGGTAGTAGCCATGGCTGTTTCGTTGGCATAGCTACAGCATCCTAGGCAGTCCAGACCTCGGAATTCTCGCCATTCGGCGATTACCTTGACCGTGCACCACGCCCATTGATCGCCTTGATCGAGGCTTCGCTGGATGTCGCATTCGAGCCTGGCGTCCTCGAGTGCATCGCCTGTCGCAAATGCCCCTTTGATGGGCGCGTCCTCGTCTTCGATCATGATGGAGAACTCGACTTCGGCCATTGTCAATTCACGTAGTTTCACGATAGCCTCCCATTCTCTCCGATTGCATCGGAGGCCTGCCCTGCCTTGGCGATATCTCGCGAGCGGTACTCAGCCACGCGCCCTTCGTGGCGAAGCACCCTTGTGCTGTCGCGATCGCTGTACTTTTCGAGCGCCGCAACGGCCGCATGTCGGGTCGGATACGGCAGCACCGGTGTTTGGCATTCGGGCGGTCCGAAAACGCGCCACCACGTGTGTTCTGGCCTTCGCATGTTGATTCCTCGCAGCGCCGCCGTTACGTCCCGACGGCGCAACCAAGTCCCAACAAGCTAGAGAGCAAACTCTCGGTAGATCGTTTGGCCGAAGGCCACGAAGGCGACGCGCACACCGTAGCGCCAATGGAACATTTCGCATCCTTTGCACGTTGCTTTGTGCGCTCGCATTTCGTAAGTGTATTCCGGTTCGGGATAGCTCTGCTTGAGGTCTTTTAGCGTTGTCCATTGGTCAGCGGAAAGCGGACCTTCCCATTCCTCGGAATGGAAGCGGACATCAGGGTAGGCGTAGCAGTCCGGTTCGTGGGTAAAATCCCTTGACGTGATTGACTCGTAGGCTTTGTGTGTGTCACCGAAACGCCTTTGGCGTTCTAGCGCAACGATTTCTGATGTCGGAAGCAGCTCGGCAGCGAAGCGCTCGCGTTGATTGTCGTTGCCGTGTTCGCGGAGCCATTCCGAGATCTGTTCTCGTACCATGGCTCGCTTTTCGACTTCGGCCTTTTCGGCCGCGGCTTGGCGCCGTTCATTTTCGGCTCGCTCGGCTTTGCATTTTGCATCGCGCTGCGCTTGGAACCACGCATCTCGTTCGGCGATCGCGCATTCGACCGCGGGAATGCTACGAATTGAATTGACTCTTTGCACTGTTGTGCATGTTGACCATTTGCCGTTATCGGCAAAGAGCAGACCAGCATCCTCGTTGGTGAGGACCGTCGCATCGTTCTCCCGATCCTGAACGGGAAGCATCAGCCAAGCTGAAATGGCGACGTCCAAGCGCTCTTGAGCTGCGCGCCTTTGGTCGAAAAGCTTCGCTTCGTCGCGAGCCTTTTCGGCTTGTTTCGCGTCAGATTCAGCCTTGAAGGCTCGAATGAGTTCTGCAACGTGCTCGACGGTGAGCGGAGCTTGCGTCGCAACGAGCCGACGTTTTTCGTCCGTCAAAACATAACAGAAATCGTCCTTCTGATTTTTGAATGCGAAACCTAGTGACTTAGCGAACCATTCTCGCTCTTCGAGCGTCAAACAATTCAGGAGTGCATCGGTCACTAGGTAGTGACCTAGACCGTGCTCGGAACTACCTGATACAAACGCGACGGGTCGGGGGATTTCGATCAAGATGAATGTCTGTTCCATGGTGCTCTGCCTTTCGGTGAGGGCATTGCCCTCGAGTTGCTCGATTGGTCCAATTGTGATTGCAGACCAACCGAATCGATGCGGATCCACATGATCCGAGTGAATGGCCCCACAGTAGGTGATGCCATTCGCTCGTGCCACGTTACGCTGCATCCATCCCGAGGATGTCACGGATCAATTGATCCGGATCTCCGATGTCTACTTCGCTATTCATCTTGCGGCACTCATCTTGGATGGCAGTGTGCCACACCCCATTTATGGGGCTCAGTGGTTTGTAGTTTGCTCTGGCCCACGCCCGGAATTCCTGCTCTTCGACTTCGTCGAGTTCTCGGAACATTTTCATGGTCGTCTGCCTTTCTTGGCGCATGTCGCGCCGTCACGCCTGCCCGAACCAACCCGCTAGGATATTCCCACGCGGGTCATTGCGATAACTGTGCGTTCCCTACTTCCCGCAAACCGTATCACGTAGTAGGCGAACAGATAGGACGTTGACCCTTCCGGAAAGGCCTCAACAATTGTTGCCGGCCTACTTCCATCGACGAGCACCTTCGCGCCTATTGGGTACGTCATGCATCGCCCCCCTTCGATGGGAATAGAGGCTTTGGTCCCTTGAACGATTCTCGCTCTTCCTTGTCCTCTTGCGCCTCTTCTTGCCGCGTGCGCGCTAAATTCGCTGCTGCTTCGAACATCAATGCCGTATCGTAGCCTGCCATCTCACACACTTTCTCGAATGCCTCGCAGAGCGAAGCTAGAATATCTTTCGGGTGTGGCGCTTCCGTTGCGCCGTCGAGCATAATGCCCACTGTGATTGTACCGCCGTTGCTTTTACTCATTTTGCGCCTTTCTGCTTGATCTAGCATGCCCCCAAAGGGGCACCAAGCCACGACTGCCTAGTGCCCCCAGATCATCCTATCATTCGTCGTTCCACGAGAATTTTCGAACCGGCTGTGATGTTACCAGACCGTCAAGGCTTGCCTTGATCTCTGTTATCTGCCCCGACACTCGCTCACGAAGTAGCGTATCGGATCGCAGATCCGATGCCGCCACGCCGTCCAGAAGGTTCTTGGCTTTGTTAGCCAAGGTCTCTAGATCAGTGTCATCTAGGATGTTGCGGGTTGGCAGTAGTTCCAGCCAGTCCTTGATATTCTGGACAGCACTGTCCCGGAAAATGGCGGGCCGTCCATCCGGCCTTTTTTCGTTTAGCTTGGTTTGCAAATGCCCCACTAGCTTCGCGAGCGCTTCGCGCATGCCCGTGCGGATTTCATCGCCCGCTTGGGCGATAGACTCGCAGATCTTTGCCTTCTCACGATTATAGAGCTGTTCCGAGATGGAGCGGAGCTTGCCTGGTACTTCAAACGAGACGTAAGAAATTTTGACGCCAAAGGCGTTTCGAACGGCGTTCGGTTCAGGGTATTGATCTTCGCGAAACAACGGTCCGAGCGTCTCACGTGCTCGCGAGATTGCATCGCCGTACACGGCGATAAAATCCGAGATCACACCTTCCCTTTGAACCTGGAAATCGCGAATCATCTCTTCGACTCGTTCCAACATTGGCAGGGGCACCAAATACATACCCTTCCTTAGCATGCTAGCGGGCAAAACGAGCCTTTGCAGCTCGCTTCGAAGCGCATTATCCAAAGCGCCGATCGCGTCATAGGACGCGGATTCAATGAGCCGCTTGGACATCGCGAGCGCTTCCGGTGAAACCGGTTGATCTTCAAAATTGTCACGAACACTCACGTCCTCACTTCTCACCTTGCGACGGATTCCCCATTTGCTTGTCGAGATGCAAACAGCGATACTTCGATCGAACACGTTCTTGCTTACGCCGCTATCGCTTGTCGTTTCCATGGTATTCGCCTTTCACGGGGCACTGCGCCCCTGTTGCTTCGCGAGCACTCGGGCAGACTGCCGCGGGGATTGGATGCAATGCCCGCGGTATGTCCAACCTAATGTTTGTGTCCAATCCCCCCCGCGTGCATATGCTCGTGTTCCTGCTCACGAGCATGAGACAGCTTGACGCGTTGCCCCGCATCCAAGTTTTCTGCCAAGAAAAGCATAAGCTTGTCGGCGGCAATGTGGACCGGACCGGCAAAACTGGCTGTGGTCACCTTAAGGGTGCCGTCGGGCAAAATCTCGATTTCGAAGCTATTTTGGCTGGCCATGGTCATTTCCTTCCAAGAGACATCTTGATCGTCTCACCGTTGACCGTCTTTTTTTCGACTTTCCAGCCAAATTTTGCCGCAGCGTCTTGAACCGTTCGCGCGGCGTAGGCTCTTTTGACCGCGGCGACGTGTTCCGCAGCGCTCGCGACGCCCCTGATTCCTATCGTCTCTTCGCCTTTCGTGTAGGCAATGCGCATGCCCCCTTTCACCGCGGTCAGCTCTGCGCCATTGATGGCAACCTTCCAACCTTCCCCTTCGAGCGTTGCGCCAAGCCTACCGATATCGGCTTTCTGAAAACTTACCGTGTAGATTGTTGACGTCCAACATGCCATGGCTTAAGCCTCGCCTTTCGTTCCGACGTTCGAAAAGTCGAATCTTCTCGCCGTCGTTGCCGGTTGCGAGCTATCGCTGGTTGGATACTGGTAAGCGCCGGGATAACTCGCCGATCGATAACACCCCACGGCGGCGCGCCGCACGCGTTCAATCGTCCCGGCAGACGCGCGAGATGCCGGGACATGAAGCCGCGCAACATCCGCCACGGGCAAGCCTAAATCAGACGCTTCCCTTACCACGTTCCGAATGTCAGCTCCGGTCCAACCCGCATCGTCTCCCCATCGTTCCGACGCATCCAAACCATACGCGCCGAGCTGCGCGCTCCAAATTGCGTTTCGTTCCGCTGCGTTTGGCAAATCAAAAAACCAAACGCCAGAAGTAAATCGTCGGAACAATCCGGGAGGCAAGATTTCGGATCTGTCGTCGGCTTCCAATCGATTTGCCGTTCCAACCCAAAATGCATTTCCAGCAAGCGCTCGAAGCGCCCCGAATGTGGTGCGGGAATTTCGCTCTGTATCGCCGACAAGCCCTCCCTTAAGGGCACCAAGGTCAAGCGTTATGAGGGGCACGCCTAGCATTCGCGCAATGGCACGCGCGCACAACGTCTTGCCCGTTCCGGGCGGGCCGGCTGCTATAAGTCCTCGGCTCTTGGTGTCTTCCATGTGGGACAACATTTTTTCGGCGATGCCTTCTGTGGCGCCACCATCGTTAGCCTTGCCGGAAGATCCAGCCATGGCCTTTTCGATTTCGTCTACAAAAACCACGGATTCGAATGGCGTCTTGCTTTGCTTAAGCAAATCAACATAGGCCAGAACGGCGTCCAAACCTGCAATCACGTCTTTGTCTTGCGGTAACTCGACGCGCAGTCCAGGATAAGAATTGATGGCCTCACGCCACACGTCCCGAAGAACGTCAAGGTCCATGCCGTCGGGTGACATTGCAAGCGCCGTTGTTTGCGACGTGGAAAATCCAGACAAACCACGGGTGAAACAGACGGCGTTTTGGTAGGTTGCGGCGTCCAAGAAAAGCCCTGCCGCCGTTGCCGTCTCGAGTATGATCTCGCCGCGTCTTGTAGCGTCGGGTGACGGATCGTCTAATAGATAGACGTCCGATCCTAGTTCCCCTGCGAAGCTGAACGAAGGGCCAACGAGAACAAGCGTTGACCCGATTGACGCGAGTCTATCGCGTAGCAACAGAGCACCCATCGCAGGGCGCGGCTCTGCTGTCCATCTATCTGCGCCAAGCATGCAAATGATCGCCTTGGGGGGGCATTTCGCGAGGCATTCAAGCGCCGTCGCGGCATCGGAGAACATCGCGCTGTCCATGTCCCCTATTAGGGCATTTTGCGCGACACTTCCCGCGTCATTTGCGGCAGAAAACCCGCGTATGCAATCGTGACAGACGACGGCCGTGCCATTGCCCGCTATGGTCGCGAGCAAAGCAGGTTGATCGCTCGTTCGAATCGCGATCAGGGGCACTCCGCGGACACGGGCAGAGCGAAGCTTGTCAACAACCGATTTCATCGGTAACCTTTCCGCTCGCGTTTGGCGAGCTTCAAATCACCTAGCACTCCATCAGGAGTGTGTCAAAATTTTTGTGCACCGAAGTCAAGAGGCCATTGCAGCGACCTAGGCCATTTGGCCTAAGACGCTGCTATGAGATCTCGACGCTAGCGTCCGTCCGGTGAAATCCTTCCCATTGGATCTATCATCCAATGGCGCCAGAACTCTGTTCTGGCATAGATCGGTGTTGGATCGTCAATCGAGTAAGACTGAAATCCGTACACTGCAATTTTCTCGCTAAAATCTTCGATTTCAGCCAAGAATTTCGCCGCGTGGATTGCCTCGCGCTCTGTCAGGTAACTTCTTGTTTCATCGATGTCCCCATCGATCCCCACCCTAAAATGCATCGTCCGCATTGTCTGCCCTTCCGTGCGCCATGCTGGCGCGTCCAACCGTTGCCTGGCCATTGTTCCGGCCTACCCTCGCCAGTAGGCCGGATCCGTCGCGAGCCAACGATCACGCGGTGCGACTATCCCACACCATTTCACCGTCCACGGTAATGATACGGACGGAATGCGCCTCGAAAATGGGCGAGATGATCAGATCTGCCGCAAGACACTGAGCAGTGTCTTCGTCCTCACAATTGAACTCATCACAAACCCTGCCGTCTGACCACAGCCCTTGTACTACGTACATTTTTTTGCCCTTCCGTGCGCCATGCTGGCGCGTCCAACCGTTGCCTGGCCATTGTTCCGGCCTACCGTTTCACGGTAGACAGGAACCATCGCAAGCCAACCTCATGCAGCGCTTCGTCCTAGGATGGCCAGCATTTGCTGGCGACTAGGATTTTCAGCCACAACGCTCCATTCCCAAGAAGGAATGTAGTTTCCAGCGTTCCCACCGCATGTGACATCTTGTGTTGCGCGTTCTTGTGCGCGTTCCTCGGAACATCCTTCCGCAAGCGCTTCTTTGTAAAGCTCGGACACTTGATCGTCGCAAAGCATACCAGGCTTGTGATCGACAAGCCAATCCACGGCGCCGTCCAGAGCGGCATCTAGGCTGTTGGCCCAAATGACCAAATACAGAGCGGAGTAGGCGCCAAATGCTAGTACGTAACGGCCGTTTGTCCATCCGCCGTCGTTCGGATTGACGGCGTATGCTTCGATATGACTTTCGGATTGCATCTTGATAACCATGCACGTTCCCTTTGCAGGCGTCTTTGTGACGCTCGTTTGATTCCTTCTTGATTCTTACGCGTGACCTTTGGCTTCCCTTCCCTCGCGTTAACGCTCGCCCTCTCTTCTTTGATTCTTCTTTGTGGCCTGTCTCTTAAGAGGATAGCAGCGTTTCACACCCCGTCGAAGCCGAACCAACCCCTCAACTTGTCCCGTGCCGATAGTGCCATACTATCCGCACGTATGTAGTGCGCGCATACGTGGCGATAGTGTCCAACCCGGCACGAATTCCCCTTTCCGCGCACGCCTGCTGTGCGCGTGACATTTCCGTGCGCGTTTGTATCTCGCGCTCGCGTTTCTGGTATTCCGCACGCGTCTTTTGTCGCACGCGTTGATCTATTTCGCGCGCGTATTGGTCTTTTGACCTCGCGCGAGGTCTTGGCCCCTTGGCCCTTTGCCTTGCCACAGCTCTACAATTTTGGTCCAAGCACGCACCCATTCCAATTGCGCTCGCGTAACACATTTGCATGCTCGGGTGTTACTTTCCCATGCGCATACGCAAGCCGCAACCTTTTTCGTTTGGCGAAACGCGAATGCTGCGCGCCCCACGGCGCGAGTGTTCGAAAAATCGCAAAATAAACTTGCGCACCGTATGGGGATATGAGATACGTCGGGCAACGGCATCTCGCTGCCGTAAAATGCGAGACCGCGCACGCCCTCAGCGCGCGTCTCATTACCGTGCGCGTTTGTTTGGGCTAGGCGCCGCAAGATACGAGATGGGGCACATGTTTCGCTGATAACAATCGGCGGTACACTGGGCCTCATGTCCGTCGCTGCCCTGATCCAATTCACTCAAGGTGCCACGATTACGCCGGCCGGCGAAGCCATGGTCGGCCAAGCAGCCGTCCAGGTCGTGTGCGCAAACGACAACGACGCCGGCGTCGCCTCGCATGCCTGGAGCCTGACCAGCGTCCCAATTGGGTCAGCCCTCTCGGCTGGTCCCCTCGGCACCACGCCCACCGTCGGGTTCACGCCTGACATCCCCGGCTCGTACCTGGTTTCGTGCGTCGTGACAGGCGCCAACGCAACGGACACCGCCACGGATCGCCGGGTTTTTTCGATCGTGAACAGCATGGGCTGGATCATTCCCGCCTTCCGTGGCAATGCCGACGCCCACAATTTCGGCGGGCAGGCACGGGGGTGGGCCGGAACCGCCACGTACGAGATGCTCGATAGCCTATTCGGCTATATCACCACGATGCTCTCGGGCGCGGACCCGAGCGACGTCCTCACTTGGGACGGCTCAGTTTGGGGCCCGAAACCCGGGGGAGGGGGAGGTACTTTTGTCGGAAACATCCGCACCGTAACGGGCCCAGATCCCGCCGCCACAGTCGGTCCCACGGATGGCATCATCGAATGTGACACCACCCTCGGGGATATCACATTCACACTTAGCACAGCGCTGCCTGATGGGCAGATTTTCATCATAAAAGATGTCGCCGGAGCCGCAAACACTCATCCGATCTATATCGCCAGTGATTTCCCGGACTATATCGACGACGGCACTCAAGTCACAATCAATCAGAATTTCGGCTCGATGGTTATTCAGCGCCAAGTTGCGCCCCCCGCCTCAAATGCGGTCTGGGGAGTCATCGCCGAATACAAACAGGGCCTAAGTTTCGAAAATAAAGGCGTCTTTGTCTCGACTGGGGATACGACCCTCAATTTCGCTGGCACTAGCATAACAGACGTCACAACACTGAATGGGACGACAACCGTTACGATAGATGGTGGCGCGGGCTCGGGCTCGATCATTGAAATAGACAAAGGCGGAACACTGGTTTCGAAGGGTGACTCAGCACTCAATTTTGCCGGAACGGCCGTTACAAGCGCGACGTCATCGAAGGGCGTCACAACCGTCACAATCGATCAGAGTGCCGCGAGCCTGTCAAAAACACAATGGGCTGGCAATCCCGTCTCGTCCTCGGACACCACAATCAACCTAGCAGGTACCGCTGTCACAAAGGCCGCTAGCGCTGGCGGCGTAAGCACATACACCATTGACGCCTCGGCGGGCAGCTCGATCATCACCGAGAAGGACGCAGCCAATCCCGCCACGTGCAGCACGCTCAATTTGACCGGAACAGCCGTCACGAGCATGACGAGCGACGGCAAAGGCCTCACGACCTACACGCTCAACCAAGGAGTTGGCGGAGGCTCGCTGCTCGTAATCGACAAAGGCGGTAAGCAGGTCTCCTCGGGCGACACAACACTGGATTTTGAGGGCACGGCAATCACGAGCGCCACGTCATCGAAGGGCACCACCACTGTCACAATCGACAAGAGCGCCGCGGGCCTATCAATCACACAGTGGGCTGGCAATCCCCTGTCGTCCTCGGACACCACAATCAATCTAGCGGGCACCGCAGTCACCAAGGCCGCCAGCGCCGGAAGCGTGAGCACATTTACGATTGATAAGGGCCTTACAGCCACTCAGTGGGCTGGCACTGCCGTTTCGTCTACGGACACTACGATCAACCTCGCGGGCACCGCGGTCACAAACGCGGCAACCGCTGGCGGCGTGACCACGTACACGATTGACTCCGGCGCCGGCGCCACGATCACCACCGAAAAGGACGCGGCCAATCCCGGCAGTTGCGGCACACTCAATTTGACCGGCACCGCCGTTACGAGCATGACGAATGACGGTAAGGGCCTTACGACTTACACCCTTACCGCGGGCGCCGGCACAGCCCTGATAACCGAAAAGGACGCGGCAAATCCGGCTTCGTGCACCACGCTCAATCTGACGGGCTCTGGCGTCACCGGCATGAGCTCGGATGGCAAAGGCACTACCACTTACACGATTGGGACACCCGGCACCCCACCAAATTACACTGCAGCCAACGATTACGGTTTTCGAACATTTCCAGACTGGTATCCCGATTCGCCTACGCCTCCCGCGGTGCGTTGGGAATTCCATGTTGGTGGCGAGCTCTTTCGGACCGTAGCTCCATATTTTACCGGCCTAGGCTTTACTTTCAGCATCCAAATACACGGTTTTTGGGGGCAACCTTTTGTGCCGCATGGACTGACCATTTGGGTGTATGCGTTTATGAATCACACTGGGCCCGGCGTTGGAACTGTTTTGTATCAAAAGCAATTGCGAGACAAAGCTATATGGCAGCCAACCGTTGACAGTGAAGTAAACTGGACCGGATATGTGGCGGCCCCTGTTGGAGCCACAACCATCTCGATCCTCTCTTGGACAGAAACCGATCAAGTTTTCCTGGCAGCCGACGACATGCGAGCCTACGCTCTGATAACAACCACATTTGTGACCTGACGAGCTATGTGACCGGCCTAAATAGGAGTTCGAAATGACTGTTAGTGCTCTCATCCAATACACGCAAGGCGCGACCATAACTCCCGCAGGCCGCGCTATGGTTGGCACTATTGGCGGTATCGTCACGTGCGCAAACGACAACGACGCCGGCGTCACCGCGTGGCTGTGGACCATGGAGAGTGTGCCGCTAGGCTCCGCGGTCCCCACGGGCCCCATGGCGACCACTCCGACCATCGGATTCGTCCCCGACATCGCAGGCTCATACCTCGTCTCGTGCCACGTGACAGGCGCCAACACGACCGATGTGGATACCGACTACCGAGTGTTTTCTGTCCGAAATACCATGCAGTGGATCATTCCTGCTTTTCATGGCAACGCCGACGCTCACAATTTCGGCGGGCAAACCCGCGGATGGGCCGGCACCGCCACGTACCAAATGCTCGATAGCCTATTTGGCTATATCACTACCATGCTCTCGGGCGCGGTCATCAACGACGTGCTCACATTTAACGGTTCCGTTTGGGGACCGGCACAGCCGGCCGTCACCCCGCCCGAGCCAGAGTGGACCGGCACCACCACAGATGGCACAACTCCGGTGCTCCTCACCGATAGCGGGGGCGATTGGTATGTGCTGACAGTCCCAGCCACATACTGCTCAGCGACATTTTGCGCATTTGTCAATGGTATTGGCTCAGCGGATGGGTCGCAATGTAGCGCAATCCTGTGCGGCTCGATTCGGCGAGGCGTCGCCGCGGGCACAACAGTTATCCTTGATCAATTTGTGAATTACATCGTCCAGGACGGTCCAACAATGTCCGTCACCGCTGTCGCCGATACTACGCTTGGCGGCCTGCAAATTTACGTAGTCGGGAAAGCCGCTGTGGATATGGCATGGAAGGCTTCCGTCGAGATTTCGGAATCGCTCTTCCCGATATTGTAGGAGAAAAACAATGAGTAGCGATATCGAACGAAGAGTTACGGTCAATGTCACGGAGCCTGCCACCGTCGATGCGATGATCATTGAGCTATTGCCCCTGCAATTGGCCCAAGTCAAAATTTGGGCACTGGCAGGTGGGATGGCCGATCCGGGCGGCATTATGAATTTTTATGTTGAATTCGCGGTTCTCTGTAACGGCTCCGGCACGGCAGTCATTAAGGAGGGCCCCACTGATTTGATCGCAGCCAGTCCGCTAACCGGCATAATCGACGTAACCCCGGTATTGAGCACTGTCGTGGTGCAGGTGCAGAGCCCATTTGGGCCAAATAGCACCGCTCGCTGGGCCCTTCGTGCTGCTATCGATATTATCGATGGCGTACACGACGCCCCCTCCTGATTCGTCGATAAATACAGGGCGAAACGCCACTGGGAGGTAACGCATCGCCCCGGGCCCAGACATGCCGACCAGACCTTCCCCCTCAATACCAAAAATCTACGCAACAGGCAACGAAGTTTCTGCGACGTATTTTTCGAGGCTTCGAAAGCCCAGAAAATCGCTGCGGTACGCCAGCCGATCGCGCCGCACGAAGGCTTTGGCCGTGGCCGCATCCGCTGCGGTCAGGATGTTCGGCCCGCCGCCATTTGCGCCAACTATCATCATCTCCGTGTCGCCTGGCTGCGCCTCGTCCACGATGACGACGTGGGTGGCCGTGCCCGCGCCGTAAAATGCGAGGTCTGCCGGCTGCGCCTGGGTGACGGGCTCGAACGCCTCGTAGTACGCCTCGGCAGTCCACCCTTGCTTAGGGTCGGGGATTCCGGCAGCGCGCATCGCCTGCAGCACGAGGCCCGAGCAGTCCACGCCGTAGTTCGTGGAGCTGCGCCCACCGCCCCACTGATACGGCGTTTGCAGGTCCGCATGTTTGTGCGCCGTATCGAGCATGGTGCGCCGCCACGGGGCGAGAGAATCAGGTGAAATGATGCTGTGATATTTATTCGATCGCGATAGGAGCCAAATCCCAACGCCGGCGCCGGCAAGAACGGCAATCCACCATGAGGTGCGCATGGCGGCAGTCTGCGCCGAGCCGCGCGAGCGGTCCAGTGGCGCTCAGATCCCTGGGATCGCTCGCAGTGGCAAAAACAACAAGCAATTCAATCAGCTGCAAAAACGATGGTTCGCAAAAAGCTCCTCGACCGGGCGGCGAATCGATCGAAAAAAAGAATCGCTCGCAAACCGCAAAATAAACTTGCGCATCGTATGGGGATCTGGGATACCTCCGGCAACGGCAGCGCGCAGCCGTTTAATGCGCGACCCGAAGAGCGGCACGTCATGAGCTCGATCCACGAGCTCCGGCAACGGCAGCGCGCAGCCGTTTAATGCGCGACGAGATGCCGTTTCCGGGACTTACCCGGATCGGGCATCGGCAATGGCATCTCGCAGCCAAAAAAAAAGCGAGAAAACCAGATCGCGCAAATCGACGACAACAAGTTGCCGATGAACGCGAAATGGTCCTATTTTGTCAGGCGTGAGAGATTCAGACGTCCTACGATTCCGCAAGCATCTACAAGATGAGCTTGGCATTTCGCGCAATCAGGCGCGTCTGCTGATGGACGCGATCGTCGCGACGGGAGACATGGCCAATCCCGCGCAGTGCCGGCTGCCATGCGAGATGGCTTCGATGTTCATGGGGGGCGGGGGGCGAGCTATCCCGATCCATTTCCGCACCATGGCGGGGCAGGGGCCAGTCTGCCTGTACATCGCGCGTCCGCCTGAGATCGTCGGTCTGTCCCCAGTGGCCCACGCGGACACGCTCAGGCAATGCTTCGCAACCGTGATTCCCGAGGAGCGTCACGTGATGAGCTCGATCCACGAGCTGATCCGCGTCTATTCGAGACGGTACCGTCTGGACTTCTCGGACCTTTTTTTGATGCTGCGCCGGCCCCCTCTGGTCTGCGTAAACCGCAAGCAAAAGTGGTCGAACGCCAAATAAACAAAAGCCGCTGAGCTTAGTCCCAACGGCTTTTGTGCGCTGTTTGGCCGTGGCGCCTCTCGTTGACACGGCCGAGGGGGACCATCGCATTTCGCTTTTCGGATTGCAAATAAAAAAGCAAAAAAAAGAGCCACCGAGACCAGCCCCGGTGGCTCATGTGAAGGGGTGGGAGCCCTGGGCGAGCTTACCATCTCCGTCACGATCAGCGGATGCCATTTTCGTTCTTAGCAGTTTTCGTGTAGTTTGTCGCGGCGAAATGCGCAAGCACAAAAGGGCTACGCCGCGATCTGAGGGGGGCTCGGGATCGCGACGTAGCGGAGACCGACCTGTCTATTAGCGACAATGCGTAGGGGAATACGCCCCTGCACGTTACGGAATCGACACAAACGTGTCAATAGCGTTCAGAGTCCTGGCTTCATTTTTTGATCCCTCCCCGGTTGCGAAGGGCATGTCTACCACGATTGCGATGGATAGCAAGCTACATTTTGACGACGATTTATGTGATTTGTGGGAATAACCCACACGCTAGAGGTAAGTTGCCAAAGAAACGACTACTTGGCTTGCTCGAGCGCGCGCTCGAGAACCTGAACCAGCGAAGCAAAGCTACAATTGGCGTTGTGCCTAGGCACAAGAATACTCGTCTCGAAGCCGTATTTTCCTTCGTTTTGCGCACCGCATGTTGAGCAATGTAAACTTGGTGGATTGTCCGACCAGATCCACTCGCACTCATCCAGACCGTTGATAAGCGCGATGAGCTCGTCTCGCGAAAGATCCAGCGTTACCTGTATCCGTCCCGCGCCCAACCCTGCCCCTTTAACGCGAAGTTGGTTTTCGGGATGATGCGTTTCGCTGTCTTTCGCAGACATTGAGGACATAAGCACTCCGGCTCAGCCTTGATGGATTGCTCTACGTCCCAGGTATGCCCGCACGCTTCGCATTCATACTCATAGAGGGGCATTTTCTTTCGCTTTCCATTCGATGCACCCAAAGCGCGCAGCAGTGAAAATGTATCCAGAGTCGCCGGAGCAGTCTTGACTTTCGATCGGAGAATCGTCTTTGTCGTCGAAATTGTCTTGTAAGCCGCACAGGTTCTTACCAATAGGCGACTTAGCGTAATCACTAACATCTTCCCAGTACGCGCAGGTTTCGCATCTATTCATGGCTTTTCGGGGTGGGGTTTGCCGTCTACGGTAATCTGGGGCTCGTCCACATTCGAAATAATCCCGAACGAAGCCCCATATCGCTCGCTGCCGGGCCAAGGTGGACACGCGTAGATGGCCACGGTCGTCGGCATGAGCGGCCCAGGATGCGGGTGCTCTATCGGCCCGGGGATCGGAATCGGCGTCTGCCACGGCCCGCCCCAGGCCTCCACGATCGATCGCACGTAATCGAGCACTCGCTTTTGCTGACTCGCATCTAACGGAGCCAGCGTTGCGACGATGACATCGATCGCTGCCGCCTCCGCCGCGACTTGAGCTAGCGTGGGCTTCAGTTCCTCAATGTTAGACATGGCAAAATTGGATGTCGGTTCCGCACCCGTGGTTATCCCACCCCTCCCGCAAAGCGAGATCGATGGGGGCTAGCACTGTCCCGGAGATCAGATTGCCCCTTCCGGGGAAATCGGGTTGCGCTTTTTTCATGTCCGGCCGACCGTCAAGCGGATTTTGATTTACATTCGCACCTCGTCGATAATAAAAGCCGGTCGGGAGGACAAAAATGAAAGCACCCGACACAAACATCGTC
>Ga0194039_1000666_pt1 | contig 19957 bp, 15 predicted proteins | sample JunL228m_MetaG_FD_148679 | JGI IMG/M metagenome (GOLD analysis project Ga0194039, IMG submission 148679) | Anoxic zone freshwater microbial communities from boreal shield lake in IISD Experimental Lakes Area, Ontario, Canada - Jun2016-L227-8m | ecosystem: Environmental > Aquatic > Freshwater >... | reverse complement strand
CGAGGCCCGGTTTGACGAATTGGCTGCGCAGAGCGGCTTCATCACGTGGGAAGTGGACGCCCTGGGTCTCTACACTTATGTCAGCCCTGTGGCCGAGAGCCTTCTGGGCTACCGTCCGGACGAAGTGGCGGGGTGTTTACACTTCTACGATCTGCATCCCCAGTCCGGCCGCGAGGCGTTCAAGAAGGCCGCCTTCGAGGTCTTCGATCGCAAACAGCCGTTCCAGAATCTGCTCAACTCCGTGCAGGCCAAAGACGGCCGCGTCTTGTGGGTTCTCACCAACGGCATTCCCCTCCTGAACTCCGACGGAACTCTGCGAGGCTACCGCGGCAGCGATACCGATGTCACCACCCAAAAGCAGTCGGAGACGGCCCTGCGTGAGAGCGAGACCAACTTTCGCGCCTTCTTCGAGTCCATGACGGATGTCATCATCGTAGCCGCGACCGACGGGCGCATTATCTTCGGCAATACCGCCGCCCTGCGCACCCTGGACCGCAACGTCGAAGAGGTCGCTGCCATGCGCGTTCTGGAAATGTATCCAGCGGACCAGCGTCGGCAAGCCGAGGAAATCTATGCCGCCATACTTCGGGGCGAGCGCAATAGCCATTCCCTGCCGCTCGCGCGCAAGGACGGCAGCCTCGTCCCGGCCCAAACCCACATTTGGTCCGGCCGATGGAACGGCGAAGATTGCTTCTTCAACGTCGCCAAGAACCTGACCGCCGAGCAGGAGGCGCAGCGGCGTTTCGAGACCCTGTTCCACAGAAACCCCACGCCGATGTCCATATCTCTCCTGCCGGAGCGGCGGTTCTCGGATGCCAACGAGGCATTCCTCAAGACGCTCGGCTATGGCAGGGATGAGGTTCTCGGCACCACCGCCGCTGAACTTGGCATGTTCGCGGACGCGAAGCAACAGGCCGCGGTGGCCAATCAACTGCAGACCAACCGGCACGTCACGAACTTCGAGGTGCAAGCCCGCCGCAAGGACGGGAATATCCTTTATGTTCTCCTCTCGACCGAGATGATCCCCAGCCAGGGGCGGCAATTCCTCCTGACTGCCATGATCGACATCACCGACCGCAGAACCACCGAGCTGAAGTTGCTGCAAGAGCGCCAGCGTCTGGACAGCATCATCCAGGGAACCCGTTCCGGAACCTGGGAATGGAACGTCCAGACCAGTGAAGTGGTCATCAATGACATCTGGGCGCAGATGCTCGGCTATACCATCGAGGAACTGGATCCCATCAGTATCAAGACCTGGGAAATGCTGGTTCATCCTGACGATCTGAAAATGGCGCGTGAGTTGCTACAACGCCACTTCTCCAGCGAACTCGACTTTTACGAGTGTCATGTCCGCATGAAACACAAGGATGGCCACTGGGTTTGGGTGCATAACCGCGGTCAAGTCGTCACATGCACCGCCGACGGTCACCCGTTGATGATGTTCGGCACCAATAGCGACATCACCAACGCCAAACGGGTCGAGGAGGAGCTTCGCCAGACCAACCAGTCTCTCGCAGAAGCCACCGCGCGCGCGAACGACATGGCCCGGCGGGCGGAGGCCGCCAACCGCGCCAAGAGTGACTTTCTGGCGATGATGAGTCACGAGATTCGCACCCCCATGAACGCCGTGCTCGGCATGACCAGCCTGCTCCTCAACACGACCCTCGATCCCCGCCAAACCGAATTTGCCCGCACCGTCGCCACCAGCGGCCAGGCGCTCCTCGACATCATTAATGAAATCCTCGACTTCTCGAAGATTGAAGCCGGTGACCATTTCCAGCTTGAACTTGAAGTGTTCAGCCTCCGCGAGTTGGTGGACGGAGTGGTCCAATTGCTGAAGCCTCGCGCTGACGAACGCAGGATCGCGCTGGCGGCTGAGCTGGCAGCCGACATTCCCGACTGCCTCAAGAGCGACAATGGCCGCTTGCGCCAGGTGGTGATGAACCTCGTCGGCAACGCCATCAAGTTCACCGACCAGGGCGGCGTCAAGGTCCGGGTCCAGTGTCTCCAGTCCCAAGCGCGCCAGGTTCGGCTGCGGTTTGAAGTCGCAGACACCGGCATCGGCATCAGTGCCGAGGATGCCGCCCGGCTCTTTGAGCCGTTTACCCAGGCCGACAGCGGAGCTTCCCGCCGCCGCGGGGGCACCGGCCTCGGGCTGGCCATCTCCAAGCGCATCGTCGAGTTGATGGGCGGACGCATGGGCGTCGAGAGCGTTCCCGGCCAAGGCTCGTTGTTCTGGTTCGAACTCGACCTCGAGGTGCCCCAATTGCTCTCCGACTCCGACTCCGCGGGTAGCCGCCGACGGGAGTCGGCGCTAACGATCGAGAGTGAGAGTGAGAGCAAGAGTGATCCCGAGCCTAAGCCCGAGCCTGAGAGTGAGCGCCGACTGCCGTCGGCGGCTACCTGCGAGGGGCTTGCTCAGGGCCGCCCCTTGCGCATTCTCGTGGCCGAGGACCACGAGATCAACCGGCGTCTGGCTATGTTCATGCTCGAGAGCTTGGGCTATTCCGCCGATTTCGCCGCCAACGGTCTCGAAGCGGTCGAGGCCTGGGAACGTACTGATCACGACCTCATCATCATGGACTGCCAGATGCCCGAGATGGATGGCTTTGCCGCCACCCGGGAAATCCGGCGGCGCGAAGCGGCCCGGTCCGCGAGTGGAGCAAAGCGCGTCCGCATCGTCGCGTTGACTGCCAATGCCGTGAAGGGTGACCGCGAGCTTTGCCTGGTGGCGGGCATGGACGGCTACCTCAGCAAGCCCTACACCGTGCAACAGCTCCGCGAGGCATTGGAACAGTGCCTGGCGCAGCCCGGAAAAACCCCGACAACGCCCGCCGGACCAACGCTGCCCGTGGCAGCCGGTTTCGACCCTCAACGACCGGCCGAGCTCTGCGCCGAGCTCGGGGACGAAGGAGTGTTGGCCATTATCGAAGACTTTTTGCAGGACCTGCGGCCGCGCGCGGCGGAAATGGAAACGTTGGCGAGCGCCGGCCAGTTGGTGGAGTTGGCCCGGCTGGCGCACTCGCTGCAAGGTATTGGCCGGTCGCTCGGTTTGGAGGGCTTCTCGGCGGAACTGCGGGTGCTCGAACAGGCCGCCATTGCGGGGGATCCGGCTGCGGTTGCGCCATTCATGCGCTCGCTGCCCGGCGGAGTGGAGAAAAGCATTGCCGCAATCCGCGAGTGGCTGGCTGCGCGCGCGCCATGAGACGCCTGACAGCAGTTCATTTTGACAGAGCCTGGGGCAGATCTCCGACCTGCCGGTCCACGGAGTTTCCGACTCCGTGCAGGGCCAGAGCAAGAGCAGGAGGTCTGCCCCACGCTGCTCCCGAAAGTGGAAATTGCTGTTTAAACCTTCACAGCGGTTGACACCCCAACCGTTAGTGTGCTAAAACACTCCCAGCCACCATTAGCAGTGGCTATGCCGATATGCGATGCCCAAAATGCGGCTGTCAGGATGATAAGGTGATCGATTCTCGCGCCTCTCGTGAGGGAGCGACAATTCGCCGCCGCCGCGAATGCATTGCCTGCGGCTTTCGGTTCACAACCTACGAGGAAGTTGAGCATGCAGGGTTGCTCGTGCTTAAACGCGATGGACGGCGCGAAGAGTTCACAAGGGTCAAACTCGCGTCCGGAATCGAAAAAGCCTGCCAGAAGCGTCCCATCAGCCCAAAGGCCATCGAGGATTTGGTCGAGAAGATTGCTGATGAAGTTACGGACGGGTATGAGCGCGAAGTGCCGGGCGAAGTGATCGGAAAGCTGGTGATGGACGCGCTGCGCCAGATTGACGAAGTGGCCTATGTGCGGTTTGCCAGCGTGTACCGGCGTTTCCAGGAGGCAACGGATTTCGTGCATGAAGTAAATAAACTGGAGAGCAGGCCATGATCGCTCTGGCCTCGGATTGTCTGCTCTTTCAAACGACCACCGGCGAGAGCATCCCGTATTCTCCCGACATGGTTTTAGACGCGTTGACCGGTATCAGCGTGGAGTTGTTCGACCCGGAGTTTGTCAACCATGCCGCAAATGCGGTTTTCCACTACTTCAAACATGAGTTGGGCCGGCATATCGTATCCGTCAGTGAGTTCGCGGGGGCGCTCGAGAACGTCTTGCGCGGATTCGCGGTTACCGCGCAGTCCTCTGCCCAGACCCACACTCGACCGGGCCTGCTCGAGTCGGATCTTTCGCGGTTGGCTCGTGAATCCGGCCAAGGCTGGGAGCTCGCTTTCTTCCCGCGCCTGCGGGCCGAGTTGCGGCAACAATTGCAGCGGCTTAATCAAGCACCGCGCGTCCTGCGCTTTCACGGGCTGCGCGATTGCGTAATGCAACTGGCTGGTGTCCGCCGGTGGAGCCTCCGCTGCCAGACCCTCCAAGGACAAATTGTGGACTACCTCCGCGGATGTCTCAGCGCTGAGGCCGGGCAGGCAGGCTGCGGTTTGCTGGTGGAATGAGTCTGGAACCAAGAGTATGACGCTGTTCGAGAAGATTATTGCGCGGGAAATCCCGGCTGCCATTGTTTACGAGGACGACCTTGTGCTGGCGTTTCGCGACATCACGCCACAAGCGCCGACGCACGTTCTGATCATCCCCAAGAAACCCATCCCACGCGTCGCGGAAGCCACATCGGAAGACCAGGCGGTCCTTGGCCATCTCCTGCTGAAAGCCGCCGAAGTGGCCAATCAACTCGGGCTCACGCAATCCGGCTTCCGCCTGGTTTTCAACAACGGTCCCGCTGCAGGCGAAGCCGTGCCGCATTTACATTGCCACATTATTGGCGGGCGCCAGATGGGCTGGCCGCCGGGTTGAGGATCGAGTTTTCCACCCGCACAATGTCCAGCGGATCGCAGATGAGCCTTTGACAACCAAGCGATGGAAAATATAGAGAACGAGGCGTCTCATGAGCAGCAACGCGAACGATCTGGTTCTCTTTCTCGGGCATTTTCACCCGATGCTGGTGCATCTGCCCATTGGCACCTTGGTTCTATTGGGCATCCTCGAACTAATGGCAACGTTCCCGCGCTTCAAGGACGTCGCCCAAAACAAAAGAGAGGTGCTGGTGTTTTCGGCGGCCGGATTGGCCGTTGCGGTTGCCTGCGGCTGGCTGCTGGCCGAATCGGGCGATTACGACATCCAACTTCTGCGTTGGCATAGACTGTCCGGGTTCGGCGTCGCGGGAGGTTGTGTTCTGACGTTATTGCTCAGCGAGGTGAATCGCCGATTGGCCTATCGAGTCTCGCTATTGGCAACGCTCGTTCTTCTCGTAGTGGCAGGGCATTTCGGGAGTGGGCTTACCCACGGACGCGACTTTCTCACCCGCTATGCGCCGGCGCCCTTGCGCGCTCTGTTTGGGGAACCAGGCCGCCCAAAGACAAGCCACACTATGGCTGCTGATTTGATGCAACGGCAGATCTTCATGGATGTGGTTCAACCCATCCTGGAACAGCGCTGTTCGCGCTGCCACGGGCCGGAGAAACAAAAGGGGGAGCTGCGCGTGGACAATCTGGCCGCCTTGCGGCAGGGCGGCCAGGGCGGGCCGGCACTCGTGGCGGGCAAAGCCGCTGAGAGCCTCATGATCCGACGGCTTTTGCTGCCGCTCAGTCAGGACGACCACATGCCGCCCGAAGGCAAGCCACAGCCGACCTCTGCTGAAATCGGGCTGCTTGAGTGGTGGATCAACGCCGGAGCGCCGGAGACCCGGATTGTGGGTGACCTCAAGCCGGACGCTGATATTGTCCGAATGCTTAAGACTGACACGAGGGGCATCACCGAGTAGCCAGCAGGCCGACCAGGGTGCAGGCGATGGCGATGATCGCCGCGATGAGAGATTCCCCGGCAATCAGGCCGGAAGCGATTGGGACATAGTAGAGTTCCGAACCTTTCTTATTGAGCTTGTTCCAGGCCGCCACCAGCACCGCACCGATGGCAAACGAGAGGCAGTTTTGAAACGGCATCACCCATGAAAGGCCCAGGCCCATGGGCGAGGGGAGGTAATCGTTGGCTTTGGGGAAGAGTTGGCCGACAACGGGCAGCGCCACCCCAACGATTGCGCCGATGACGATGGCCCAGACGGCGGTGACCGGCAGCATGTGAAGACCCTGCGTGAGCAGGTCAGCCACGGCTTTCCACATATAGGTGGCTGGCGGATTGAATGCCTCGAGGGCCTGCTTGTTCGGCACCATGGCAAACCAGGCCGGCACAATCGCCACGACGCCGAAGAAAATGCCGACGAACTGCGCGATGAACTGCTTGCGCGGGTTCGCGCCCAGGATGTAGCCGCTTTTCAAGTCGGTGAGCAGGTCAGCCGCCGCGCCTCCGGCGGAGGCGGTCACGCCCGCGGCCATCAAATTGATGGAGGCGATGCCTTTTGCGCCCGGCAACGCCGCGTAGAGCAACTGGGTCAGTTTGCCCATCGCGCCGATTGGAGTTGTGTCCGTCTCGCCGGTCGCGCGGCAGCAGACCAGTGACACCACGAACGAAAGGGCGACCGCAACCAGGCCCAGGAAGATGGAAACGTGGAAGGCCAGGTACTGGACAATGACCAGGCCGATCGTGATGGGAATCAGCCCCAAGACCAGCCAAGAAACGGGCACTTCAATGGCGTCCATCGCCGCGCTGTGGGCGGGATGTTCGCTCTTTTTGAAAAGGGTAAAGGCGCGGGCCAGGGTGCGCCACTGCAGCGCCACCGTGGCGAGGCTGGAAAACACCATGATGGAGGTCCCGCCCCATAATGCCCAGCGCACGGGATTGAAATCGCCGTCAGGCTTGAGCGTAAACGATGCCACGTAGCCTTGCAGACCAGCGTGGGCCAGGTCCGCCGCCACCAGGGGCGGTGCGATGACAAAATAGAGCAGCGCCGAGCCCAGCAGCATGGAGAGCGAAACGCGCAGTCCCGTGATCATCCCCGCCCCAATCAGCAGCACGCTCGGTTCGAATACCAACCCTGCCATCTGCCCCCGATGAAGCGGATTCAGCCACAGTGGGAAGTTGAGAGATTCGGGGATCGATGCCACGCTTTGCAGTTTCTCGAGCCACACCTGAGGCCGGCCGCTGCTTCGGAACTGTTCGACCAGCGTGCCGTAGCTGCGGAGCAGCCCCACCAAGCCCCCCGCCACGAGCGCCGCGAGCAGGGCGTAGGCTTTCTTCATCGCTTCCGCCCCTTTGGAATAGAGACTGCGCAGGGTTTCGGCGGCAGCGATGCCGCTGGGGAATTTCAATTGCTCCTGGTTCACCATCTGCCGCTTCATCGGGATGGCGAGAAAGACGCCCAGAGCTGCCGTGAACAGAGCAAACGAAGCGACGACGTACCACGGTTGATGCACGCCTTCGAGCAGCAGGAGGGCGCCAAACGCCGTGCCGATCGCCGCACCGGTCGAGGATCCCGCCGCTGTGGCCGTGGATTGCATGCAGTTATTTTCGAGGATGGTCATCTGGCTCAACCGTCCGCCCCAGATGGAACGAATCGCATTCCAGATCACGAACGAGAGGACGCATGCGGTGATTGCCACTCCAAACGACCAGCCGAGCTTCAAGGTGGTGTAAAGGTTGGAGATGGACATGAACATGCCCAGAACCCCGCCCATCAGCACCGCGCGCCAGGTCAATTGCTTCTGACGGTCGCCGCGGCCGGTGTAAACCTTCTCGAACCATTGTCGTTCGATTTCCTCGGGCGTGCCTTTAATGCCTTGAATGGGCAGATCGAGATCAGCGTCCACAGTCCCTTCTCCCGGAGCATCTGGGGCCCCGGTCGGTTTGCTCAAATTCTGATTCATTGGTTCAATTGTTGGGTGCCGCCCGCCCCTCCGCTAGGTTTTTCTTCATCTGACGGTGGGTTCTCCACAGGCATTTCCCCTTGTCAGCGCGCGCGACAGGTTCTAGATTCATTCGGTGGCGCACCTATACCGCATGACATGATTGAGCTGATTCAATTTGAGTGGAGTCCCTTTTGCATCGTCCAACGCCGCATCCTGGAAATATCCGGCGCTCCGTTCAAAACCATCAATATCCCCAACACCGACCGTTCGCTGGTCTGGCGATTGACCAAGCAGCGATATTATGGCGTGCCGGTCATTCGCGACGGCAAGTCCGTCATCTTCGAGGTGAACGAAGATTCGCAGGTGATCGCCAAGTGCCTCGACACTAAATTCCAGCTCGACCTGTTTCCCCGGGAGTTGGAGGGGGTGCAATTCCTGCTCTGGCGCTACATTGAAAACGAGGTCAAAGGTCCGTGCGTCAAGCTTAACGCCATCCACTGGCAGAAGGTCGTGCCGCCTGCGGAACACCTGCCGTTCCTGCGCCACAAGGAGCACAAACTCGGACGCGGCTGCATCGACCAGTGGCGGGCGCAGCAAAAGGAGCTGCTGGCGCAACTTGAACAGCGGCTGGTGCCGTTTGAAGAAATGCTGGCGTATAAACCATTTCTCCTGGATCAACGGCCCCGGTTCGTCGATTTCGATCTTTACGGCATGCTGGGCAGCTTCCTTTATTCGGGCAATTATCGGCTCCCCGCTGCCCATACCCACCTGGGCCGGTGGCATCGCCGCATGACGCGCCTGAATTGCAAATCATTCACTCGTGAAAAAGAATTACATTTGTGACGAGTCAGGAGTCGCCAGCAACGGGAGAAGACCCGCAGAGCGCATCGCACCCTGTGATTCTTGCTTCCCTCGGTTTCGGGACTTGGCATTGATGTCGAATCTTCCTATCTTGACCGCGTGATTGGGTTCTTGAGATTCGTGGGTATCCTGAATGCTGCCGTGTGGTTTGGCGCCGCGGTCTTTTTCACCTTTGGGACTGGCCGCGCCCCCTTTTCTCCGGAAATGAAGGCTTTGCTGGGGCCGAACAATTACCCCTATTTCTCGGGCGCCATCGCCCAGATCCTGATCGCGCGCTACTTTCATTTGCAGTTAATCTGCAGCCTGGTTGCCTGGGCGCATCTGCTGGCGGAATGGATTTATCTCGGGAAAGCCCTCCAGAAGATTCGGCTCGGTTTGTTGCTTGGGCTATGCCTGTCGGCGCTCGTGGGGGGCTATTGGCTGCAGCCCAAGTTAAAGGCGCTGCATGCCGTCAAATACGGAGTGAGTCAGCGGCCCGAAGTTCGTGAGAGCGCCGGCCGATCATTTCGTGCTTGGCATGGGGTATCCGCCGGGGTCAATCTATTGATGGTAGCCGGGCTCGCGGTTTATTTGTGGCGCGTCGCGAATCCTTCTGACGAGACGCGCTTTGTGAGCGCGGTAAAATTCAGAAGTTGACAATTGATGGTTGTAGTTGAATTTATTTTTAATGTCACGTTGGGTTGCCACGAGGCCGCCCACAACTGGAAAAGCGTATGATTTCGAATGAACGTTCAATGCCTCACGGCGACCGTCCGCACGCCGATCGACCTTACGGTCCTGGCAAACCGCCCGTCGTCGAGGATACTCTCAAGTCGGCAATGATCCAGATCGAGCGAAAGACTTTCATCCTCGCCCTGAAAGAGAATCCTCGCGGCCGCTTTCTGCGCATCACCGAGGATGTCGGTGGCCGGCACGATACCATCATCATCCCGGCACCGGGGCTCGAAGAGTTTACCAAACTCCTGGAAGAGATGACCAAGGCATCGGCCGAGATACCGCCAAAAGCCGAATAGAAGCTTCAAACGCTCAGCTCGGCTCGAGGATGCGGCGGATCGCAAATCCCCGGGCTGGTCATAATGGGTATCGGGGAGCCGCGGGCTGGAAGGCCGCTAATGGCCTATGTCCGGGGATTCAGACTTTCGTTTGGCTCGCTTCCTCGGCTTGATTCGTGGCGCATCGCCCCAAAGGGTATCCAGATCGTAACGTTGTCTCATGTCCCGGCGCATCACGTGGACGATGACATCAAAGTAGTCCAGCACCACCCAGGCTGTCTGCAGCGTGCCGTCGATTGCATTTGGCCGGACACCATGGTCATCGCGCAATCGGTCTGTGATCTCATCAACGATCGCCCGTAGATGCGGTTCGCTCGTGCCCGAAACGATGACAAAATAGTCCGTGAGGGACGACAGCTTGCTCACGTCGAGAATAGCGATGTCCTCCGCTTTCTTATTGTCTGCCAGCTCACGGCAGAGCAAAGCCAGTTTTCTTGAATCCATCTGCCGCAACAATGGGCCAGGCCGGGTCAAAGATAAAGCCTATTATTGCAAATCGCCTCGGCCACCCGCTCTGGCACCAAATGGCCGATCGATCTGCCCGTTCTTACGCGGGCGCGAATATCGGACGAGGAAACACCCAGCGGAAAGCCGGCCACGGTTCGTCCATGAAACGGCTCGACGAACGGGGTTTCGGGCTGACCGGGCCGGGGAATCACGGCAAACTCGACCAACGCCGCCAATTGCTCGGCGGCGCGCCACTTTGACAGTGCGGATACTTGGTCCGCGCCGATCAGATAAAACAGTTTGGTTTCGGGAAAGCGGCGGGAATAAGCGCGGACGGTGTCAATCGTATATGAAACTCCACCACGGCGAATTTCCTGATCGTCGATTTCGCACCAGGTCTCACCCGCCAGCGCCAGGCACAGCAGGCGCAATCGGTCTTTGGCTGGGGTTGGCTGCCGGTCCGGCTTGAAGGGTGACTGGGCGGCTGGGATAAAAAAAAGCCGGGACAGGTCCAGTTCTTCCCGAGCCGCCTGCGCTACAAGCAAGTGGCCCAGGTGAACCGGATCAAACGAACCGCCGAATAAGCCAATGCGCTCCATTTTGTGTTTTGTCTCCTGACTCAACAGCATCGTTTGATGCCATTGAACCTTTTCTCTGTGACTTCGAGATAAACCCGCACACGCGCTTGGCGGGCTTGAATTTTCGTTATTTCCGACGATTGGCCAACTGCGGCGTGTTCGCACTGGCAAAGTCCGGCGGTCTGCCGGGCGCGTTCCATCTCTGCTTCACCTGACAACTCCTTGGCGAGACCAAAGGCCAGCACCGCCACTCCGGCCACGCGGCCCGGCCGGGATTCAGCGACCAGGTAATCGGGAAGCCAGACCGGCTCCGTTTCGCATAGTGCCGCTGGCTTGCGCCGGGTGAGCAACAGAATCCACTCGCGCACGCTGAGCAAGACCAGCGCGCCAACCAGAATCAGAAACCCGGCGGCCACGACCGCATCGAGGACGTTGTTGAAGTGGAGAACCCGATTTGTATGGAGCGCCTTCCCGGCCTGGTCGATGGCTGCGGCGTCACCAGCCAGTTTGGCTTGGTTCACTGCGCGTTCGAGCGAAGGCACTTTTGCGCTCAGGCTCCTGGCCTGCGCCAGGAATCCAATCCGCGGATCGCTGTGGAGAATCTTCTGCACCCCCGCTGTCATCGTCACCGTCAGCAGCCAGACGAGCGGTATCAGCGTGATCAGGGCGAACACGGGTTTGCCCACCCTCGGCCCTGCGCCCTCGGCCTGCGAACCGGTCGGCAGCGTCATTTTCAAGATAATCGTCGTCCCGAGACAAAGACCGATTGCCGCCAGCATCTGGTTGGCGATGCCGAAGAGGGGCCAGAGTGAATTGACGCCCCCGAGCGGATCGCGAACGCCCTGGATGAGGAAGTAGCCCCAACCGCTTACGAGCAGGACGCTGGCGAGCACATTTGCGCCAATGCTTTTTGTCTCACCGAGCGGTTTCCAAATGTTTCCCAGCGCATCCTGGAGGATGTAGCGACCGACACGGGTGCCGGCATCGATCGTGGTGAGGATGAACAGTGCCTCGAACATGATGGCGAAGTGGTACCACAAATCCAGCCAGCGCCCTTTCACGGCTTTAGAGAAGATTTGCGCCATGCCCACGGCCAGGGTGGCCGCGCCGCCGGTGCGACCGAACAACGTCTTTTCGCCAAGCTGATCTGCCAGTTGGTTCATCTGCTCCGCCGTTACGGGAAACCCGAGTGCGCTGACCTTGGCGACCGTCGCAGCGGCTTCCCCTTTGACATTCATGCTCAGATACACCCCGGGATCCAGCGTGCATGCCGCAATGATCGCCATAATGGCCACGAGCGATTCGAGGCACATCGCCCCGTAACCAATCGGTCGCGCATAGGATTCTCGCGTGATCATCTTTGGCGTCGTGCCACTGGCAATCAGGGTATGGAATCCCGAGATGGCGCCGCAGGCGATGGTGATAAAACAGAATGGGAAGATTTTTCCCGCCACCACCAGTCCTGAACCATCCACAAATCGGCTAACGGCGGGCATCTGCAGTTTGGGCAGCACCAGAAGAATCCCCAGAGCCAGGGCAAGAATCGTCCCGAGCTTCATGAACGTGCTGAGATAATCGCGCGGCGCCAGCAGCAGCCACACCGGGAGGACGCTTGCCGCCAGGCCATACAAAATAATGGCCCAGGCCAGGGTGATGTCGCGCAGGCCAAACCAGCGGGCCAGTTCCGGGCTTGCATAGACCAACTTGCCGCCCCACACCGCCAACAGCAGGCATACCACGCCGATAGCCGTTGCTTCCATGACCTTGCCCACCCGCCAGAATCGCAGGTAACAGCCCATGAACATCGCAATGGGAATCGTCGCACCAACGGTGAAGATGCCCCAAGGACTTTCAGCCAAAGCTTTGACCACCACCAGGGCGAGCACTGCCAGGAGAATGATCAATATCCCGAGAATCGATGCCAGTGCCAGATAGCCTGCGCCCGCAGTCAATTCCTCCTTCACCATTTGCCCGAGCGACTTGCCATTGCGCCGCAGTGAGGCAAACAACACCACAAAGTCCTGGACCGCGCCGCCCAGAACAACGCCAATCAAAATCCAAAGCGTCCCCGGCAGGTAACCGAATTGCGCCGCCAGGACCGGCCCCACCAGCGGTCCAGGCCCCGAGATCGCCGCGAAATGATGGCCAAAGACGATCCACTTGTTGGTCTTGACGAAGTCCTTCCCGTCATCATGCACCTCGCACGGTGTTGCCCGCCGCTCATCGAGGACCAGCACTCGCGCCGCAATCCACTTTGAATAAAACCGGTAGCCGATGCTGTAAGTGCATAGCGCGGCAACGAGGATATAAACCGAGTTGAGTTGCTCGCCGCGATGGAACGCGAGGGTCGCGTAAGCCCACGCCCCCGCGACGGCCAGCACGACCCACATTAGGTTAGCGACGGTTTTCTTCATCGATTTCGCCTCTCTAAATAGACTCTTTCGAGCGCGTCGCAAAGAGAAGAATGGGGCTTATGGCGCTTGCGAAACACAGTGTGGAAGTGCTCGCGTTGATATTCGGAGGAGAAGGAATTATGGAGCGCACGCTGCGGATACTGGCAGTCGAGACCGAGCTGGTTCAATTCTTTTCCGCGACCCGCGCCAGACCTGCTTTCGCCAGGTGATCAGCCGGATGTTCGGTGAGCGCCTTGCGGAAATACGACGCCGCTTCCGCGCGCTGGCCGAGCAGTTCGCAAGTCCGCGCGATGAAGGTAAGGCAACTGCTGCGGCCCCAGCGCGGTTCAAGCGGGCCTCTGGCGCGCCGCGCCTCCAGCCCGAAAAGTTTCTCTGCCGTTAGCAAGGTGGCTAACGCCTCCTGTTGCGCCGCCCGCTTTTTTGCCGTGTGAAACTGGCCGGCGCCGAGCAGGTAGCGCACGCGGGGATTGAGCGCGCCGAACTCCATCGCCTTGTTCTGATGCTTCAGCACGCGCGGCCCAAACCTCGCGGCACGCAGCAGGTTTCCGTTGATCTTCATTCCGTAGAGCGTGCCGAGCAATGCGTGGCTTTCAGCGTGTCGCTCGTCCAGTTTCACAGCGGCTTGGAGCGCTTCCAGGGCGGCGTCCATGGCCGCGTCGGCAGCGGCGGTGTTCGTAGTCCAGGAGGGCATGCTTTGGAGTTGGAGCATGCGATGAAACTCCGCCGCGCCCAGCCAATAATAATTGGCGCAGGAGGCGGGCGCGTTAGTGGTGGCCTGGCGGAAGAGTTCCGCCGCCGCGCCGAAGCGCTGACCGTCCCAGTCCTTGTACGCCGCCGTGAACTCGGCGACGCCCGCCGCGGTCAGTTTGTCTGCAGCTATGTCCGCCCGCGCCAGCAACGCGGCAAACAACATTAAGATCGCGAGCCAGCGAATCATCACTTGACGAATTTATACGCGACGGCGCGTTTGACCAGACTGATTATGAAGTTCGCCGCCACTGTTTAAGGCCAACGCGCCTTCTTTCAGTCCGAAGCGACGTGTTCGCCTCGCATGATCGCCTTGCAAGAAGTGTAACTCCCATACCGGGCGGAACGTCTTATGCTATAAGCGCCCTTGTGCGCGTGCGCGTGATCTATTTGCAGATCTGAGAACTATGGTCAAATCAGTATCGATCTTGGTGGGGCTCCTTCTGACGATCTTTCGCGGGACTGCGGCGCCGGCCTTGACGCTGAGCCCATACGAAAGTCACACAGATGCAGTCTCTCGCAGCCAAATCGACGACCTGGTATTCGCCAATCTTGAGCGGTTAAACCTTCAGCCTGCGGCTCTCTGTTCCGACGGCGTGTTTGTGCGGCGGGCTTGCCTGGACGTGATCGGCACCCTGCCCAGCGCCCAGGAAGCCAAGGAATTTGTGCTGGACCGATCGGCGGGTAAACGCCGGGCGCTGATCGAGCGTTTGCTGGGGCGGGATGAGTTTTCGGATTACTGGGCCATGAAATGGTGCGATCTGCTGCGGGTCAAGGCCGAGTTCCCCGTGAACCTCTGGCCCAATGCGGCTCAGGCCTACCACCGCTGGATTCGGACCAGCATCAAAGAGAACCAGCCTTATGATCAGTTCGCCCGCGAATTGCTCACTGCCAGCGGGAGTAATTTCCGGGTTGCCCCGGTCAACTTCTACCGCGCGATGCAGAACAAGGAGCCACAGGCCATTGCGCAAACCGTCGCGTTGACGTTCATGGGGGCGCGGGCAGAAAAGTGGCCGAAAGAACGGCTGGCCGGCATGACCGCATTCTTTTCGAAGGTCGGCTACAAATGCACCGCCGAATGGAAGGAGGAAATCGTCTTCTTCGACGCCGGCAAAACCAACACCACCGCTGCCAACTGCATCGCGCTGGCACTGGCGACGTTTCCGGATGGCACCCCAGCCCGAATCTCGGTGGACCGTGATCCGCGTGAGGTCTTCGCCGATTGGCTGATTGATCCGAAGAATCCGTGGTTCACGCGCAACATTGCGAACCGCGTCTGGTCCTGGCTACTGGGACGGGGCGTCATTCAGGAGCCGGACGACATCCGGCCGGACAACCCGCCCTCCAATCCTGAACTGCTGGCATTTCTGGAAAGGGAACTGATCGCCAGCCATTACGACCTCAAGCACCTCTACCGGTTGATTCTGAACTCGAGGACCTACCAGCTTTCATCGCTCCCCAAGACGGACAGTTCGGAGGCTGATGCCAATTTCTCGCACTATCTCCTTCGCCGACTGGAGGCGGAGGTTCTCATCGACGCTCTGGACGAGATTACTGGGACAACGGAACAATACTCGAGCGCCATACCCGAGCCGTTCACCTATATCCCGGAGAGCCACCGCTCGATAGCCCTGCCCGACGGCAGCATTAGCAGTTCGTTTCTCGAATTGTTCGGGCGGGCCCAACGCGATACTGGTTTGGAATCCGAACGCAACAATCGCCCCAGCACCGACCAGCGCCTGCACCTTCTCAACTCGAGCCATATCCAGCGCAAGCTCGACCAGTGCCGCATGGTGCAATACCTCGCCAAATCCAAGAAAACCCCGCGCGAGATCGCAACCGGAATGTATCTGGGCATACTTTCCCGCTTTCCGACGGAGACCGAGTTGCAGACCGTGGAGACCTGCTTCCAGGCCGGCAGCGGGAAGCCGCAGGAGACGGCTGTGGACCTCGCCTGGGCTCTGATCAACAGCGCAGAGTTTCTCTATCGCCATTAGACAAAGGCTAATCCTTGCTGAGAGGTTACGACACGAGTATGCAATTTCATTCAAACGACAGCTCTTTCAAACCGTGGTCGGACAAACAGATTACCCGGTTGGCTGGCACGCCGATCTCCCGTCGCGAAGCAGTCCACCGCACCCTTCTCGGAGCCGCCGGGTTGGTGCTGGGCCACCACCTCAGTCTCCGTGCTCTGGCCGCGTCACCATCGGCCAAAGCCAAAGCCAAATCCGTCATCCAGATTTGGATGTGGGGCGGCCCTTCCCATTTGGATACCTGGGATCCGAAACCGGAGGCGGGCTCCGACTACTGCGGTCCGCTCGATAAGCCCATCGCCACGAATGTGGACGGGGTGAGAATCTGCGAGTTGATGCCCCAGTTGGCCAAACAAGCTGACAAGTATTCCATCATCCGCAGCATGACCCACGGCGTCAACGCCCATGAAACCGCCGCTTACATGGTCCAGACCGCCCGCGCCCAGGGCGGGCGCGATGTCTTTCCCAGTGTCGGGGCGGTTGTCTCGCTCTTCAAAGGCTACCAGGCCGGTTACAAGGGCCTGCTTCCGCCTTATATCGTGTTGACCGAGCCGCAGGGGCGTTTTTCCGAGGCCGGATTCATGGGCGCGCGCTACAAGCCTTTCGCCACAGGAGGCGATCCGGGGCAGCCCCGCTTCGCCGTCGAGGGCATCGTGGCCCAGGGCATCTCGGACCAGAGGCAGCGTGACCGGCGCGATTTGCTGCACAAGCTCAACACCCTCGAGCACGCCATGCCAAATGATGCGCAATTGACCGCCTCCGATCAGTGTGAGAAACAGGCCTACGATTTGATTCTCGGCGACGGCGGCAAAGTGTTTGACCTCTCGCAAGAGAAAGACGAGTTGCGCGACCGATACGGCCGCAACACGTTCGGACAGTCCTGCCTGGTCGCCCGCCGATTGGTCGAACGCGGCGTGCCCTACATCACCATCAATTACAAAGGCGGCTGGGACACGCATAAGCAAAATTTCCAAACCATGCGCCGGCGCGTGCCGGAAATGGACAAAGGCATGGCCAGCTTGCTGCAGGATTTGTCCGATCATGGACTGCTCGACAGCACCATCGTCTGGTGGAGCGGCGAATTCGGCCGAACCCCCAAGATTCAGTGGGAAGCCCCTTGGAATGGCGGCCGCGGCCACCACGGCCAGGTCTTCTCCGCCGTCGTGGCCGGCGGCGGATTCAAGGGCGGCCACGTCGTGGGCTCATCGGACGCCAAAGGGCAGGAGGTCAAAGAGCGCCCCGTCTATCCCTGCGACCTGATCGCCAGTATATACGAACTGCTCGGCATTGATCCCGAGGCAAAACTCCCCCATCCCCAGGGCCTGACCATCAGCGCCGCTCCTTCCGCCGCCGACGGTGTCACCATGGGCGGACGGCTCAAGGAGATCGTGTGAACGGTATGGCACGAGGGGCGTTGAATCGTCAAAGCGTTAAGAGCATTAAATAAGTTACATGGCCTGCTTCTCCATACCTTCGCCTTCCTTGCAAGGCAATAGTCCACACAACTCGCGCACCTTGAGGATTTTGCGGGCGTTTGCGGCTGCCCCAGGCGTATGGAGAGCGTGGAGCTTGCTCCCGCATTCAACCGCCCAACCAGAAACGACACCCCCAACAAGCTGGACCTCGGACCTCAGTTTTCGGTTTTCGGCCTTCGGTTTTCCTTCGGTTTTCGGTTTTCGGATTTCGGATTTCCCCCTCCTCACCGGTCTCTTACTCGCCACATCGTCAGCCCTGGCGCAACTTCCCACCCCTCACATCGGCTACGTCTATCCTGCGGGTGGCCGCCAAAGCAACACCTTTCAGGTTGCCATCGGCGGACAGCGTCTGGACGGCGTCACTAATGTGCATATCTCCGGCGGGGGTGTTCGCGCCACCGTGGTTGAATTCATCAAGCCACTGACGCCCCAGCAGGCGAACCAGTTGCGCGAGAGGATGAAGGAGCTTCAGGAGAAACGGCAGGCTGCGAGCCAAAACGGCCGAAAGCGCAGTGGGCAATCCGGTTCGCAGACGTCCACCAACACCCCCTTTAGTGCCGCCGATCAGGCGCTGCTGACGGAAACCCGAAAGAAGCTCGCCACTTTCCAGAGGAGGCCCGCTAATCCGGCTATTGCCGAAACCGTTACGTTGCAAATCACGGTGAGTCCGGACGCCGATCCCGGCGAGCGCGAGATAAGAATCGGCACGCAACTGGGCTTGTCGAATCCGCTTATGTTTTGCATCGGCCAACTGCCGGAGTTCAGCAAGAAGAACCCCAGGCTCGTTGAAGAGTCGGCACCCTTCAGACCCGCGCGGAAGAACCCCGAGCAGAAGGCCACCCCGCCCACCGAGATGAGCATCACCCTGCCGGCCGTCGTTAACGGCCAAATCCTGCAAGGCGGTGTCGATCGGTATCGTTTTCGGGGCCACAAAGGTCAGCGGCTCGTCGTTGCCGCCTGTGCGCGTGAACTGATCCCCTACCTGCCAGACGCCGTTCCCGGCTGGTTCCAGGCCGCCCTGGCCCTTTACGATTCCAAAGGACACGAGCTGGCTTATGCCGATCACTACCGCTTTCATCCCGACCCGGTCATCTATTGCGAACTGCCTCGGGACGGTGAATACGTCGCCGAGATCAGGGATTCCATTTATCGCGGACGCGAAGATTTCGTCTATCGCATCACTGTGGGTGAGGTGCCATACATCACCAGCATCTTCCCACTGGGCGGCCAGGCCGGCGGACAAACCACCGTCCAGCTTGCCGGTTGGAACCTTCCGACGACTGCGCTGACTCGAACCAACCTGGAACCCGGAGTCTATCCGCTCTCCCTCAGTAAGGAAGACCGGTGCGCTAACCGGGTGCCTTTCGCGGTGGATACGCTTCCGGAAATACTGGAGCAGGAGCCGAACAATTCTCAGGCCGCCGCTCAACCCATTACGCCTCCGGTCATTGTCAATGGGCGCATCGACAAACCGGGCGACTGGGACGTATTCCGCTTCGACGGCCATGCAGGCGACGAAATCGTCGCCGAAGTCTATGCCCGCCGGCTCGATTCCCCGCTCGATTCCGTCCTCAAGCTGACCGACGACGCCGGCAACCAGCTCGCTTTCAACGACGACAACGAGGACAAAGGCGCCGGTTTAAACACGCACTACGCCGATTCCTGGCTCCGCGCTACTCTCGCCGCGAAGGGAACCTATTATATCCACATCGGCGATCCACAACACCAGGGCGGCCCGGAATATGGCTACCGGCTGCGCATCAGCGCGCCTCGGCCCGATTTCGCTTTGCGTGTTGCGCCCTCCAGCGTCAACGTCCGCGGCGGCGCCACGGTTGCCCTCACCGTTTATGCCCTCCGACGCGACGGTTTTTCCAGCGAGATAGCATTGGCTCTGAAAGACGCGCCGCCGGGGTTCGCGTTAGCCGGCGCCGAAGTGCCGGCCAACCAGGACCAGGTCCGGCTCACCCTTTCGGCTCCGCCCACCCCGACCCAGGCCCCGATTAGCCTCTCCATCGAAGGCCGCGCTACCATCCAGGGACGCCAGGTCGTCCACCCAGCCGTCCCCGCCGAAGACATGATGCAGGCATTCGCCTACCGCCATCTCGTCCCCGCCAAGGAACTCGAAGTCGCGGTGTCCGGCCGTTTCATGGGCCGCGGCGGGTTGAAGATTCTCAGTTCAACCCCGGTAAAAATCCCCGCCGGCGGAACCGCTCTCGTCCGTATCAGCACGCCCAGCGGCGGCTTCGCCAACCGTTTTCAGCTCGAGCTGAGCGAACCACCCGAAGGCATCACCCTCGCCAAAGTATCGCCCGCCGACGATGTGATAGAGATCGAGTTGCACAGCAATGCCGCCAAAGCCAAGGCGGGCCTGAAGGGAAACCTTATCGTCAACATCTTCCCCGGGGAAGGGTTTGGCGGGCCAAAAAAGGCCAAGAAGCAAAACAACCAGCGCCGTTCCATGGTCGGCACCCTGCCCGCCATCCCGTTCGAAGTGGTTGCCCCAAATCAGACCGCTCCGCTGGAGGGCCAACGAGATTAGCTCTACGCCGGTTGGAGATGTGACGGTCTTCCACCAAAATGCGCCACAGGAGGGAACGGAGAAGGG
>Ga0194039_1000665_pt1 | contig 19986 bp, 12 predicted proteins | sample JunL228m_MetaG_FD_148679 | JGI IMG/M metagenome (GOLD analysis project Ga0194039, IMG submission 148679) | Anoxic zone freshwater microbial communities from boreal shield lake in IISD Experimental Lakes Area, Ontario, Canada - Jun2016-L227-8m | ecosystem: Environmental > Aquatic > Freshwater >... | reverse complement strand
GGTGCTGGTGCTGGTGTTCTGACCGGATGTCTATCCCTATTGATTATCCTACCAATGAATTTTACAGAAATATCATACACAAATTTCAAACCGGGACAATATGCGGACGCATAAGAATCAGAGCAAGTTTCGACTAATGACGAAATTTCGTACAAATGGGGTTGATATTTTTGAAACAAATTTATTACCCCCATCCCAGTGTTCAAATCTTTTGAAAGGTTCAATTCATCAAGCTTTTTCTTCAATTCAACAACATCTGTGTCACCCATTAACTTTGCAGACACTCCTTCCATGTTCGTTTCAAACAATGCCAAAAATTTCGCAACTTCCCATCTCGACACATGATATATTTCATCAACATCTCCGGTCAGTATTACAAAAAATTCCTTGTTGGAACTGTCTATTGTGACTATGACAGAATTACGTTGATGTGAAAATTCTACAATGGATTCATCCATTTCATAGATTTTTTGCGACATTTCTCTGCATATTTTTTCCATTGATAAAATTATCTTCACAGTGCCACTGGTCAGACGGAATTTTTTATAAAGGTCAACATTGAGAGCACAAATATTTTTGAGATCATCAATGGTCAGGTTTCCAGTTTCCTCTTTTCCTATCCAATCCACTATTTTTTCGATTGTATCCGTGTGGTCACCCTTTGCCGACTTGAGAGCACCACCCAATTTTTTCAGTGTTGTGAGTAAATTTGACGACATGTCCCTTTCTGGGAGATAAAGTGTGTCAACTTTGATTGCCTTATAACTAATCACTTTTACACAAAAATCACCAACATCCCTCACAACATTTTCAATTCTGTCACCGATTATCTCCATTGTTTTCAGTGTGTCATATAGACCAACTAATTCTATCGCACAACTGGTAATTTTATCCAGACATTTTTTAATGCTGTCATACACAAATTCCGATCGTGTATTTTCACGCATGACGGCAATATTCTTGATATAATTTACAATTTGTGTTATTTTCTCTTTAATCCTCACAATAATATTTTTTTGTTCCGGATTCACCATTCCCCTGTCACTTATCAATGACTCTATATTTTTTACGATGGAGGATGCAATCTTTTCCAAAACACCATGCACCTCTCTGTCGTCCTCTAATTTGGGTTTCACGGTTTTCTTCCCAAATGTTGACCAGAATTTTTCATAAAAAATTCCGATTTTCGATATTTTCTTCTCATGAAAGCGCTCCTTGATTATTTTTAATTTATCAGAAAAATATTTCCATGCCCATCCCATCCCACTCTCCGTTATTTTTTCCACAACTTCGCTTAAAAAATTATTCAGACTTTCCCACATTTGTCCATATGAGGCATCTTTGGCATATTTGAGTATAGCACCAGTGACCTCATGTGCTTTTTGTGACACAATAAATGTGAAACATGAGTATTTCTTAATAATTGTTAAATGTGGGTATTTCTTTTTCACCCGAAATTTAGGAAAACCAACACCTCCACCAGTATCTTCGTCCTCTCTCTCAAACACAACACCCTGTTGATTTAAAATGTGCATCATAATTCTCTCTCTTATTTTTTCCCTTTCTGGTGCATTTTTATTTCTTATTATTTTTGGGGACATGTGACTTAACTTTTCTATTATTCCGTAAAATTCAACGCATTTTTCTCCTGTTACCTCTGTTGATGGCGTTTGCCCAATATCTTCTCTCATTTTTCTCACCTGCCCATGTTCCTTCTCTGCATCTATTCTTTTTGTCTCCAAAAACGAAATTCCCTCTTTTGTCATCTGTTCGAGGTACATTATGTTTATAATTTGTTGTGTTTCTATGGGATATGACACCGGTTTAACAAAATCCTCATTGTGCACATCCATTTTGACACCCAAAACATAACACAATTCCTTACACAAATTTTCTTCCAGAAAGGGAAATGTCACATTTCCCTTTGGATATATTAATGACATTCTTTCCTCCTTTTTGTCGAGAAGAAAAATTACCGACAATGATGTGTACAATTCCTCGGTGTTTTTTCTGTCCCGCATGTAGAAAAAATAACGGGAAAATGTTTTCTGACTTCCAACACACATAAACATTTCCTTGATGGTTTGTTCGTCAATGCTGATACCAAAATTTCCTGTCAATGAATATGGAAATAAATAATTCACATTGGGATGGTTGCATATGACATGTGATATTTGGTCCTCTGATTTAACAGACACGGCGGATCTTTTGCTTCTACCATAAGTTTCTTCCTCCTCCCTCCCTTTTTGCTTACCCTTTTTCGGTGCATCTGGCATTGGTTGATCCACATTTGCACGAGTGACAGAATTGAAGTCACAATCACAATCACAAACCAGTATATTTCTCTCCCTGCAATATCTTTTTACTGTGTTTGGATAGGATGCGACATATTGATCGTAAAAATCCCTGATCGATTGAATAAAAACACTGTTCCCTGTCTTGTCGCTTGGATCGAGTGGCATATTTGTGACAAATCCACAATGTTCAACAACAAGGTTAATGGATGCGCTTTTGTCCCAAAAGCGTTTGTCTGTGTCTATTTTTTCCCTTTCAACGAATCCATTGTCTGAAGACAAAATTGACATATATATAATTCCAGCTGTCACTGTGAGCCTAAGAATGTCGTCAAAATTTTCACACGTGAGATTTTCCCGTCTATCATTTTTGTACACCTCATTGTATTTGTCACATATTTTATCAAAAAATTTTTTCTTTTCGTCACTCCTGTGAAGATATTTCCACATATTTTCCCATGTTGAGGAAAAAATATTGCGCGTGGGAATTTCATATTCCACAATTGCCTTCCTAATGGTTTGTTGTAATAGCTGACAAATTAACACAATCATTTTTCCAGCATTGTGTGTCAACTGTATTTTTGTATTCCTCTCCTCCATTGTTTTTGCCTCATCATGATTAAATTTCAACAAATCGTACTCAAACAGACCAAGTTGTTCATACATTTTTGTATCAATTTTATCAAATTCTGTTGATTTTAGGATAAACGCGGTTGCCTCGTAAAAACCCATTGGGTAAATCCCTTTTTTTCTGTCCTCATCGCTATACACGCTAATGTCGTTCTCAATGCGGACACCTTCTGCTGATAAATAATGTTGTTGTGACGATAATTTTCGTGCAAACAAAGCAGCCCAAACTTTCTTCTTGTAATCGTTCAAATTTTTTACCCCAACAATTGTGTCACTTGGTTTTTTTCTCAGGATCGTTTCTATCACCTGCCAATCTTTCCCGTTGAAAAATTGTCTCTCTATCAACTGGTTTTTTCCATCACGGTAGAGATTTCCTCTGAAAAAATAAAATTTTACGTCGTTTGACACATTTGGTGTGATGAACACAAATCCCACATGTTTATCGTAATTTTCCATTTCTTTCAACAAAATCTGCAATTCATAGACAAGAACTCTTTCTGTCAAAATAATCTCCACGTCATCATTTCCCATTTCCTTGTAATCCTTTTTCTCCATAAATATTTTTGAGAATATGTCCCTCAATTTTTCGACCAAAACATTATTCGATTGGTCGTTCAATGACATTAAAATTTTGTAGAGGGTAAATTTCTCATGGTTTAAAAATTTTTTCGTTATTTTTTCCAGAATTTGTTCATTTTGTATGTCAAACATATTAAATTCATCCACTGTTGTGTAAACCGCCTTGTATCCCTTCCAATTGGTTTCGTATTTGGTGCAAATGTCCATCACTTGAACACCATCACCATCAATGGGGTAGTAACTATTGTTCTGAAAAATTTTCTCATCACCAACATAGAGAAACAAATTCTCTGGTATTTCAACAGTCAACTCATTGTCCTTTCTGTTCAGGCAAATTGACACCCCAATATTGCCATTTTTGACCACATATTTCTTCCCTGTTTTCCATGGCACTGTTTCACATGCACCATGGGCTCCCTCATTATCTACACCTGTCTCCATCTTGATTTTTTCCAAAGTTCTGATAATTTCATCATCATTAAACAATTCCCTATAATCGCCACACAATCCCGATTCAATTTTTGTGTCTGTTGTGTCCTTTGTGTATATTTTTTCATACATTTTGTACACACTTGCTTCAAACAATTCATTGATTACATCGGGTCTGATATGAATTTCTTTCCCCTCACTTGTGAGGTCAATCACAGGAACAAAATGAGAAAAAAAGGAGAAATGTTTGTAGCAGATTAATTTTGGTGTGTCAAATCTGACGACAAATATTTTACATGTTAATATTTTCATTAAAACTTCTCCCCACTCATGTTCAATTTTGGCTGCAAAAAGGAAGGTTGCCATGTAAATTTGCAGCCAAATCTTCCTCAGATTGTCAATGTCACTGGGATCATATTTTTTCATCATTTTTTGCAACGGAACCCATTTTTCGTGGATTTCTGTGTATTTTTTCTCACCACCGTTATACAAATAGACAAAATTGGGAATTTGCGGTTTCAACCCATTGGCAAAATCAATTAATCCCAAACTGAAAATTGGAGGAGGATTTGCTTCCTTCAGATATATTTCTGTTCCCCTCAATGAGAAAATGGTGGGTTGTCCATCTGACACAACATATTTTTCTAAAATTTTTTCACCATAATTTTCGACAAGTCTGTCAACCACACTGTATGAATTAAAATCCTCGAATAATGGACGGATGTGTTTATTCAAGGCGTATGCTGTTGGTTCATTCGATTGTTCCATTTTAATCTTTATTATAAAAAATTTATAAATTTCATATGACAATTTGTCGTCATTCCACATGTTCATATAGGAAATTTTTTATCGCAATTGTCACAGAATCGCGATAAGGCTCAAAATACACGGGAGAACGTGTTTCACCATCGGAAAAAGGATGGGCATATTCCACACTTGTGTTCACGATGTTTTTATAATTGACGTAAGAATTTCTGATGTCTATATTGAGTATGGTAAAATTTAGGCGTGGAAATTTTTCGCTTATGTGGTCGTTTATTCTACACAGGTAGTCGTAAAACAGGTCACTTTTGTCGCGCGAAATTTTATGATAAAGGTATTCCTCGTGAGAACACACAAAGAGAACTTTTTTATCGCTGTTCAGAAGAGAAAAAAACCTGTCAAGATAACGCGAAAGTGTTTCAATGAGAACTTGTTGTGACATGTGAGTGTAATGTGTAAAATGTTGTCCGTATGCATTTATGTGTCCAGATGGAAAATTGAGGTGATATCTTTCATCAAGATCCTTCGTGTAGAAATCATCACTGTTCTTCTGACCAAGGGTTGCATACTGTTTCGGACCATTTAGCAGAACATCATACACAATTTTCGTGTTGCTGCACACCCAGTCAAAGGGGTACGTTTTTTCCTTAATACCAAGCGAACGAAGAGAAAGACCAACGTCACACTGACTCCCAAGCGACACTATTTCATCGTATTGTCTGTCCATTTATCAGAAGATAAAAATGTTTAATTTTTTTTTTAAAAATTGGTGTTCAGGTATGAAAAGTTATACCTAAATATGCTTGATTGAATGATTTCAATGTTGTCATACGCATTGAAATTATAAAAACATTTAAAACATACACAATTAGGACAAAATGCACACAGAGGAAATCGCGACAATTGACATTCTCACTGTAGACGTAAAAATTCAGGCGGAATTTAAAAGGGACAGGGCGAATATACAGGAATACAGAGAAAAACTTGACGACGTCATTTCATGCGTTGGAATGAAGCACCTAAATGGCAGGGTTTTGCAGGATCTTAGAGACACAAGAGAAAAATTGCGTGAAAAAATACGCAAAATAGAATCAGAGGAAGATTTCAACTTTTACACAATGGAAACTTTTGACATCCTTGGAGAATACAGAAAAATACTAGAAACTCCCATAAGAATGAACTTCAGTGGGAAGGTCGTCAAAAACACAGAGATGGACGGTAGAAAAGAGGAACTCATGCACAAATACTTGGAAATAGCACAAAAATATACGCAAATCGACAATCCCATAAACAAAAAACACAAACTGATGTGCGACAACTGTCAAAACACGAAAAATTTTGAGGTAATTGAGAGCAATGTGTATGTTTGCCTCAAATGTTTCTCCCAACAGACAATTTTTAAGAACATAACGTCATATAACGACATCGACAGGGTAAACATGAGCTCCAAGTACACATATGACAGAAAGGTTCACTTCAGGGACTGTATAAACCAGTTTCAAGGAGATGGGTTATACAAAATATCCATTTCGTTTCTTTTAGACAATGTCGGTGAATTATGGCTTGCATACCAAGAATTTTCACCAATGAGGGGTAGAAAATTGTGTAATTTTCAGTACAGATTTATACTGAAAATTGTGTGGAGTGTGCGCCTGTCTATTTGACAGGAAATATTCTTTCGTTCTGATCCGTCTAAAGTTTGTCCATGAGTTATAAATGATGCCGACAAAAACTTCGCGTTCATACATCAACTGCATAACAAAAAAATTTTCTGCGGAATCCCTGAAAAACGGTGGTGTGACCCTAACAGAACTTGTGGAATGGTATGAATCGTTTAAAAAAGCATACACCAGCTCAAAATTCATACTGAAAACCCTCGAATTTCTTGAGTACACATATCTTGGCATGTTCAGGGAATATCTCCTGACAAAACAAGACGACGAGAAATACACACGCGACATGTACACAAAATGTGTGTCACTGAAATACACTGACACATTTATCAACATGAAAAAAATGATACAACTTTTAAGGCAAAAATACGACATGTCCACGCTTACACATCAACAGGCCGTTAAAATTTGTGAGAACAATCAAGACAGGTATGTGATTGTTCTGAACAAAGTTATTATACTCAGAGTGTTGGGATATGATGTTGGACGTCTTTTACAAATATCGCAATATCGCGAAAACCGTTTGGAGTATTTACGCCAAATTGCGTCTGTCACAAAAACACGTATAAAATACATCAAGGAAATTGACGAGGAGACGGGTGGTGTTGACACCATATGCAAACGGTCCATATCAGAACTAATTACCATCGCGAAAAAATATAAATACAAAAGCGTCATAATGCGTGTGTATAATGTTTGTCTTAAAAATGAGGCAAAAATGACACATATTCGTGCAAATCTGTCACATGAATATTCTGGACTAAACAAGGTTGATTTTTTCTTCCTGCAAAGACCAACACAAGAATTGCGCGATATTTTTGATGAGGTGATGGAAAATCACCAAATTCGTCTCAAAAAATCATCCTCCTACATAGAGGACAGACTCAAGGACATTGAATTACGCATTGTCTCTTTTCTCGAATTTGCGGATGAACACACAGGAGAAAAAAATACAATTGACGGAGATTCTCTCTGGTTATTTTTAAAAAACGCCTCCGAAAAACAGATACACGATCTTGTCCTCTTGTATGGACAAAACAGCAATCACAATAACGACCGTGTGAAAAGCAAGACAGGCAGGCATCACCAAGCAAGGCAGCGTCTAAATGTCGCGATTCGTTTTTTACATGATGTCGCGAAACACTGTGCATCACATGCCTTCATAAAAACCCTCAAAACGAACGAATTTGTAGCTCAGATAGAAAATAAATCTGAGTTGTTAAATTGGAACAAACGTCGCGTTTACATGGATGAAGAAATAGACAGGATGCTCGACATCGTTAGGGAATCTCCACAGGAGATTCTCTTAATAACTCTGTTGCGCGAAGTTGGTTTACGAAACGCCGCAATTTGTAACCTGAAATTTTGCGATATTCTTGACGAAACAAAAAATCCGAAACACGTCTGTCGTGTTCGCGAAAAGGGAAACAAAATGCGTGAATTTGTCACATCAAACAACCTAAAGGTGCGAATCATTGCCCACACTCGAACAATTCCTGATATAAAATTCTCTGATTATGTATTTGGTCGCACCCCAAACAAACGCCTTGGGTACAGCACCCTAAACGTCATACTGAAGCGCACGGCAATACAGGCGGGTGTAACCGACGTGAACATACAAGCACACAGTTTTCGCCACACCCTTGTTGGTAAATTGATGGACGCCGGAAATAGAATAGAAGTTGTGTCAAAATTTATGGGACACTCCTCGGTCGACACCACAATGACATACTATTGGCTGAAAAACATAGAGGACTTGTCAAACGAAATCAACAATCCCTTCATGAGGACTATAAACTCCACCGTTGAAAATGATGAGGACAATGAGGTGGAATACCTTAACAAAAAACTTGATGCATGTTTCAGCATAATCGGTCTTTACAGAAACGAAATAGACAAGGCAACAGACATTGCGTCACTCAAACAGACAATATTTGAGCAAAATCATAGAATAAATCGTGTGCTCAAATACATCGCTGATAGTTCTATTCGTGATGACGCGACAACCATGGCGGATTTTGATCGTGTGTAATTTTCAGTATAAATTGTACTGAAAATTAAAATTTCTATGTAACATACATCGCGCTGAGGTATTCCAATCGTTTCATTTTGTGGTTAATTTTTTCGCCATTTCTCTTTAAAAAATTAGGCAAAATATTGTCGTTATTTTTTTCTCCTTGTTTTATCCATGGTATGTGTGCGCGATCCGTTACCTCAGAGATGGTTTCGCGTAGGTAAAACTTTTCGGTCACATCAGTGCTCGAATGATTCAACAACTTTGAGATGACGCTTACAGAATTTCCACATTTGAGCAGCATGTGAGCGTAAGAATGACGCAGTGAGTGCAGGTGCAAATGTGGACCGCTTAAACCAGCCCTTTCGCATAACCTTTTGAACCTGACACGCATCGTTATGGATGCAATATTTCTACCAGAATTTCGACTCGATGAAAACAGGTAGTCTGTTCCACCCCTGCGTTCGTTTGTCATCCATTTGATGATCAGTTCCTTTACCCTGTCATTTATCACAAAATCGAACCATTTGCAACCTTTTTCAAGTGTCCTCCCTGTGTTAAAAACTTTTATCTCATTTCCGTTGGTGGTGCAGATGTGAGGGATTTTTATGTTGAGCATACCACCAATGCGCATTCCTGTTGTAATCAGAAGGAGAAACACAAGCTCGTCAAGAGTGTTTTTACTTGCCTCAATATAAATCCTGTCTAATTCACAAGAATTAATCACATGCACATCACCAGAAATGTACTCGAGTTCATCCGACAAACCAAGCGACATATTTGGTTTGTGTTCATTCTTCACGCCCAATATAAATTCGCAGAAAAGATTAAACCATCTGCATTTACGCACATTTGTGCATATGTCATCAACCATTTTTTGCGTAATGTCAATTTTTACTGGGATTACGTCATTTGCGAGAATTTCTATACACAGACCAAGTGCTGGAATACATGTGTTGAGAAAAAACGCGATCATTATTTTTATGGTGTTTGGGGAATGATTTTTAGTTTTTGTTTTCAGTATGGTAATCCAGCTGGTGAGCATCTTTTTGATTGGCAAATCATCACTCAACCTGTTGTACTTTTTCTTGAGCACCAGCCTTGAATCGTATTTTGTTAGAGGTTTTTCGGTACACAAGTGAAGCCTATTTACAAAATTTTCTGAAAACCCAACTTTTTTCAGCACATTTTTCAGTGCGTAAAAGGCTGTCTTGCGTGTGTTTTTTGCCAACTTGAGATCGACCATTACGTCGGACATACATTTGCTAAAGACACTAAAAGTTTTGTATTCGGCATTCGTGTCATTAAACAATCGCGAAACAGGATGGTCTATACACAATGACCCATACATCACATGTAATGTTCTCTTTAGGACATCAATCGCTAAATTTATGTGTGATTGGTTTGATTTTGTGATGAGATTACCCACCAAGTCACGCATGTCTGTAATTTCCTGTGGTGTGGCGATATATGTAGGCTCATTTTCAATTTCCATTGTAAATTTATAAAGCGCGGAAAGCTTTTAAATAACGCAACGAATAACTCATTTCAATGTTTGAATAAAAGCAGATGTTGTTAATTATGTTTTGACATGATTCTTGATACCATGTTGTTGGTATCAAGAAATTAAATGTAATCATGGACAGAACTGTTTCCCCTGCCGAAATTGGAAAGACACACATTTGTTGCCACCTTGATTACTTTTGTGTGTGTGAAACACAAAAGACAACAACCAGCGAAATCTTTCGACTTTTTTATGTAATTACAAAACAACATCACATTTTCAAGTGAGGAACCATTTTCCATCACCCCATTGTATTTATCAAAATGGTCAAATTTTACGTCAATAACATGTCTGCCTATTTCGGTTAAAATTCCCTCTGTTTTTATGTCACAATTTAGGGACTTGTTCTCATCGCAATTTCCAATCTCTGACAAAAGAGGTGTCACATGGACAATTGTGTTCGCCATAAATGGTTTCCCGTCAAGACATATGTTTAACGTTTGGAGTGTTCGCAAAAGTGGAGAGACAAAAATGTGAAGGAGGCATCCGGAAGAAACCACGTCCACATATTTCCAGAATTCATCCCTTGCCCTCAATGTGTCCTGTACACCCTCGAGGCACAATTTTGGGTCAAACATGTTGTGTTCCAGTGTTCCATTGTACACCAAATTGATCCCATTGGCATCTCTCCACTTGTCAACATCTGAGTAACCACCGCTGACAAATATCACCAATTTTTTGTTGAAAATTTTGTTCCCCATGTAGGTCAATGTGTTAAATGGAGTGATTAAACCAAACCCAGAATAATTTCCATCGGGGTTAAATTCGTTGTCATATAAATTCCAGTAGAAGGCGATTCTGATATTTTTTTGTTCAATTACATTTACGACATTTTCATACATTCCCAACACCTTCTCTCTGTTTAACCTATTTATTGGGAAACCAAATTCCCCAATGAAAAGTTCCATTTTGGGGTTCATTTTTTCCTGTATTTGTTCAATCGCATATTCGAAAGACTCCCTGATTTCCTGAGAATCATAACAGGAATACGAAATCATGGGGCAGTTTACATGTGGAACTATTCTTGTCAGAGCACAATTTGAGGAGGATTTTATTTTGTTTATTTCGAGTGCTATTTTTACATTCGTGTTATTTGGTGTCAATGCAATCGCCTGTTGGCGCGTGTTTATAAGCCTCACAAAGGACGAAATAATTTCGGTGTCATCGCCATTTGTCAGAGAATGATCGGATTCCCAATTTGACAATATAAATTCCGTGTCAGAAAAAGTGTTCAGGTATCTGCACACCTTCTGAAATTGTTCAAACTCGTCACCAAAATCAGTGGCGTGTTTCCATTTGTCATCATAACGCTCCTCATTTAAGGAAAACATGACCATCACGATGGTTTTGTAGCCAATTCTAAAAAGTTCAGTGTAGGGGGGAAGGCTAAGCAGGTCCACAAGTGTTTTGACATGACCACATCCGTTTAAGTCACAGTAACATTTTTCAAGCTTGTTTCCTGCATAAATTTTTATGGCAGACATTCCCATGTTTTTTGCTCTCCTCGCTCCATCTAACAGGGAGCACCCAACGTTGGGTGCCTGAAACCCACCCCAATGACATATTCCAATTGTGCTTGATTGAGACATATGTCATTGTTTCAACACTTGGCGTCAAAATCAATTTTTGTCCGTTTAATCGGACAACATCAGGCAATTTTACCGTTCTTTATGTCAGTCACAAATTGTGACATTGCACGGGAGACAGAATCTTCCATCGTTGTGCAATAATTCGTGCTAAAAGAACACCCACTTACGGAAATCTTTTTTCTCTTATCGAGTTCAGTAAAAATTTTGTCATCGTCCTTATTTTCATCTCTTTTGCACATTATGTAGCATGCATTGAGATACCAATGTGGTTCTCTTAAAGTTTCCCTGAGAACTTTTTCACCACCCATAATTGTACGCATGATTTGTGTTTCATCATGCCCAAAAACCACATTGGTTTTACAACCGACATGATGAATGCAACCATCTCCCCTCATTTCATACATCGCCATCTGGTACACATGTTGTGCACACACTTGATGAACAATGATTATGTACAATTTGGGTAAAAATATTCCAAATCCGTCTGGTACCATGGCCAAACACTTTTGTGTTATAATTTTTCTGTTCAGATATTCATCCCTGTTTAATGACAGGCACCGCAAATCCTCAAATGTTTTAAGTCTCCTGTCAAATTGAGCACCAACATTTGCCTTAAAAAACAGACAATCACCCACACCAAAATACAATGAGAAAATGTTGCCGACGTGGTGTTCTATGCCACATGGAAAATTAACACAATATGATATAAATTTCTCATCATCAGGAGGTCCCATAAATATAAACGGAACAGAAGTTTCCAAGTCGTCAAGTCTGGGACTTGATGTTTTGTACATCATCATAAAATACCAATCAGGCGAACCGCATCTTATGTCATCCTTTGAGTATGCATCCTTCATGTCCTCACTGAATTCGTCAAAGTGCTCTATCAAAATTTTCTGTTGAATTCTCAGGTGAAATACGCCATAATATCTGTCACCGACTCTTATGCTTGGTGTGGTGAGTGCCAAATGACTGCCGTTTATGTTCACGGTGTCATTTTTCACCATTTTGTCTGCAAGGGGATATTTCATGCATGTTTCAATGTTCTCATTTGGTATTTCGTATCCTACCGAAGTATTGTCATACGAATCGACAACTACTCTGGTGTTGTTAAACGGGGAGAAATTTTTCACAATGCTGTTTCTGTAGTTGACAAATATGTCAACGTCCTTTGGTTGACCAATTATTTTTTTACATAACATTTTTGACAAACCAAACACCAAACCAAACACCAAACCTTCAGAGCAGTCAATTGTGGTTTCAAAAATTGCGGTGCATTTGTCTAGATAAAAACTGTGACATTTAGTTTCCCAATAGAGGTAAGACGTCTTTAAAATTGCCCTGTTGTACTGCAAAATTACCCTGCCACCTCTAAAAAACAATCTTGGATCCTCCGGTCCCGCATAGGAGACATCATCGGGTATGTTTGGCACCAACAGAGGATTTTCGTCCATTCCATAAAATTTATTCATCATGTGGGGGGAACGGTTGAAATTCTCATCCAATAAGGCAACTCCTATGTAATTCTCCTTATTAAACCAAAAACTATTATTGGCCCACATGTATGGAAAGTCTGGTAAATTTTGATTAGGAACATTTGATGCAAGAGGTTTCATGGTTGCCCTCCATGCAACGAGGTGATACAACTCTTCTGCACCGTTCCATTCCAACAGTCTGTTGTTAACTTTGATTGAACTCCCATTGTATATCAACGTGTTTTTGGTTTCCGGAAAAAGTTGGTTTATCCGAGCGCTCAAATTTACGATATCCGTAACGTCAAGTCTTGTCATTTATAATTAACAAAAAAATGTTGTCACCAAAATTTTGGTGAAAACATTTCCCGATAAACCAAACATTAACTCATTTCAACATTTGAATTAAACAATTGTACATGCAATTGTGGAGGATATGCACACGTTTACATTCACATTGCCCATAAATATTTCCTATGTCTGTGCAAAATATTCCCAACAACATTTTCAAGGAAAGCAGAACAGCACAGTAGACAAAAAGAAGGTTTACGATGTTTTGATCGACCAATTCGAAAAACACCACCTTCTGATGGGCGATGAGAGCACACCAAAAAATATTCGCTTTTCTCGTGTGACAAAGGAACACATTATGCTCTTCCTCAAGGAAACAGAAAATGCCAAGCATTACGAGAACGTGAACATGATTTATTACACATTGACAGGAAACAAGGCCGACGATATTAGTCACCTTGAACACGACCTTCTTGAGGATTTTGACAAATTGGTAAATCTTTACGATAAAATATTCAAGAACATCAATAGGAAAAAGTTTATAAATATGCACATGGTCCTGTATGAACTACTAATGAGGCATAAACATCCATGCAAGAAGGAAGATTTTCCCGTTCTAAAAACAATAGACAGAAAAGAATTTTATGATGAGGTCACAAAAGTCCTGTTCGAATCGCTTGGGTGGAATTATGTCCCATTTTACTGACTTAAAACGACCCATTTTAGTAGAAAAAGATGATGGAGGAAAAATCTTCTAAAAAGGAGGCGATCAAGCTGAAACGGCTTACCGAGATGGATACTTTGTGGCATCCTGAGTCCACTCTTGTCTTCAAGTCGTCAAAGGAGAAGCGCGTTATCGGAAGATGGATTGACAAGCAATTTATCGAGCTTGATGACGATGCCCTTGAACTCACGGAAAAATGGGGTTTCAAGTATGACAAGGAACTTTACGATGAACTTTACAGGGAAGAAGAAATTGCCGATGATATCAACGGACAATCAGTGTGTGAAGAGAAGGGACAACTCGAAAATACCCCAACAGAAAATCCTATGAAACAAGAGGAGAAAAAAATAGAACATCAGTCTAAAATTCATACCGAAAACACTCCAAATTTTGTAAAATGCGACATGTCACATTCATCGAAATTGTGTGCCGATTCTTGTTCTGTTATTACAGAATCTTTGAAAGACATTATGTTTTCCAGTGAGAACTTTGTCAAAATCATTAACGAAAAACAAAAAGAAGTAGAAGAATTGTCAGAAAAACATGAGGAATTACAGAAAAAGTATAATTCCCTGAGGGAAAAGTTTGAAAAATTACGCGGAATCATGTCCATTTAACCACACGATTGTTTCAACTGCTAAAATGGAAACTTAGTATAAAAATTTATACCTAAAATATACCAAAATGGTATTGTTAAGGATTTCACACACGTCATGTATGAAATCAAATTTCAGTTTAACACCGTCTGGAAAAGATTTTAGAGTCATCGTAAATTCTAAACGACATCGACATTTTTTCTGTTGTTTTGATGGTTTACTGACTTAGAGGAATCAGTGAATTTATGAAAATGTCAAAATTATTTGAGAACAAACAATTAGTACATATAGCCTCAGAAGTAATGGTTCTGACGGGTGTCATTTTCTACATTTCACAGTCCAACAAAAAACTTATGACACACATAGAAGAATTAACACAACGTCTGGAGGAACAGGAAGACCTGATTAAAAAACACGAGAAAATTCTCGATCATTTTTTCCGTCAGACTAAACCATCACAACAACCACAGGTGAGAGAAGTCACAGCAAACAAAAAACAAAAACAACCGAAGAAGAAAGACACACCTGTCTGTAAGAAAAATAATCCTCCAGTTGAACAACCCGTCCAAGTCGCAAAATCACACACAAGCGGTGCATTTCCACAACGCACCACCGTAATACACATGTCAACCCCTTTTTCTGTTCCGCAAAATATACAGAGATCTCAGAAAATCAGATTTGTCGATCAGGATGAGGCAAAAATAACAGAGGAAGAGGATGATGAAAAGAACAAGGACATGGGTGGGAATAAAAATAAGGACAGAGACGAAGATGGTGAGGACACCACAGACGAAGAAGAGGAGGACGAGGAGGAGGAAGAGGAAAAACTTGACTCTGAGCTACACAGCGAACTTAAGGATTTGCTTGGCATTGATTCAGATGACAGCGAATAACAGACAAAATTGGTTCAATTTTTATACTCATTTGAGTATAAAATTATGTCGCCATAAATTATGAGGTAAGACCAAGACAAGCCAAAACCTTTTTCTGCATATCACTCAGACGACCAATATCAGCAACACCACTCGGTGTTTTAATTTTTCTCAAAACATCTTCAATGTCCTCCCTTGGGACCTCAGTTGTACGTCTGCGCTCCTCTGCCTCTTTCCCAACTGCGATTTTGCGGGCCTCTTCTTGAGCCTTTTTTGAGGCAAGTCTGTGTGCCTCCTGTTGCTCAGCACGTTTCTTTGCATCCACTTCTTCTTGAGCCTTTTTTGCTGCAAGTCTGTGTGCCTCCTGTTGCTCAGCACGTTTCTTTGCATCTGCTTCTTCTTGGGCCTTTTTTGCTGTAAGTCTGTGTGCCTCCTGTTGCTCAGCACGTTTCTTTGCATCCGCTTCTTCTTGGGCCTTTTTTGCTGTAAGTCTGTGTGCCTCCTGTTGCTCAGCACGTTTCTTTGCATCTGCTTCTTCTTGGGCCTTTTTTGTTGCAAGTTTCTCTTCCAAACGTGCTTTGTCTAGTTTTGATTTTTTTGCACTCTCCTCCTCCTCAAAACGTTTTAATATGTCAGCCGACCTTTTCATCTCATCATCTTTCCTCCTTTTCACATCTTCCATCCGTTTTCTCTCACTTTCACGTTTTCTCTCAAATTCGTTAACCGCGTCCCTCCTTCTTTTTTCCTCTTCCTCCACAAACGCCTGCCTCACCAATGCTTCAAACTCATGTCTTTCTAATTCCTCATCGCGTTTTTTGGCATCATACACACCCTTGAGTTTGGCATTTTCGTCTACTCTTCGCATTCTCTCTGGGCGTCTTTGTTCCTCAGCAACCCGTTTTCTCTCAAATTCATTGACTGCTTCCCTCCTTCTTTTTGCCTCTTCCTCCACAAACGCCTGCCTTGCCAATGATTCAAACTCCTGTCCTTCCAATTCCTCTTCGCGTTTTCTGGCATCATACATGCTTTTGAGTTTGGCATTTTCTTCCGTGCTCCTCATTTCCATATGTTTTCGCATTCCCTCTTTCTCTGAGTGTCTTTGTTCTGCTGTTCTACTACCAGATTCCACTCCCAATTCGGGAACGTGAATTTTATCAGGGATTTTTATTGTTTCTAAATCAAGCATGTCCACTTCCTCCCCACGTTCGGGCACATCAGCAAAAATATCCACTTCCTCCCCACGTTCGGGCACATCAGCAAAAATATCCACCTCCTCCCTGCGTTCTGGAACAAGTTTGTCGTATTTTTTTCTAAAGGCCTGAAGTGACGCAATGGTGCCGAAATATATTTTTCCATTAATTTTCATGTGCGCTAATCCCTTGGCTGAATCACGTCTGGATTCAATGGTTGAATCCTTTACACATAGACCAGAACCAAGCAATTCGTAGTTGCTGATGTCACATTGACGACCATCGGCACAATCCCTGTCGTAATCACAAGAATCATGACTCAATGAACAAAGATATTCAATTATGTCGGCCTTCTTTGTGGGTTTATTGTTTTGGAGACCTGCTTTGTCCATGTCCTTCAAAAGATCACGCACATTTTGTTTTGAAAGAGTCTTGAGGCACGAATCATAATGTGACAAACCATCTTCTTCAGACTCAACCTCCTCTTCCCTCATTGGTGGAAGTCCTCCACCAAGTTTGGTCATCAACTTGTCACACATTGCCTTCTTGGTCAATCCTTTTGTGTCAATTCCAAAATTTTCAGAAAGTTTTTGAATTTCACCCCTGTCAAAACCTCCCCTTGATGGAACTTGGTTGCAATTACGAAGATCAGTGGGAACCCTCCTTGATGGAGATACACCTCTTGGTGATTTCGGTGATTTCGGTGGTGAGATTGATCTCTTGGGTTTTGGTTCAAAGGGATCAAATTCCGTTTCCGTTTCCGCTTCCGCTTCCGGTTGCGCCTTTTTCAGCAGCTCATTGCAGATTTCCTTCTTGGTCATGCGTTTGGGATCGATACCGTTTTCACGAGCGATCTTGCGCACCTTATCTATACTATATCCTCCCTTTGATGGTGGTTCGTTACAGTTTGTTAGGACCGACGGAATTCTGGTGGGGACTGCAGATCGTGCCCGTGAACGCATGCGAGGTGGTGATGGTGTTCGCGACCGTGAACGCATATGAGAGCGCGATCTCTCCTTTATAATTTTGTCACCAATACTGAATTTTCCAGCGATAATTTTTTCACACAACTCCTTCTTTTTCATGCCCTTGGGATCAATACCAATTTCCTTCGCAATTTTTTGGAGATCCTTGATGGAAAATCCTCCCCTTGACGGGACAGAATTGCATTGTTCCTCTGAACGCGGCATTTCAACAGATGGAACCACTGGAATCTTTTTTTCCTTTCGTCTCTGTAATTCCCTCTTCAGGGCCTCATAAACTGAATCGACAAGTTCATCCTTATTCGCACTCCTGAATTTTGTATATCCAGTGAGCCCCAAATCTTGAGCAATGCCCTTCAGTTCGGCGAGGCTTTTCCTTGATAATATTGTTTTTGGTGATGACATTTATTCTATGTATTTATTTTTTTATTTTGTATCATTTAGATAATCAAATTTACCCAAATTGATCACACGAAAATAACAATGGTTGCAAAATGTTTCTGTTTTACAGAAACATTTCGTTGTCATTCACTAAAATTCCACGATAAATTGTTCAGAAAAATTGTAGACGTTGTTTTTCAACTTTCCTTTCTGATTGCTGACAATTCTTGTTCCCATGGGAGAAACCATGTCACAGTTGATGTGAGTGTGACCGTATATCCACAACTTGACCAAATTTTTGTCCATCAAATGTGACAGATCTGTCATGTAAAACGACTCAAGTTCATTATTTTCCTCATACCCATGTTCCTCTGTCAGCTTGATGTATTTGTGTGGACAGTAATGGGTGACCATCACCAAATCGTGCCCTTTTTCCTTACAATACCCCATGGTGTCATTAATAAAGACGAGATCAGCTTCAAATTTTTCTCTATACTTCTCTAAATCCATTCCATGTAGTCTTGTGTAAAAACTTGGCATCGCGACATCTGGGTTACTCCAAAGAGTGCATCCAGATATGCAGATATTTCCCATGATGACACTACTTCTGTCTAAAATTATCAGGTTGGGGATCAATATCGACAGGTTGTGAATCATGTGGTTCATAAATTCCATCGGTATGCGTCGCGTCGTGTTTGGAACATAATAGTACTCATGGTTTCCAATAACATAGAGGACCATTTTAAACTCTGGGCACAATTTTTTGAAAAAATTTCTCAACTGGCTATACCTGTAGCATGAACCTATGTCACCAGACAGTATCAAAATTTCAGCCGACGGTGTTATGTAATCGAAGGGGTCCACATCTTTTTCATTTTTGTATTCTATGTGAAGATCCGAGGCTATTTGTACTTTCATATTATTTTTCGGTGTAACTTAATCAGCAATGGCTAAATTTTAGATAGACGTAGGGACCCCTGCATCAGGAATGTCGTCAAAATCAACATTTGGCCCACGCATCTTGCGTTTATTTTTCTCTGCCTGTGTCGAAACCTTTGGAGTATTCATTCCATTCACAATAGCTTGAATGTTTATACCTGATTTCTTCATAATCATCTTGGACACGATGAAAAACACGGCATTCATTAAAATCAGAAACAACAGCCTTAACTCCACAGGCCATTTTGAACTTCCGTCTGGAACATACGACTTTTCTCCAAGTTCTATGAGAAATTTTTCATACGAGCACATATTGACCACCTGTTGTTGCGTGAACCCAACCATATCAAAGCCCAAAAAATTTCCCAAAACATATTCACACACCATAAACCCCATCGTCATATATGTCTTGTACTGACTGACCGTAGAATCGAGGGACAAAGTTCTGACGACATTTTCATATGTTTTGCGCATATCATCGTGGTCAGAATGAATGCTGAACTCAGGTATGGTGGCCATTGGATACGACCTTTTTAACAACTCAAATTTGAACAACATTTCGCGCTTCATGTCTATCTCACTGCGCTCTTCCTGTGTCACATGGTTTACATCGCGCAATTCTTTCTTAAACTGGTATCCCCCTCTGGTTTCCAATTCGGCAAGAGTTGGCGCGACACGTTCACTGTCCCTGTTTTGTGCAGGAATTATTTTGGGCTCATATCTTTCGACTCCTCCTTTGTTCGAAATATCATCGTCGTCTAAAAGTTCCTTTAACCGAGCAGACAGACTGCTTTTGCTTGACGCGTTAGAAATTGAATCGGAATCCCGTTTGTGATGTTTATCATCACTGTCATCATCACTGTGGTGATCTCTGTCCCTGTGGTGATCTCTGTCCCTGTGGTGATCTCTGTCCCTGTGGTGATCTCTGTCCCTGTGGTGATCTCTGTCCCTGTGGTGATCTCTGTCCCTGTGGTGATCTCTGTCCCTGTGGTGATCTCTGTCCC
>Ga0194039_1000664_pt1 | contig 19991 bp, 12 predicted proteins | sample JunL228m_MetaG_FD_148679 | JGI IMG/M metagenome (GOLD analysis project Ga0194039, IMG submission 148679) | Anoxic zone freshwater microbial communities from boreal shield lake in IISD Experimental Lakes Area, Ontario, Canada - Jun2016-L227-8m | ecosystem: Environmental > Aquatic > Freshwater >... | reverse complement strand
TAAGGATCAACTAATTTAAATGCTTTTCTGATTAAATGGATCCGTTGCTCCCCTGAATAGATAACCACTGGTTTGTCAGAAAAATGTTTGATTGCATTTCCGGTGTTTAACAAGGGATCCTTGTTGTCAAGCCACAGATCAAGCAAAAGGATATCAAACGTTGATGGATCAGCTTTCTCAAATGCTTCTTCAAGGGAAGCAGCACTGCCAATAAGCTGAATTTCACTTCTCGAAGGCCTGAACATTGACCTGAAGCCGGTTACGGTTACATGGTGGTCTTCGATATAAAAAAGATTGATCATCTTTCTGCTTTCATTTTAGTTCATCGGTATTTTCACCTTCCAATCGGTTCCATTGCCGGGGGAAGTCGTGCATACAGCCTTGCCCCCTGTCAATCTTGCTCTTTCCATGATGTTCCTGATACCAATTCCCCGATTGGCATCTTTTTCAAGAGAAAAACCCGGACCGTCATCCTCATAGGTTAAAACCAGAAATTTTTCTTTTGTTTCTATACTTATGAGAACATTGGAATTTCTGGCATGTTTTGAGGCATTGTTCAGCATTTCTTCAACCATACGATAGACCGATCTCGCAACTGCTTCATCAGGCTGCAAAAATTCATCAGAGATCCTGACATTGACTGAGAGTGTCGTCATGTTTTCCATGTCAAAACATAATTCAGAAATAAGATCACTGAAGAGGTTCTCTTTAAAATCCAGTCGCTGTATACGGTGGGATATTCTGCGGATGCCGGTAGAAAGTTCCATAAGCCTGTTACCGATCTCACCCTGGATTTCATCATTACCTATACTCAACGAACTGATATAACCGTTCAGTTTTTCTACGAGGTTTGAAACGGTATCGTGCAACTCCCTTGACAGCGCTGTTTTTTCATTTTCTTCTATGTCCAGAAGTTGCCTTGCTGTTGCTATCTCCCGGATTTTCATCCTCAACCTCATCCGCAGTATAAAGATGATCAGCAGGAAAACAACGGCAATGCTTACCAAGCCTGCCAGAATCAGACCCATAAATTGTTTTTTGATGAGCAGTTTTTGAGAATCGATGGATTGCTGATTTTTCAGGATGATGTTTTCCTTGTTTTTCGTATCCATAATAGCTGCAAGCAAACGAACCTGCTTTGATGATTTGAGCTGATCAGCATTCTGTCGTTCAGCAACCGAAAGTTTCTCAAATTCAAGGGCTTTTTTATACTCGTTCTTTGCTTTTAAAACATCGGCATAGGAATCGTAAAGTGTCGACAGCCAGTCGCTGTTATTTAATCCCTGGGCAATAGGAATAGCCTGATCTCTGAGGCAAGCCTCAGCTTGCTCATTCAAGCCCAGATCAAGATATGAATAGGCCAGGTTATTCAGGGCGGCAATTTTGGTGATTTGAAGATTGGCTTTCGTGGCCACATTCAGAGCTTTTTTGTAAAACTCCATAGCTTCATTCGGATCAGGGGAAAAGGCGCCGGCATTGATCATGAACTGGGCGGTCTCTTCCTCAAATCCCCTGGAATGACCGAGCAATTCCAGGGCTTTTAAGATCATTTTGATTTTATTGGCCTGATCCGATTCAAAATTCGCCAGATTACCAAGCTCTATTCCCTGTTCTGTAAGAGAGCCATTATCAAGAGCCAGCTTATATGCCTCCTGGTACATCTTTTTAGACATTGACGAATCTCCAAGTTCTATGTACAGGTTTCCCATCGAATTTAAAGAGCGCACCAGCCAGGATTTAATGTTTTCCCTCTCAGCGATTTTATAACAGGAATCGAGTATCAATAAAGCTGATTTAAAATCCGAGGCTTCCTGGAACAGATTCGCCTGCCCAAACATTATTCTCACTTTTATTTCAGAGTAGCCTGCGCTGTCGGCCAGGTGAAGTGCCTTATTGAAATAATAAAACCCCGAATCGCTTGCAACCGATGACAAAGCGGTTCCATTAAGAAATAGAGCCAGGCATATGTCTTTGGGATTTTTTTCGAGCATCGCATTTCTCAATGCCGTTGCAGCATATTGCTTTGCCTTGAAATTATCTTTAACCCGGAATTCCCTTACAAGGGAATCCAGTTCGATGATTGAATAAACTCTTTCAGGTTTAATTTGAGCAGATGCAGACTTGAATTGAAAGAAAATGAATATGCCAATAAGAAGTAAATAGATGAAAAAAGTACCGGAATTCAGTCTGCACATATATATGTTTTTTAACATTGTTTCCGGTAATTATTTAAATGAGAGTGTATGTGATTTTCCCTTCAAAAGTAGTCAAAAAGCAGTTGCTGAAAAAGGCCTGGCGTGCAAGCAGCACGCCACCTAAAAGTTTCAATTGGCTGATTTTGTGGATTATTTGAATTTTCAATCCCCCGTTTTTCCGATAATCGGAATGAAAAAAATTCCGATTCTGGCGTTGACTTTCTGTATGTCAATACGTTACATTTGGAGAAGTGAATTTCACTCAAATCATTCAATTTAAAAATTAACGAACGAAATCCATTTCTTATGAAAAAACTGATGTTAATTACTTTGCTGCTTTTTTGCGGAATTCAGCTCACTTTCGCTCAATTTCCCATTCCTTCCTACAATGCTTGTGTTGACAACCGGGCAACCTTCAAAGAGGAGGCTAAACAATTCACATTCTCCCAGAATACTGATGGAAAGCGTATTCTGCATGTAGCTTATAAAAGCAATAAAACCCTGAGCGACACTATTACCGTTTATGCATGCAGTCTTGACGGACAAACATTACTGGGACCTGCCTATTTAACACCCGGTCAAACCATTTCAGTTGAAATCGACGACAGAGAATGGGGTGTATTGATTTACAGCGACATTGAAGTAGTCGTCGATGTGTGGATCGAGTAAATGTTCAGTGATCACTGAGTTTCATTAATAAAGTATTGCACACACAGGGATCTGAGTACTTTATAAAAAAGCAATAGATATCAACAATAATAGCATCGTATTCTGTGAAAACAATTTACTCCATAACCTTAATATTTATATTTTCTTCATAAGGGAAGGGTTAGAGCAAACATATATTTCATTTCCTGATTAATATGCCAAATGGAGAACGAATGGGATGGTTGGTCAATATGTCAGTACCAATATCTGTTGTCGGGACACACCATAATTGGATGTAAATCACAATAAAAATAATAGGAACAGGATTTCATAATCATTTAGTTCGGCATAACGATTGGATAAATAAGTCATTTTAATTCTCTAAAGTGAAATTAATAATCTAATGTAACATATTCTCATTCAGCGAATATAAATTTAAAATCAATCCATATGAAAAAAATGCATGTAATTATCATCCTTGCCATCTTCAGCATGGTAACATTTCAACCGGTGATGGCACAAGACACGACAAATTATTATGTAGTAAAAGCGAAATTGCAGCAAAATTTTGATTCGACACAAATAGCTAATCCTGATACTTCTAATGAAAAAGATTGTCCATTTTCCAAATGGCAAAATTATTGGGATGTCAGGCTCAGACCTTCAGGAAGTTTTGTGACATGGAGGCAGGGATTCGAAGCATATATCGCAGACTTTTTAAATAACCAGCCCGTAAGTACAACGATTCTTCCCCTACAATGGACGCAACTTGGTCCATTAACAATGCCGGAGGGACAATCAAATGACATGCGTAGTAGAGGTTTAGGTCAGATTCATTATATCGCCATTGATCCAAATAACAATAATAATATGCTAGCTTGTTCACCAGTTGGCGGCCTTTTCCGTTCAATTGATCATGGATTACATTGGGTTAATGCAGGAACAGACAAAGCCCTTCCAAGGTGTGGTGTATCCAGTGTAACTTATGACAGGAATAATAGTGAAACGAATTGGTTTATTTCAACAGGAAACGGGGAAGCAATGCCTGGGGGTATGGTTTGGCAAAATGCAACAGGAATTTGGAGAACACTTGATGCAGGGGAAACATGGACTCGGATTGATAATGTGGACATCTGGCAGATGAGAAAAATTATTTCAGTTCCCTCATCCAATAATGTTCATCTTTTTGTTGCATCAACAAATGGGCTTTATGAATGTACTAATGCTCTTGACGCGAATCCAATATGGACACAGGTAAATAGTAATTATTTTTATGATGTTGAGCAAGATCAGCATCCAAACAGCACCATTGTATATGCTGCAAGTACAGAATCAAATTCGGCAAATCCTGCTGGAGTTTTCAGTTATGACTGGGTTACGCATGCATGGACAAAAATAATTGATGCTCATTCTCTTAATGGTGTGCCAGCCTATGATCAAGGTCATTTACTAAGAACAACTATTCATATTTCTCCTGCTGCTCCCGATTACATTTTCTTAGGTATTGCTCAAGACCATACTATGTGGTCTCATTTATTTCGATATAATTTACTAACCCAAACTACTATTGATAAAGGCTCCTTCCCTGCTACCGGAGCAGCACAATCAGGTCTGTTGACTGGAAGAGCGCTCGGATGGGCCATTTCCCCGGTACTTAGATCTGATGGGGATTTAACGATATCTGAGGGCAATGTGAATCCTATTTATCAGACAAATAATGTCCTCCTGGATAATAATGCATGTATCTGGACCGATGTAGGTGGATCACATGTACATGATGATACCCATTTCATGGTCTTTGAATCAGATGGTCAGACACTTTGGGTAGGATGTGACGGAGGAGTATATGAATCACATATGCCCGATCTGATAAACCACTGGCAGGAACGATGCAATGGATTGGCAATTTCTGAAGTCCAGAATGTTTCCGTAAGTAATATTACAGATCAGAAACTTGCAGGTCTTTATGATGATGGATCATTGCTGTATAAGAAAAACGGTTCTAGTTGGCTTACAAAACATGTTCTGGGGGGAGATGGCCACGCTTGCCTGATAAGTCCATTCAATTCTAAAACAATGTACGTAACTGCCGAACCTTCAAACCTTGCTGGCTCATTCGATGGTGGGGAAACCTGGACTTTGTGGGCAAATTTAGCCAATAGTGAATTGGCGTATTTTATCATGAATTCTGCGGATGAAAATAAATTATATTGCACATCTGTGCAAAAAGCTACCATTCAGGGAGGAATTTGGCATTCTATTGATAAAGGATATAATTGGTCTCCCTGGTACCAATTTCCGGGAATCACAGTTAATGGAGTTAATGACGCATCAACCTGGAGAGTTGAAACTTCACCGACCAATTCAAATTATCTTTATGCAAGCTGGATCGGACCTCGCACTGATCCTCCCTATTATCAGAAAATTTTTAAATCTGTTTCTGGTGGAGGAACGTCATCAGGTGATTGGTTATCGGTTGGATCCCCTTCCGATTATAGTTGGATCAGTTCGATTGCAGTCGATTATAATAATCCTGATCACATCTGGGTTTCCGCAAGCGCTCAAAACATTGCAGGTAAAGTTTATGATGTCAATACAACCACTTCCCAGTGGACTGACATTACTGTTTCAAAACCTTTACAACAATATATTGATGTTGAATGCCTACAGCATCTTAAGGGTTCAAATGGTGGTTTGTTTGCGGCTACCGGGTATGGTCTTTATTACACAGATAATAATTTAGCTCAATGGGAAAATATTAGTGGTAATATTCCAAACACCGAGATCACTGATATAAAGATAAATTATACAAAAGGTACAATTGTCGCAGGAGCTTTTGGAAGAGGAATGTGGGAAGCTGACCTTCCATGTACTGATAATCAACAACCAATTACGGTCACATTCAATCAAACCTGGTCTGATTACCGACGTATTTTACATGATATCACAATTGAACCCGGAGCAAACCTTACAGTTACAGGAGAAATCTCATTAGGAACAGGTGTTAGAATTATCGTTAAAAAAGGCGCTATTTTAACAATTGACGGAGGGAAATTAACCAATGCATGCCATGGACTTTGGAGCTGGGTTGAGGTTTGGGGTGACAATTCAAAAAGTCAATATCCTGATCCATATACAGGACAAATGTATCAAGGGCAAATGATAATCAAAAATGGAGGAACGATTGAGAATTCAGATTATGCTGTAAGATTATGGAAGCCTGGAGATTATAGTACGGGTGGTGGAATTGTAATGGCAAAGGATGCACTTTTTAAGAACAACAGGCATGCTGCTGAGTTTATTACATTTCACAATTCTCATCCAATATCAGGAGCACCAATGAATAACCTAAGCTATTTTATTCATTGCACTTTTCGCATTGATGATTCATATTATTGGTCAGATCCGTTTTATGCATTCATTACAATGTGGCAGGTAGAAGGCATTCAAATTAAAGGCAGTATATTTTCAAATACTAAATCATATACAACAAGTATTGGCAGGGGTTATGGGATCTATACTATTGATGCCGGCTACATTATTGATGTATATTGTAATAGTTCCTCTACTCCATGTCCGTCTTCATCTGTAATAAGGTCGTCGTTTCAAGGTTTGTTTGCAGGTATTTCTGCCTTAAATGAATCTTCCCCTAATACGGTTTATATCAACAAAACTGATTTCAAGGATAATAGCTACGGTATACGCCTTAACGCAGTCAATAATGCTACGACAGTTTTAAATACAATTGATATTGGTTCAAATTCAATTTGTCCCAACTTTACCGGTATTGGCGTCGAATTGAATAATTGTACAGGCTATACAATTGAACAAAATTCATTTACACATACTGGTAGTTCAAATCCAGGAGATAAATATTTAGGTATTCGTGTCATTGGTCAAACGAATCCTGCATTTGTTACATATAACCGGATTTATAATAATTCAGCTTCGGGTATTACAGTCGGTAATCAAGCCGAAAAAAATAATTATGACCAGTATAATACAGGTTTATACTATATCTGTAACGAAAACAATAACAATATATATGATTTTTATGTGTTTGGTGATGGTGGCGATGGTATTGCTCAGTACCAGGGATCCTATAGTCAGCCCGCAGGAAATAGATTTTCGAAAAACGCAAATAATCCCTACAGCGATTTTAATAACCAGGCAGCTTGGACAATTACATATAAATATTATGATGGAGATCCTCTTCAATTGCCAGAGAGTGTCTATAATATTATTAATCAGGGAACTCCCATTCAAAATCTATGTCCAAATAATTATGGTAGTAACGGAATTGGCATAGAAAAGTTATCCACAGAACAGATTTCAGCACTTCAATCGGAATATGCAGACAATATAACGGCTTACAATAATATTAAAGGCATTTATGAATCTCTGAAAGATGGTGGTAGTACAAGCACATTATCGTCCGACATCAATAATAGTACCCCGGATCAAACAATGAAATTACGAGATGAGCTTCTTGGAAGCTCTCCTCATCTCTCCAGGGAAATATTGGTTGCCGCTGCTAATAAAAATGATGTCCTTCCAGATCCAATTCTTTTTGAGATACTGGCAGCAAACCCAGATGAATTAAGAAATGACAGTTTATTAAATTATCTTAAGAATAAAACTAATCCGTTGCCAAATTATATGATCGAGTTGCTAAAAGCGGTTGCAATTGACTCAACATATAAAACTACCCTGCAAGCTGGATTATCATATTATTATGCAAAGAGCATGAATGCGGTCTATGCTCTGACACGTGATATTTTATTAGACTCTGTGAAGGACTATACTAACCTGAGAAATTGGTTAGATAATCAGCATACCATATCTGCAGATTATCAGATCATTGATTCCTGGTTTGCCGAAAAAAATACAACTTCTGCGCTTGCTTTATTGGATCTTCTTCCACAGACCTATTCTTTAGATTCTTCAGCAATGATAGAGTACAACTATTACAAGGACTTGAAAACATTTCAGGCAGGGTTAATAACTAACAAGAATAATATTTTCCAGCTCGATTCCACTCAGATTGCTTTTTTGGATTATACCGCATCAAACAGTAAAGGAATTGCAGGTGACGAAGCAAGAAATATTCTTGAATTTGCTTATGGCGCTTTCAATATCAATTGCCCCCCCAGTCCGGATTATCCAGTAAAATCAACTTCTTTCAATGCGGCTAAAAACCTCAATTCGATTTATGAACCTAAGATTACAGTGGCACCAAATCCGGCAGGTAGTTGGACTGTATTTAACTACACTTTGCTTGCAGGGGTAAATAATTCCTGGATACAGATCACTGACATGAAAAACCAGGTAATTAAAATTCTCCCGATAACAAAGGTCGAAGGACAAATCACATGGGACACAAGAGACTTACCTGCTGGTCTTTATCTATTCACATTGATAAACGATAAATACTCAAAATCCGGTAAAGTTTCAGTAGTGCACTGATTTTTCTGGTATTAAAAATAAACTCCCCATATCTTAATAAGTGGAGTGTTTATTATTTTTACATAAGATTTGGGTATTGGATAATATTTCACTTTATAACAGTTCCTGTGAGCCAAAAATCATGTCAGTTATTCTTCTTAGAAATTATTCTTCTTTTTTTAGTAATTAGAGCCCAATCTCAACCTTTATCAATTTTATGGCAACAATGTTATGGAGGTAGCTCCGATGATTATGGATTATCCGTTCTTCCTTCGAATACCGGTTATGTCTTATTTGGAATGTCTTCTTCAACCGATGGACAGGTAAACGGGAACCATGGCAATGTAGATCTTTGGCTTGCCAATACAGATTCATCCGGAAATTTTTTAAAATCAACATGCTTTGGCGGAACCGGTTTCGATCCGGCAGTGAAGATGAAGTCCTGTCCTGATGGAGGGTATATTTTGCTTGGCCAACCCTTTTCAAAAGACGGCAACATTACAAACAATCATGGCGGAAGTGATTACTGGCTAATCAAGGTGGATAAAGATGCAAACCTTCAGTGGCAAAAATGTTTTGGAGGGAGCTGCGATGATGTTGGTTGGAATATTGCGGTTACTTCCGATTCAGGTTTCGTCGTTGCAGGATTTTCGTGCTCTAATGATGGAGATGTGACTGGCAATCATGGAGTTTTTGATTACTGGGTCATAAAAGTTGATAAAAACGGAATCCTGCAATGGGAAAAATCTTTAGGCGGCTCATCTCAGGATGACGGATTGTGCGTAACTGCTACAAATGATAAGGGATTTATTGTCGGGGGCTGGACTGGTTCAACAAATGGAAATGTCCAATGTCAGCATCATAGTGAAATTGATGCCTGGGTAATAAAACTTGATTCAGCAGGTAATATTGAATGGCAAAAATGTTATGGTGGTAGTTCTACCGAAGCGATTGCTGCTATAATTCAATTAAATGACGGCTCTTACATGTTAGCCGGTGCAACTCAATCAAATGATGGCGATGTAAGCGGGAATCATGGTGGTTTTGATTATTGGGTCATGAAAACAGATCCTTTTGGAAACATTCTTTGGCAAAAATGCTATGGGGGGTCCAATGATGAGAAACCTACCTTTATTAAACGGCTTTCGGATGACAATTGTATAATAGGAGGTCTTACTTATTCGAATGACGGTGATGTCAATAATAATCACTCATTTACAGGTTATGGTGACATGTGGTTGATTAAGATTTCTCCGGAAGGGACCTTACTCTGGCAGCAATGCTTTGGGGGGACAATGAATGAAAATTTAGATGATGCAATTGAGTTATCCGATAAAAGACTATTATTATTAGGATCGTCATTTACCTCAAATAATACGGGCGATGTACAATGTACACATCATAAGCCTGGCACCTATGACATGTGGCTGTTAATGGTATATGATTCAACTATGATTGGTGTTAATGAACATCCAAATATTGCCGACATTCTTGAGGTGTATCCTAATCCAGCGAAAGATCAAATAACATTTTCATACAAATCAAAAGACAATATTGCAGAAATAAAGATACAGATCGTTGATCAGATGGGACAAATTATAAAAGTACTTAGCATGCCGGCAAAGTCTCATGAGATTACATGGAATACAAGAACAATGATTTCAGGGGTATACTTCTACTTTTATAATGCTTCGAATATAAAAAAAACAGGAAAGATTGTTATTATTAAGTCATAAATAATCATTAAAATTAAAGATCTCAACCAGTAGTAATCTGGTCCAGCCGGCCAAAGGATGCGAAGTTCATTTTTAACCATTAATCGAACATTATGATGAAAAATCTTTTATCAATTATTATGGTTCTTGCTCTGCTAAAAGGACAGTTTCTGAAAGCGCAAGCATACATTCCTTTTCCAGATTCGAATGCCATGTGGACAGACAGAATATATGATCCTTCATGTGGTATTACGCCATTATGTTCAATAAATCAATATAGAATTTCAGGAGACACAGTAATTAATGCGATTTCATATAAGACACTCACAAAATCGGGTTACTTAGTAAGTCAGAATAATCAATATACCTTTTACTCAGAATATGCAGGGGGATTTCGACAGGAAATCACTAATAAGAGAGTGTTTTATTTTCCTCCATACGGCTATATACAGAAAGACACACTTCTTTACGATTTTAACCTGAATGTCGGCGACTCTTTACCTCAAACCTATCTTTACCCTGGTAATTTATGTGATGCAATTGTAGATATTATTGATTCTGTTGCGATTGGAACATCATATCATAAAAGATTTCACATTTCAACTGTTGGTTCTCCACCATGGGGACAAACCTGGTTAATTGAGGGAATAGGTTGTACGCATGGTCTTTTAGGAGGATTTTGTTTTGGTTGGGAAGGATCGCAGGACTTAACATGTTTCACTCAGGGTGATACGATTAATTATCCGGGTTATAGCTCCGATTGCGATATTATTACTTCCGTATCGTATTTGAGGAATAATCCTGAAGCTATTGTACTTTCTCCAAATCCTGCTAACAATATGTTGTCCATAACCTTTCCTATAAATTTTCATTATGCAGAAATTGAGATTTATGATAATTTCGGTTTGAAATTCTATTGTTATTCCGGTGAAATTATCAATGGGAATTTTCTCGTACCTGTCTTGAGTTGGGCAGAGGGGATATACATTTTAAAAGTTAAAACTTTTACTGAAACTATGATATTCAAAAAGTTTATTGTAATTCATAAGTGAAGATAAGTTCTTCTACTTCCAAGGCAGCATCTATTACAATTAATCCGCCCTAAACAGAAAATAAAAGGCAAAAGAGAAAATTATTTGATTGCTAAATCAATCCGCTGAGCAGGAAGGGCAGAAATCCCAGCAAAATAGTCAGGAGGGTGAGGAACAGTATATGAACTTTATAGGAAGGGCTTGCCTGCAGATCGGGGCCCTGTCCTTCCCTGAAATACATGGCGATGACAGGCTTGATGTTCAATAATTTATTGTCTATGAACAAACTCAAGTGTAAAATGAATAAATCGGTAAATTGTTTTCCCGGCATATTTATTCTTTTCATATTTTTTATCTTCCTTGCTGGCCTTCAAAATTCATTCGCCCAGCAATGGATTAGAATATTCACTAATGGTTATACACCAGATATCCGTTCTATAGCAGAAACACATGATAAAGGTTATCTTTTTATTGAAAATAATTATCAATCAAATTTGTCATGGATTGTAAAAACCGACATTAACGGATACAAATTATGGGATAAGAGCATAGGTGATAAAATTCACTATTGGGCTTCAGCGAATATTGACCAAACAAGTGATTTTGGTTACATAATAGGCGGAAGTACGAATAAATATGATCCATCCGGAGGTGGGGACCCATCCATAATTAAACTCAATCCTTGTGGTGAAATAGAATGGTGCAAGGTAATCAGCACCCCAGGTAATTATGATTATGCAGATTGTGTCAGGCAAACACCTGAAGGGCAATATGTAATGCTGACATCTTATTCAGATCCTGGATTTAATAATCGAATTCAAATATTTAAATTCAACTTGAATGGAGATCTGTTGTGGAAAAGGAATATTTTGCCTCCTTCAGGCGCATTCGAAGATGACGGCTGGGATATCCTTGTTCTTAATGACGGGTATTTGGTAACTGGTGAATGTTACTTCCCTGACCCTGGTGGTAAAGGTGGTTATGAACGACCATATTACTTTAAAACTGACACAGCCGGCACTGTTCAATGGCAATTAGTCTATGGAATGATGAATGGGTTTCATGGCTACACTGGCGTTTATCCAACTATTAAAAGTTCTTCCGGAAGTTACTATAATATTGCTTTACATAGTAATTATTGTGACACTCCTTCCTTAGTTAAATGTACTGAATCAGGAAGCGAATCCTATTATCAGGATTTGTATCCTCAAGCCTGCCCAGGGGGAGGGGGGCCGATGAATTTTATCAATGATACGAATCTGGTAGTATTTGTTGGCGGTACGATCAATAACCAGGATTCGAGTAAGTGGTCAAGAACAGATACTCTGGGCCAGGAAAGATTCCATAAGCAGTTCTCGAGTATCTGGATAAAAAAAACTAACAGTTCGGTTATTACATTTGATAAAAAAATTGTCAGCCTTTCCAAAGCTGGGGCAAATATATACTTATATAAACTCGATCAGAATTTCGAATACGACAGTATTTATACCAGTCATTTTACTTACGACAGCCTGTGCCCGTATCCTATAGTATCTGACACAATTAATCCGGATTGCGGCTTAATTGTTGACATAAACGAGCCATATACTAACCCAGAATCTTCCCATATGAGGATCTCTCCTAACCCTGCGATTGACCGAGTTGTTTTGCATTTTCCCAAATATCTGAACATACCTTCAGGAAATGGTAACACAGTCGCCCAAACCATATATAAACAATGGAAATCCACCACCCTGATGGTTTACGATGTCAATGGTCGACAATGTATTAAGCAAAATGTTTCCAGTGACTTAACTCATCTCGAACTGGATGTCTCTTCATGGGCCCGGGGAATGTATTTTCTCAAACTTATTTACGAAAACCACACAGTCGATTCCCAAAAACTTATCCTGAAGTGAAATATGTCAGAACCTGGCGCAAGACCAGATGGAAAAAGTTCTTTAAAGCTCCAATTATTGTTTCATTAGTTTTTTCATTAGCTAAGGCAGTGGGACCGAAATCTGAAAAATTGTTTTTCTGCTTGATTGTGATTGTTTTTACTTGCGTTGATGTACAATCACAACCTTTATCCATCTTATGGCAACAATGTTACGGGGGAAGTGCGGATGATTTTGGAGTATCTGTTCTTCCTTCAAATAACGGTTTTATGCTGCTTGGACAAACTTCTTCCAATGATGTGCAGGTTAATGGTAATCATGGTGAAGAGGATTTCTGGCTTGTAAATATCGATTCATCTGGGAATTTTTTAAACTCAAAATGTTACGGAGGGAGTGATTTTGATGCTCCGTCTCAAATGATTTCCTGTCCAGGTGGAGGTTTTGCCCTGTTCGGTTCTACACCTTCTGTCAATGGAACAGTAACAGGAAATCATGGAGGAATCGATTATTGGATTATTAGAGTAGATGACGATGGTAATTTTCTATGGCAGAAATGCCTTGGTGGCAGTTGGATGGATATTGGGAGGAGAATTTCTGTAACCTATGATTCTGGCTTTGTTTGTATAGGGTGGTCCAACTCCCAGGATGGGGATGTCACTGGCAATCACGGGGCCTTTGATTTTTGGGCAGTAAAACTTGATAAAAACGGAAATGTAAAATGGGAAAAATCATTGGGAGGATCGTCTCAGGACGATGGATTATGTGTTACTGCAACCAGCGATAAAGGAGTAATTGTCGGGGGTTGGACCGGTTCGGCGGATGGCGATGTACAATGTCTGCATCACAGCGAAATTGATGCATGGGTCTTAAAACTGGATTCAACCGGAAGTATTGAATGGCAAAAATGTTACGGTGGGAGCCTTACCGATTGCATTACTTCTATTGTACAACTGGATGACGGGTCTTACATGTATGCCGGTACTACTCAATCAAATGATGGTGATGTAAGCGGGAATCACGGTGGCTATGACTATTGGGTCATAAAAACAGATCACTGGGGAAATCTCATTTGGCAAAAATGTTATGGAGGAGGAAATGATGAGACTCCATATTTTATTAAAAGACTTTCAGATGGTAATTTCATTATAGGAGGTGATACATATTCAAATGACGGAGATGTAACAAATAATCATTCCTTTCAAGATTATAAGGATATGTGGCTGATAAAAATATCTCCTGAAGGGAATTTAATCTGGCAACAATGTTTTGGTGGTACTGACAATGAAACTATGCATGATGTTGTTGAACTTTCAGGACAAAGACTTTTTGCAATCGGTGGGTCCTACACGATGAATAATACCGGTAATGTCCAATGTACCCATCATGGACCGGGAACCGATGATATGTGGCTGCTAATGGTATATGACTCAACAATGGTGGGTGTGAATGAACATCCGGATTTGTCAGACGGTCTTAAAGTGTATCCAAATCCTGCCGGCGATTTTGTAAAATTTTCTTGTAAAACAAAAGACAATATTACTGAAATCAGGATACAAATTATTGACCAGTTGGGCCAGGTTTTCAAAGTACTCAACATGCCGGCAACGGCTAATGAGATGACATGGGATACAAGTAAAGTACAATCAGGTGTATATTACTTCTTTTATTATGTTGCTAATATTAAAAGGATTGGGAAGATTGTTGTTATTTAGTCATAAAGATTTTTTAAGGTTGTGAAGTTCATTATAAACCAATTATCGACCATTTCGATGAGAAACATTTTATTAATTATCCTGGTTTTTATCCTGCTTAAGGGACAATTCCTGAAAGCACAAGTCTATATTCCTTTCCCCGATTCAAATGCCATGTGGACAGACAGGATTTATGATCCTTCGTGCAACCTTGTGGGCGAATGTTCAATAAACCAGTATAGAATCACAGATGATACATTGATTAATGGAAAGATTTATAAAAAGCTAATAAAATCAGGATATCTGATAGATCAGAATTTTCATTATACTTTTTATTCAGAGTATGCAGGCGCGTTCAGGCAGGAAGTTAATAATAAGAAAGTATTTTATTTCCCACCTTATGGTTATACACAGGCAGACACTCTTCTGTACGATTTTAACCTGAATGTTGGCGACTCTTTACCTTTATCCTATATTTACTCGTTTAATTTCTGTGATGCAGTCATTGATAACATTGATTCCGTTGCGGTTGGTAATTTATACCATAAGAGATTTCACATTTCAACTGTTGGCACTCCACCATGGGGTCAAACCTGGTTAATTGAGGGAATAGGTTGTACTCATGGTTTGTTTGGAGGAATTTGTGTCATTTGGGAAGGATCGCAGGACTTAACCTGTTTCACTCAGGGCGATACGCTTAATTATCCGGGATATAGCTCAGATTGCAATATTATTACTTCAGTACCGAATTTGACGAATAATCCTGACGCTATTATACCTTCTCCAAATCCTGCTAATAACATATTGTCTCTATCATTTCCTGCAAATTTTCATAATGCAGAAATTGAGATATATAATTATTCCGGTTTGAAATTCTATCGTTTTTCAGGAGAAATAATCAATGGAAATTTTGACATCGCTGTCATCAATTAGGCAGAGGGAGTTTATATTTTAAGAGTTAAAACTCCTACTGCAACCATGATATTCAAAAAGTTTATTGTAATTCATAGATGAGAATAAATTTCGAAAAAAAATGAAGAAGGAAAATGAGACTTTCGAAGTTCCTGAAGCACATCAAAAACTGGTCATGGAACGATTTAGGAGGATAAGAAAAAATCCAGAAAGACTTTTAGATTGGGATAAATCGAAAAAAGCGCTTAAACCCAGATGACAAAAGATGTTGATAAATATAATTGATATGAAGGTTAAAATCATTGAAACTGAACAAGAATACGATAAAGCGCTGAAGAGACTTGAGGTCATTTTTGATGCTGCTGCTGATTCCCCCGAAGGGGATGAGGCAGAACTATTAGGATTATTGATTGAGAAATATGAGGATGAACATTATCCGATTGAAGATCCAAAACGAATCCTTGATAACTGACCACTAAACCAATTACTCATTGATTCTTCAGCGCTAGATCAACCCACTCAGAAGGAAAGGTAAAAATCCCAGTAGGATAGTAAGCAGGGTCAGGAAAAGTATGTGGACTTTATAGGAAGGGCTTGCCTGCAGATCGGGGCCATGGCCTTCCCTGAAATACATGGCGATGATGGGTTTGAAGTAATAGCCTACGCTTACAGCTGAACCTGCAATGGCAATGATGACAAGCCACAGCCAGCCTTGTTCGATGGCAGCAGCAAACAGGAAATACTTTCCTATAAATCCCGCTAATGGCGGAATTCCCGTAAGCGAGAGGGTGGACACCGCAAGGGTGAAAGCTTCTATGCGATTGTTTTTACTTAGTCCGTTAAAGGATCCGAAGTAATCGTTCCCCCTCGATTCCCTTACCAGGATGAGGATGGAGAATGCTGCGATGGTTGCAACAGAATATGTAAATGCATAAAACAGCAGTGCATTCGCCGTATGCACTGAAAATGCGACCATTGCCAGCATCATATATCCCGAATGCGAGATACTGGAATAAGCCAGCATCCTTTTAAGGTTTGGCTGATAGATCCCTGTGACATTCCCGATCACGATGGTGATCCCGGCCATGATGGCAACCGTCATCTCCCAAACCCCGTGGATTCCAAAGAACGCAATGCTGAAAAAACGGTACATAGCCACCACGCTGGCAGTTTTGACAACAGTAGCCATAAAAGCTGTCAGAAGCGTTGGCGTGCCTTCATATACATCGGGCGCCCAGAAATGAAAGGGAGCAATTGCTATCTTAAAAGACAAGCCAATGATGAGCAGAAAAAGCCCGGCCTTGAACATGGGAGGTAATCCCCCGGCTGCATGCTCAGCCACAAAATAATGGATCTTATACAAATCAAAGGAGCCGCTGGAACCATAGATGAGGGCTATTCCGAATAGCAGGAACCCCGACATGAACGAGCCCAGCAGAAAGTACTTCAGTGTAGCTTCGTTGGATGTAATCGCTTCTTTGTGGCTACCGGCAAGCACATACAGGGCAATAGACAAAGTCTCCAGCCCGATGAACAGCATGATCAGGTTGCCGTAATAACTCATCAGCACCGCGCCCACTAAAGCGAAGATCATGATGGCATAAATGTCGTCGAGAGGGCGGATGACCTTTCGGTAATACTGGGCAGCAAACATGAAAATAAGGAAAGTTGAAAAGATCATCACCGCACTGAACGCAATGCCCGTATTATCGATGATGAGCATGTTGTTGAACAGGCTGTGGTTCATGTTCCAGTGCAGAAGCGTCAGCACCAGCGATACCAGCAGCCCGACTAGTATCAACGGCAGCAGCCACGTCTTCTTCTTGAGTATCCCCAGGAAGAGCACCAAAACACCTAAAACCGATAACGATACTATGCTATTCATCTTTCTCGTGACACGTGACACGTGACACGTGGTAGGTGACTTAATTCATAATTCAACATTCGAGTATTCGAGTATTCTCTATTCATTCGACATTCAACATTCGTTATTCTATTATTCGATTATTCATCTTACAATGCCAATAACCTGTCCGACCCCATCCTCCGCAAGCTTCAGAAACATCCCCGGCGCAACGCCTATCCAAATCACCAAGATCACAACCGCGATCAAAGGTATCATTTCCTTCCAGTTCAGGTCGCTGATGTTCTCAGTCACTTCATTGGTATTTCCGAGCATCACCCTCTGGTACATCCACAGCATGTACACCGCCCCGAAAATGATCGTAAGCCCGGAAACGGCTGCAAACACTGCATTATATTTAAACAAGCCCAGCAGGATCAGGAATTCTCCCACAAACCCGTTTGTAAGTGGCAGTGCAATGCTCCCCAGTAAAATGATCATGAAAAATACCGCAAGCCTCGGGGCTTTCAATGCAATTCCCCCAAGCGCTGCAATACTGCTGGTTTTAGTCCGCGCTTCGATGTACTGAATGATAATAAAAAGCCCCACAATATTGATCCCGTGCGAAACTATCTGGATTATGGCTCCTTGCATGGCCTGTGCGTTAAGCACCATAACCCCTGCGGCAACCAGTCCGAGGTGTGCTATGGAAGAATAGGCCACAAGCCGCTTCAGGTCATCCTGCCTGATGGCGATCAGGGAAGCATACACGATCCCGATAACAGGGAAAATTACGAAAAGTCCGTTTGTCTCATGAAGCACCCCGTAAGTAATCGGGACCATCCATCGTATCATCCCGAACAGTCCCATCTTCGACATCAATCCGCCAAGCAGCATGCTGCCTGAATACGGAGCAGTCACATAGGTATCGGGTTGCCAGGTGTGGAATGGAAATACGGGCACCTTGATGGCAAAGGCAATGAAAAACGCCAGGAACACCCACACCTGTTCTTCCGGACTGAGGATGCTCGCGTAAAGCCAGATATGATCGAAGGAATGCGGCAGCGGAGTCCTGAAATACAGGTAAATCAAGGCAACCAGCATCAGCAGACTGCCGGTAAAAGTGTATGCAAAGAATTTTAATGTTATGCGGATGCGGTTTTCCCCTCCCCAGTAAGCTGCTATGAAATAGGCAGGGATCAGGCTCAGTTCCCAGAAGATATAAAATACCATCCCGTCAAAGGATGTGAAAACACCGATCAGCCCAGCCTGCATCAGCATGATCAGGCTGTAAAAGGATGAGGGCCGCGAAACTTTTTGTCCGAAGGAAACATAAATGATGATAGGGACCAGGAAAGTCGTAAGCAATGTCATCAGCATGCTCAGTCCGTCCATGCCGAACTTCAGGGTAATGCCGTAATCGGCAAGCCAGTCGAACCGGAACAGCAGTTGGCAATGACAATACAGGAAATATTGGACCAGCGCCGCGACAGAGATGCCGAACTCAACCAAAGCCGCCGACAAGGCCAGGTAGCGCACGCCCTTCTCGTCTTTCACGAAGAAGAGGCCCACAGAGACCAGCAATGGCAATACGATCAGTATCAATGTCAGCATCAGAGAATGATATTAAAAAACAGTATCAGGATAATCCCGATAATCATGAAAAACAGGTAAGCCCCCACATGTCCGGCCTGCAGATAACGCATCAGGTTGCTGAACCTCACAACGAGAATCCCTGTTCCATCAACAATACGGTCGATGAACCTGACCTCGACAAACTTATGCAACGCACCCGAAAGCCATAGTGCAGGCTTCACGAAAACCGCATCGTAGATCTCGTCTACATAGAATTTGTTTTCGGCCAGCCGTGCAAAAAGGTGCTGCTTGATACGTGGAACGTCTCCCGCATCCTGTATCCCGTATCCTGCATCCCGCATCTTGAATCCTGCATCCTGCATCCTGTATCCTGCATCCCGCATCTTGAATCCTGCATCCTGCATCCTCTCTCCTGCATCCCGCTTCCCGAACTTCCTGTATGCCCTGAAAACCATCATCAGCACCAGCAGAATTATCAATCCAATATTCAGCCATTCCCTGCTCTCAGGGACCATCAGATGTGGAAGCTGGTTAAGCCTGACGGCATCGGCAAATACCGGTGCGAGAAAATCTTTCAGCATCCCGCTTCCGCCCATGATCTCAGGAATATTCAGGAAACCCCCGAAACATGCCAGAAAGGCGAGTACCATAAGAGGTACTGTCATCACCGCCGGGGATTCATGAATCTTCATTGATTGCGGATGAGATCCCCGGTTGGTTCCGAAGAAAGTTAGAAAGAACAGGCGGAACATATAAAAGGCCGTCAGCATTGAAGCTGCGATTGCAATGATCCATAACGGCTGACTGTTAGCAAATACCGAAGCCAGGATCTCATCCTTTGAAAAGAATCCCGAAAGTGGCGGAAGTCCGGCAATAGCCAGGGTAGCGATAAGGAATGTCCAGTATGTTTTAGGCAGCGATTTCCGCAATCCGCCCATCTTCATAATATCCTGCTCCCCATCCAGGGCATGGATCACACTTCCTGCGCCCAGGAACAGCAGGGCTTTGAAGAAAGCATGGGTCATGAGGTGGAACATG
>Ga0194039_1000662_pt1 | contig 20012 bp, 20 predicted proteins | sample JunL228m_MetaG_FD_148679 | JGI IMG/M metagenome (GOLD analysis project Ga0194039, IMG submission 148679) | Anoxic zone freshwater microbial communities from boreal shield lake in IISD Experimental Lakes Area, Ontario, Canada - Jun2016-L227-8m | ecosystem: Environmental > Aquatic > Freshwater >... | reverse complement strand
CTCGAAGTGTCTGGGGTAAATGATGAAGAGGGGAAAACTGTCGATTCATTGAAAGAAATAGGAATTGAAATAGTTTTTAAAAAAGAATACAAGATTTTACTGGAGGCTGACTTGTATGTTTACTCTGACGCCTGGCTCAATAGGGGACCAGAGATTTTAGAAGCTGCAAAGAAAACAGGTAAACCAGTGCTTTCATACGCCGAAGCGCTTGGAGTTTTTGCGAAAGATTATAAAGTAATCGCGATTTCTGGAACTCATGGAAAAACAACGACAACAGCCATGGTGGCAGATATTTTAATTGACGCAGGGTTAGACCCGACGGTTGTCGTGGGTTCTTTCATTAAAAAATTTAATTCAAACTTTAAGGAAGGTCACCCTTCGACAAGCTCAGGGCAAGAAGCGAATTATTTAGTTGTAGAAGCGGATGAATACAATAGGCATATGCTAGAGCTTCATCCATACATTGGAGCGATAACAAATATTGAGGCAGATCATTTGGATTGTTATAAAGATTTAGATGATATTAAAAGTGCTTTTGATAAGTTTCTTACCCAAAGTGAAAACAGAATTTTAAATTATGAAGAATATATAAGTAGGGTACCAAAACTTTCTGTCCCAGGAGAACACAATCGTCAAAACGGAGCTCTTGCTCTTGCCATAGCTCTGACTTTAGGGATAGATGAGAATATCGCCAAGAAATCACTTGAGAATTTCCAAGGTACCTGGCGTAGGCTTGAAAAAAGGGGAATGACAGAGGCCGGGACAATAATTTATGATGATTACGCTCATCACCCGACCGAGGTTAGGGCTAGTCTTGAAGCTTTAAGAGAAATCTATCCACATGCTTCGCCAGAGGCCACGCAGGGCAAGCAAATTACTGTAGTATTTCAACCACATCTTTACAGCCGAACTAAAGCTTTATTTGATGACTTTGCCAAAGCTTTCCATGGGGCAGACATGATAGTTCTTTTGCCTATCTATTTTGCCCGGGAAAACCCTGATGAGTCTATTTCAAGTGGTAAGTTGGCCGAGGCGATATGCCAGAACGGGGACAAGGCAATAGCCTTTACAGATTTTGAGCTAGCGGAGGAGTATCTAAAAGGTCAGACTTTTGGAAAAGATGATGTTTTTGTAACCATGGGAGCAGGGGAAGCATATAAGATAGCGGATAAGGTTTTCCACTTTAGTTAAATTATCCCTATTTTGGCCTTATTTGTCAAGGAGATACATTGAAAATATCCTTATTTTTCAAGCTATTTTCAATTTGACATATGAAAAAATTGTTGCTTAACTATTGACTTTTGATACTCAATATGCTAGTATATAGACATGTCCTTCACTTTTAATAAAGTAAGGACTGCTTTCATTTAAAGCAGGAAATTCACAGATTTGATGTTGGCGGAGCAAAACCGCTTTATATGCAAAATAAAAAATTAATACGATTTGCGGAGTCATTCATTCTTTTACCAATAATGACGTTATCAATGCCATCAGGGACTATCCCTAAAAATGATTTTGATACAACTGTTCAAGCTCCTCGGATAGTATTATCTCAAAAAGAGAATATTGGGCCCCTAAATCTATTTGCTTTTAACCAAGCAGTAGACGAAAAGGCTAAAATCCTTAAGATCAAAGCTGATGCCGTAGATGCGTATTTCGAGTCGCATAGTATGCCACTTCATGGTATGGGATTGAAATTAGTACAAGAAGCCGAAAACAACGATCTTGACTGGCGTCTTTTGGCTGCGATAGCTGTTCGAGAGTCTACTGGGGGTAAGTTTGATTGTAAGAAAGTTGAAAATAATCCTTTTGGCTGGGGATCTTGTAAAATAGGTTTTGACACTATTGATGAATCTATTGAGACAGTAGCTAGGAATCTTGGTGGGAACAATCCCAACACTGCGTACCACTATTCTGGTAAGGATACCAAAGCAATACTTCAAAAATATAATCCACCGTCAATTGTACCAAGATATGCTCAGCAAGTGATGTCTATAATGAACGAAATTGGAAATGAAATTATAGTGCTTTCTGAAGAAACTAATAATAATACATAATAAACAAAAACCCCTGTCAGATGACAGGGGTTTTTGTTTTGGCTTATTCAAGGTGAATCAAAGTCATCTTGTGGTTTTTTGGTTCAAATAGTGTTATTTGGAAATTGTATTTCTTTCCAAGCTCTAATTTTTCTCTAAGTTTTGATTCAGAAGTAAAGGTTGAGTTGTGAACAAGGCCAGCCACTCCTTCTTTTATAGAGACAAGTGCGCCATGTTTGTTGTATTTGATTATTACCCCTTCGATAATGTCTCCTTTTTTTAGTTTTCCTTCAAATTCTTTCCATGGATTTTCCTTCAATGCTTTTATTGAAAGAGAAATTTTACCGTCTTTGATTTCTATGATTTTTGCTCGTATTTTATCTCCTACTTTGAACATTGAACGAGGATCCTCTACAAGACCCCAGTCTAGTTCAGAGATATGAACGAGTCCCTCTAGTCCATCTTCCAATTTCAAAAACATTCCGAAATCAACAATTCCTGCGATAGTGCATTCTAGTTCATCACCGATATTGTATTTACTCAAAATTTCTTTTTTCTCTTCAGGGTTGTTGTCTTTTTCAGAAAAGATTAGTTTTCCTTCTTTTGGAAGTGTAGAAATAATAGTAACTCCAATTTTCTGGCCAACGAGCTTCTTTAGTTCTTTTAATATTTTGTCTTTGTCAGAGTCTTCTACTCTTGGATAATGCTCTGCTTTAAGTTGAGATGCAGGCAAAAACCCTTGTATTCCTTGCCATTCTAGTATCAATCCACCCTTATTTGCGTCTTTGATATCTAGATTCATTATAGTCTTTGCTTTTATTGCTTTTTCTGCGTCGTTCCAAATGAGAGCTTGTTTAGCTTCTCGTAATGAAAGCTCAGTATAACCATCTTCATTTTCCGCTTCTACGACTTTTGCTTTTACAATATCACCGAGACTTATTTTTTTGATAATGTCTTTGGCGTTTATAAATTCACGACCGTAAATAATACCTGTTCCGAAAGGTGACAAGTCCACGAAAACTGATGATTTTTGAATAAAAATCACTGGACCCTCGACAAGTGAATCATTTTCTGGCCTGTGAGCACTTCGATCAGTGATCGATTTTAAAACCGGATTCTCTTTTTCGTCTTTTATAATTTCTTCTTTTTTCATAAATTTCTAACAAAAAATCCGCTATAAAGCGGATATAAGGTTTAGGTTTTATCTTTGCTTTCGCTTTGATAGTGTTACCCTAAATCCGTGCTTTTAATAAAATTTAAGTTGTGTAGTCATACTACTATAAATATAAAAAAAAGCAAGTATTTTTGTGAGGAAAAAGATGATTTTTATTTTATTTTTTGCTATAATATACCTAATGATAATTACATATTTCGGGAAACAATTTTTTAAGATCACACAAGGTGACATGGCTATCGCTTTTAACCCAGTTAGTAAAAGCTCCAAAACAGGGATTTCAGCTAAGTTTGGGGCAGATATTGGCCTTGTTGCTACCAATCATCCAGATTACAACGGAGCGGACCAGCTTTCTCATGGAGACAGAGCTCCTTTTATAATTTCTGGTCCTGGAGACTATGAAGTAAAAGAAATTTTTATAAAGGGTATTGTTTCTAACGCTTTAATAGGAGGCAAGAAATATATCAATACCATTTATTTGCTTTCTGTTGATAGTATAAATATTGCATTTTTGGGTGCCTTGTCAGATCCTGAGTTGTCAAAAGAAGCCCGTGAAGCCATAAGTGAACCAGACATACTATTTATTCCAGTTGGAGGAAAAGGGGAATTTAATGTAAAACAATCTGCAAAAATTGCTTCTTCTTTAGAGCCAAAATTAATTATCCCAATGGATTATGATAGTGATACTCTGAAGTCTTTTTTAAAGGAACTAGGAGAAGAAAAAGCAGAAGTGGTAGATAAATTAACATTAAAAAGAAAAGATTTGGAGGGGAAAGAAGGTGAAGTGATTGTTCTAAAGCCAATTTAACAATGAAAAAAATAATTAACAACTTAAGAAATCAACCAGAAGACACAAGGAGACATATCTTACACATTATAACTTTTGGTTTTGGGATTATTTTGATAATTATTTGGATTTATTCTTTGGGTAGAACTGTTACAAGTACTGAAACAAAAACACAAATCCAACAAGATTTAAAACCCTTTACAATGCTAAAAGACACAATAGTTAACAATAGTGATAATGAAAATTAATTTTATAAATAATTATGGCAAAAAAATCTGACAATCAAGTTGAAGAAGTATTGAGAAAAGATGGAATAATACCGGTAGATATAGTATCTGAGATGAAAGAGTCTTATTTGGCATATGCAATGTCTGTCATTACAGCGCGAGCATTGCCAGATGTCAGGGATGGGTTAAAGCCAGTGCATCGTAGAATCTTATATGCAATGCACGAAATGGGGCTCACTTCTTCTGCACGTTTTAGAAAATCTGCAGCAGTAGTGGGAGATGTGCTTGGGAAATATCATCCCCATGGGGATACGGCTGTTTATGATTCTATGGTTGGAATGGCTCAAGAATTTTCTTATAGATATCCTTTGGTGTTGGGACAAGGTAACTTTGGCTCTATTGATGGTGACAATGCTGCAGCTATGCGTTATACAGAAGCAAAAATGTCCAAAATATCTTCTGAACTTTTGCGTGACTTAGAAAAAGAGACGATTGATTTTCGTCCAAACTACGATCAAACAAGAAAAGAACCAATAGTATTTCCTGCAGCAGTGCCATCACTTCTGTTGAACGGAACTCTTGGTATTGCTGTCGGTATGGCTACGAATATTCCGTCACACAATTTAGCTGAGGTAGTAGACGCGACAGTACACCTAATAGAAGATGAAGATGCGACCACTGAGGACTTGATGCAATTTATAAAAGGTCCAGACTTTCCGACAGGTGGTATCGCCTACGGTTACAAAGATATGCTTCACGCATATTCTACTGGTCGTGGAGGTGTTGTTTGTCGTGGAGAGGCTGAAATAATAGAAACAAAAGGAGGAATGTTTCAGATTATTATCACTTCTATTCCTTTTCGTGTAAACAAGGCAAACCTCATAATGGCTATAGCCGAACTCGTACAAGAGAAGAAACTAGATGGCATAAAAGGACTACGAGACGAATCCACAAAGGACATAAGAGTTGTTATTGATTTAAAAAATGGAGCACATCCGGAAAAAATATTAAATTATATTTATAAAAACACTCAACTCGAATCAAATTTTAATTTTAATATTGTTGCGCTTGTTGATGGGGTACCACAAACATTATCACTAAAATCAATTCTTTTGGAATTTATTTCTCATAGAAAAGAAATAATAAAAAGAAGGTCACAATTTGATTTGAAAAGAGCAGAAGAACGCGAGCACATACTTCTTGGGCTCAAAAAAGCTCTTGATAAAATTGACCGTGTGATTAGTGTTATACGTGGCTCAAAAGATGCTGGGCTAGCAAAGATAAATCTAATGAAAGAATTCAAGTTTTCTGAACTTCAAACGATAGCTATATTGGAGATGAGGTTGCAGAAGCTTGCAGGATTGGAAAGGAAGGCAGTTGAAAACGAATTGGAAGAAAAACAGAATTTTATAAAAGAAATGAAAGAACTTTTAGCAAGTCCAAAGAAAATGCTAAATATTGTTTCTAAAGAGTTAAAAGAAATTCGTGAAAAATATGCTGATGATCGTAGAACTAAAATAGTAAAAGGCGGAGTCAAAGAAATAAATGATGAAGACCTGATTCCAGAGAAAGATACAATGCTGGTCTTTACTGCTGGTGGGTATGTTAAACGCACAGATCCTAGTGAATATCATTCACAAAAACGTGGTGGAGTAGGCGTTGTTGACCTTGAAACAAAAGAAGAAGATTTTGTTACTATGCTTGTTTCTGGGTCTACTCATAGCGATCTGTTGTTTTTCACAAACTTAGGAAAAGCATATCAGATGAAGATGTATGATATTCCAGAAGGTAGACGTGCCACAAAAGGCAAATCAGTCATGAACTTTCTTTCTTTGGGAGGAGATGAAAAAGTAACTTCCATTTTATTGTTTCCAAAAGAGATAAAGAAGTCCCCAGTGTCTTTGATGCTTGTGACAAAAAATGGTGTAGCCAAAAAAATGTCAGCAGAAAGTTTCCAAGATGTCAGAAGAAGTGGCATTATAGCTATTCGTCTTGATAAGGGGGATCAGCTCGTACAGGCACTAATCACAGACAAGGGTGATGAGGTTATGGTCGCTACTTCTGGAGGACAGTCAATAAGGTTTAAAGAGAGTGACATTAGAGAAATGGGTCGTACAGCAGGTGGAGTACGCGGTATCAAGCTTGGTAAAAGTGACGAAATTATAGGAGTTGATGTCGTCAAAAAAGACAATAAAAATGGTGCATTTTTAACAATGAGTGCAAATGGTTTTGGTAAAAAAACAGCCCTAAAAGAATATAAGGTACAAAAGCGTGGTGGTTCTGGTATAAAAACAGCAAAAGTCACACCAAAGACTGGAAAACTCATAGTGGCTAAAGTTTTAAGCGGGGAAGAAGAAGAACTTATCGCTATGTCTAAAAAGGGGCAGGTCATCAGGACAGCACTAAAAGATATCCCATCGCTTGGGCGTCAGACTCAGGGAGTCACCGTCATGCGACTTCGTGCGGGAGATGGCATAGCATCTGTTGCATGTGTATAATTTTTCTAAAATTATTGTGTTATAATTAAATCATGTTCACTGATCCGATTAAAAATTTAAAAGCGTTCGGACTTCGAGACGATATGGTTGTAGCAGATTTGGGTGCAGGAACTGGATTTTATTCTATAGCAGCAGCACAGATGGTGCCAAGGGGAAAAGTTTATGCAATAGAAATAATAAAAGATTTTTTAACTAGTATTAAAAATAAAGCCAAAGAAGCCCATTTGAACAATATGGAGTGTTTTTGGGGCAACATAGAAAAGATCGGAGGGACACAAATAAAAGATAAAGTTGTAGATGCAGTTATCGCTTCGAATATACTTTTTCAAGTTGAAAACAAAGATAAATTTATTGATGAGGCAAAAAGAATTTTAAAACCAGATGGCAAAATGCTCCTTATTGATTGGTCTGATGACATATCATCTATTGGAGCATCTTTAGATAAATCAATTTCAGAGAAGCAAGCACGAGAAATGTTTGAGAGAAAAGGTTTTACATTAGACAGAGAAATAGATGCGGGGAATCATCATTATGGAATGATTTTAAAAAACAGCAAATAAAATGAAAGGAAATTTTCAAATTATAATCATTGTTATATTCATCGCAGCAGCTATTTTTGGTATTTTGGTTTTTTCTGGAACTATTCCGATAGGTAATAAAAATAATTCTAATGCTCAAGGCACAGTAGTAATTTGGGGTACAGCGAAAAGTGATGCAGTTTCTTTGGCTCTAGAGAATTTTAATCGTTCGAATAAAACGTTTATCGTGAAATATGTTCAAAAATTTCCAGAGACTTTTGATCAAGATTTATTAGAAGCTCTCGCCTCAGGGGTTGGTCCTGATATGTTTTTTTTATCTGAGGATTTAGCCTTCAAATACAGCAATAAAATATACACGATACCATATCAAAGCTTTCCGCTTGCTTCATTTAAAAATACTTTTGCAGGAGCGGGAGAAATATTTTTGACATCAAAAGGTATTTTAGCTTTTCCAATATCTGTAGATCCACTAATGATGTATTATAACCGCAGTATTTTAGATGCCAATTCCATTATATATCCTCCAGTTTATTGGGATGAATTTGCCGATTTGGTACCTATTTTAACAAAAAGAGATGAGTCTGGAAAAATTATTCAAAGTACCGTAGCAATGGGACAATTTTCAAATATTTTTAATGCAAAAGACATAATTTCTACTTTATTTATGCAAGTTGGCAATCCTATAGTTTCTGAAAAAAATGGATTTTTTTCGTCTGTTTTGGGTGAAAGTAGCTCAAGTTATAATCTGGCAAATACTTTAAAGTTTTACACGAATTTTGCTGATCCGCTTCAGAGCGTTTATTCATGGAATAAATCATTAGCGAATTCTAGGGATGCTTTTAGTGCAGAGAAGTTAGCATTTTATTTTGGCTATGCAAGTGAGTTGCCGTCATTGATAAGTAAAAATCCAAATCAAAATTTTCTAGTTGCGTCTATGCCACAAATAAGAAATAGTAAATTTAAATTAACTTCTGGTCATGTCACTGGTATCGCCATATCTTCTTTTTCTAAAAATTTTAACACGGCTTTTACCGCAGCGAGCCTGATGTCAACAGGGGACTTTGCTTCTAAGTTTGCTGAAGTTGTAAATAGTACTCCAGCGAGACGTGATTTACTTGCAGTAAAAAAGACAGACGCATTTGCTCCCATTTTTTATGCCTCTACTTTATATGCAAAGAGCTGGCTCGATCCTTCTTCGTCAGACACTGACAATATATTTCGTGTTATGGTTGATGGTGTACTTTCGAACAACATGTCTACGGAAAATGCCGTAAAAGATGCCAGTGGTAAACTAAATTTATTGTTTATTAAATAATTATGCATAAGACGACATTTTTAAATAAAAATAAAAAAAATACAGCAGGACTATTATTTTTTGTTTTTTTATTTTCGATTTTAATTTACCCGATTTCTTCTTTTGCAGAACCAAGCAATTTGATTCCTTGTGGTACAGAGAAAACTCCTTTTGAAATGAAAGATGGCAAACAAGTAGGTGGAGAGATAATAAATCCTTGCGAAAAAAATGGTATTAAATATTTATTGGAAATGGTGAATAAAGTTATTCATTTTATTCTTTTTACTCTAGCTGTACCTATAGCTGCCATACTCTTTGCTTATGCTGGTTTTATGCTTATAACATCTGGTGGTGAAGTTGGTAAAAAGAAAAAAGCACTGGGTGTTTTCTGGCATGTGGGGTTAGGTTTGGTTATAGTTATTGCTTCTTGGCTTATTATAAGTACGATATTGTCTATTTTGGGATACAATGGTTCTTGGATAGGATTTTAAAATAGTGTATAATTTTCAGATCTCTTATGATTAAGACTAAATTTATAAATTGGACAAATTATTTTAATAAGAAATCATACATTGTTTCTGTATTTATTGTAGGTATCTTTTTGCCATTTATTTTTGTTTTTGCTCAAGGAGAGTCATGTGATCCTGGCTTGGGGAAGATTTGTAATCCAATAAGTGCTACGTCTATAACAGAATTAATAAGAACCATCTTGGAAGGGGTTGTAAAAATAGGTATTCCCGTTATCGCTCTCGCTATAATTTATTGTGGTTTCCTTTTTGTTCAAGCCAGAGGAAAGCCAGGTGAGATCGAAAGAGCAAGGAATTCATTGATTTATACATTGCTTGGGGCAGCGATAATACTTGGGGCATGGGCAATAGCTCAACTTATAACCGAAACAGTTCTCGCATTATAAATTAACTTTATTTTTATGTTATGTACATTAGCGACTAATCCAAAACTTCAGAATCTCATAGGTTATGTGACCTGTATTATTAATAGTTCTGTTATTCCACTTATTTTAGCTTTAGCTATAGTCATGTTTGTCTGGGGAGTCGTACAATATGTTATAAATGATGCAGAAGAAGCTAAAAAAGAGAAGGGTAGAATGTTTATGTTATGGGGGATTATAGGTATTACTGTTATGGTTTCAGTTTGGGGCTTGGTTGCAATTGTGGGCAATACTTTCAACCTAAATACGACTTTTGTTCCACAATTAAAACAATAGTTTGTTTTTTTTTATATTTACATATGGTATAATTGTCGCATAGTTCTTTTTAAAAAGTTAGTATTATTAATATTATTAGGTCGTTTTTTAAGGTTTTATTATTAGTTTTCTCGCTTATGGCGGGATAAAAATTATGAAAAAGCAATTAATCGTATTATCAAGTTTAGGATTAGTATTAGCACCACTTTTTGTATTTGCTCAAAACTTTGCACAATGTGGCAGCACTCAGATGGGGATTGGAGCAGTTTTATGTAAAATTGCATCTATACTAAATACAATTATACCTATAATAGTTGTCTTGGGTGTTGTGTATTTTGTTTGGGGAGTTGTGCAATATGTCATCTCAAGTGATGAAGAAGCAAAGAAAACAGGCAGGATGCGAATGCTTTATGGAATAATCGGACTTGTTGTTATTGTTGGTATGTGGGGTCTTGTAAGAATAGTAACGAATACTTTTGATCTAAATAACACACAACAGGGACTTAATCCTCCTTGTGTTACGGGCACACCAGGGTGTATGCCACAATAGTTTATTATGGATTTATTCTTTACAAACGTAGCTTATGCTAGCGTCGATACTGTGATCGCGAGTATTAATAGGCAGATAATAAATCCTCTTATTTTATTGCTTTTTGCTCTCGCACTTGTTTATTTTCTTTATGGGGTGTTTGAGTTTATTGCAAATCAGTCAAGCGAAGAGAGCAAAACGGATGGCAAAAAACACATGATATGGGGAATTATAGGTATTACTATTATGATGGGAGTGTTTTCAATTATGAATATAATTATAAACACTCTTAATATAGAAGGTATAAATCCAGAACAAGGAACAGTTCGGCTAAATGAATACGATCCGCCTACGCGTTAGTCTTTACTGAATGTATTATAAAACAGATCCCCTACAAGAGGGGATTTTGTTTTTGTGTAAATGAAAAACAGTCAATCGAGTGAACGACTAACTGTTTTGATTATTTTTGTCAACTACCAATAGTTGTAAATTTCAACTCCGAGAGTTTTAGATTCTTCGGGGTAAAAGATGTACACCCCGTCTGGTTGGTACCCAACGTATTTATATACCCCGGGTTTAAAAATGAAAGTCATATTATCAGGGGTTTTCATTTTTACGTTACCTCCCCTTGGGTAACATTTCCACCCAGCCTTTAAATAGACTGTGAACCCCTTTCCTCCTTCGAAAGGAAAATACTTAGGGATCTTTTGTTTTTGGGGAGGTGGACACAGTCTAATGACTGTGTTTTCCTCGCCGGAACCTTCACGGCTATCTGATGATGGGGGCAGGGAAATAAATATCAGCCCCAAAATCAAAAGAACTCCCAGCCACACGAACCGGCGGTATCCGTGTGTAAAAAAATTCTGTACGCCACGTGCTCTTCTGCGAGCACTTTCAACCAGCCATATGATTATATTGCTTAATATAATCACACAGATGATAAAAATAAAAATATTGATCATATTACCTCCGTTTTTTTATGTAAATAACTTTATTGTCTGTATTAAGTATAGCACAAAACAAAGAAAAAGTCAACCATATGGTTGACTTTTTCTTTAATAAGTTGATTTTTAAGCGTGCTTTAGTGGTTTGGCTTTATATTTATCACCTACATAGATTTTTCTCCATAATATTATTATAAATAAAATCAATATTAAGACGAAAAACCACTGAAGAAAGGTTGATGGCATAAACCCATTTGAACCAAATAAGGCATTGGCAGATAAATCATATTTAGAATTCTCGGTTGAATTATCGCTTGAATTGTCAGTATTTTTTGATACGGTTATGTTTTTTGTTTTTGTTGTAGTGTTTGTTTTTGTAGTATTATTTTGTTGAGCAGTATGATAATTGTAATAATCTCGCATTGTAGTATTTATATTTCCACAACCTACGAAATTGCCATAATTATCTAAGTCAGTTTCACAACCTATATAATTTCCATTTACCCAACCAACGTAATAATAAGCGCTAGCATTGTTTGGCAGAGAGTAAAAGGCCAAAAAAGTGAATAGAATTAGGCCAGAAAATATTAAATTGTTTTTTATATTTTTCATACCCTCATAGTATAGCATATTGGAATATAAAAGTCAAGCCCTAAAATAGAGTATAAAAAGGGTTAAGTAGGTTGTGTGTTTGTGCCGAGGGGGAGACTTGAACTCCCATGAGATTACTCTCGCTTGCTCCTAAGGCAAGTGCGTCTGCCAATTTCGCCACCTCGGCATGTAAAAACAATATGACAATTAAAAAATTTATACAATTTTTTAATTGTCCGCCCTGAAGGGATCGAACCTTCGACCTTATCCTTAAGAGGGATCTGCTCTACCAGCTGAGCTAAGGGCGGATAAAAATTATTAAGTTGTGTGCCCAAGGTGGGAATCGAACCCACACGACCTTGCGGTCACGAAATTTTAAGTCTCGCGCGGCTACCAATTACGCCACTTGGGCTTTAAAATATTATATGGCATCTCTGCCATGAGGCCTGGGGCGGAATTGAACCGCCGCATAGAGATTTTGCAGATCTCTGCCTTACCACTTGGCTACCAGGCCTTACTATTCATATTACTTTCTCCTTAGCAATTCGTCAATTTTTTGTCTGTTTTTTTCACCACTGTCTATTTCAAAATCTATAAAAGGAATGATCTTTGTTTTCATGTTTTTTTTAAGGTAATCTCTCAACTCAGTTCTTTTTCTTTTTGTAAATTCTAATGCGTCATGTTCTTTTGATTCTGGTAATACTGTTATAAATATAGTGCCTCTTTTCAAATCAGGAGACGTTGTGCAAGATGTGACAGTTATAAGAGAGGTACGATTATTTTCACGTCCAAGAAAATTAGCTGATAGCTCCTTTATAAGATTCGCAACCTTGTCATTTCTGTTTGTCATTATTTTTGTATTACGCTAAAGGATTCAATCATGTCACCTTGAGCGACTTCTGTTTTTGATTCTATCATCATACCAAACTCCATTCCTTCTTCAACCTCAGAAATTTTTGACTTACCTTTTTCTAAGTTTACAATTTTTCCAGTTCCTATTTCAAAATCTCGACGTAAAATCCTAACAACTCCTGAAAGAGTTATTTTGCCTTGTATTACTTTTCCTCCCAATATTTGACGTTCTTTTGTGCGACTAAAAGTTTTTAGTATTTTAGCTTTTCCTGTGATTTCTACTGTTTCTACTTTCAGTCTTCTTTTTTCTAGTTCTTCTTTCAAATATTCAGTCATTTTGTATATTATGTCGAAGAACGAAATACTAATCCCTCTTTTTTCAGCTAGTTCTATAGCACTTTTGTCTGCTTTTACATTAAATCCTATAACGATAGCATCTTTGCATGAGGCGATAGATTTTATGTCTGTTTCGCTTATTGGTCCAGCGCATTTTTGGATTATTCTATATTCTGTGTTTTCAGTTTTTATTTTTTTGATTTCTTTTTCAATTGCTTCGATCGAACCAGCTACATCTGTTTTTATGATTATAGGAATTATTTTTTTATTTGGATCTTCTTCAGTTGAGATTTGTTCGCAGACTGTTTTTATATCACAATTATTTGCACAACCCTCTGCCTCACTTTTTGTTTTGAAAGATTTAAACACAGCTCCAGTTCTAGGCATTTTATCGAACCCAACAAGTCTAATTGGGGAAGAAAAGGTAGCTTCTTCTATCGTTTTGCCTAAGAAATTTTCTATTATACGAGTAGAACATATGGCGTTTTCTGCTACTACAGTCATTCCTTTTTTTATAGAACCATTTTTTATGATGAGCGTTGCTTGAATTCCTCGTCTTGGATCGAGGTCTGATTCTATCACAAAACCAGAAGCATTTTCTGATGGGTTTCCTGTAAAGTTTTCCATTTCGGCAATAATATTTATTAAATCTAGCAGGTCATCTATTCCTTCGCCTGTTTTTGCAGAGATTAAAACAAACGGTATTTTACCACCATAATTTTCTAGATAGATTTCATTTTCTGCCAATTCTATTTTTGTTTTTTCAATATTAGCACCAGGTCTGTCTATTTTATTTATTGCTACGATACATGGTATTTTATTTTCTGCTATTGTTTTCCAAGCTTCGATAGTTTGAGGCATTACGCCATCTTCTGCTGACACTATCAAAATAGCGATATCTGCAATCATTGCTCCGCGTTCACGCATTTTAGAAAAAGCCTCATGTCCGGGGGTATCAAGAAATGTTATTTTGCTTTCTTTCCCGGTTTTTTCTTTTTGAGTAACTTCATAAGCTGCGATATGTTGAGTTATTCCGCCTGCTTCTCTGTCGACAATGTTTGTTTTTCGAATGTAGTCCAGTAATGTTGATTTACCATGATCGATATGACCCATCACTACTACCACTGGAGGTCGTGCCAGCGTTTCTTTGACTGATGGTTTACCCATCATATTTTTTTTGTCATTTATTTTACTCATTTATTTTACGGTTGCTTTTTGTAGTGCCTCTTTTTCTTCTTCTGTTAATTCATAATCGGATTTTCCACTCTTGATTGGTTTTGCAAACATACTCATTCTTTCGCGTGAATACAAACTAGAGAGAACGACGCCGTCATTGTCTTCATTTAAAATTCCAATTGCGAAACTTTGATTACTTCCTTGATCAGGAAATGGATTAAAGCGTATCGTCTCGAGCCCGCGGATACTCTTTTTAAGTTTTCCGTTTATCGTTGCCAATTCTTTCTCTGTATTTTCTTTTGATTTTTTTAGTTTTTCTATATTTTCTTCCAAAACGATAATCGTGTCTTCCAGGTCCTTTGCTTTTTTGCCTAGAAAAAATCTTTTAAGACGTTTTTCTGTTGTAATAACCCAGATAACATCAAGTAAAATAATGATTCCGATGAAAATAAAAAAACCTATTTCGAGCTTTGTATTCATATTGTTTCATATTATACTATATCGATGTTAAAATCAAAGGGTAAATTAAATTTACCAAGTAAAACCAAAGCGTCAGCGGGGAAGGTATATATGGATTATGCAGCTTCTTTTTTACCAAATCCAAGTTCAATACATTCTCTCGGGATAGAAGCAAAAAGTAGACTTGAAAATGCCAGGAAAGAGGTGGCAAACATTTTATCGACTATCCCAGAAAATGTGATTTTCACAAGTGGTGGTACTGAAAGCAATAACTTGGCCATACAGGGTGTTGTTTTTGCCTGGGTTTTAGATAAAAGAGAAAAAAAAATACCACATATTATAACAACAAACATTGAGCATCCTTCAGTATTGGAGACTTTTAAATTGTTGGAGAAAAGAAATCTAGTACAAATATCTATTGTGTCAGTCGAACCAAATGGAATAGTAGATCCTAAAAAGATAAAAAAAGAAATAAAGGATAATACTGTACTTGTTTCGGTAATATATGCCAATAATGAAATTGGCACAATACAACCAATTAAAGAAATTGCAAAAGAAATTAGGCATTTTAAAAAAAACAACAGGCAAGGCCTGTTTCCGCTTTTTCATACAGATGGAGTACAAGCAGCGAATTATTTGGATTTAAACGTAGAGAAACTTGGAGTGGATTTGCTTGCTCTTTCTAGCTCAAAGATCGAAGGGGGAGGACGCGTTGGGGTACTTTATAAAAGAAAAAATGTACCGCTTGCAAATATTTTTGGTGGGGGAGACCAAGAGATGGGCTTACGTCCGGGAACAGAAAATCTAGAAGAAATCTTGAAATTTTCTAGTGCTTTAAAATTAGCATATAAAATGAAAGAAAATGAAAACAAAAGGTTGTTAATATTGAAAGATTATTTTATTAAAAAATTATTAAACTTAGATCCCGATATAAAAATAAATGGAGATTTAATAAATAGATTGCCAAATAATATAAATATTACAATTCCAAATATTCCGAGTGACCTTTTAGTGATAGAGCTTTCAGCTTACGGAATCATGGTTTCTTCAAAAAGTGCTTGCAAGAGTTCCAGTAAGGAAGGTTCATATGTAATAAAAGCAATACATCCAGAAATTGATTCCGAAATCGGGGGTTTGCGTTTTTCTTTGGGCAGAAGTACAACAAAAAAAGATATTGATTTTACTTTAAAAACTTTATCTAAAATTTTGAAAAAATTAGGAAAGTGGTATAATTGAGTTATGGATGTCAAAGAATTAAATAAATCACAACTTATAATGCTTGCGTTATTGCTTAGTTTCGTTACTTCTATAGCCACGGGGATAACTACTGTGACTTTAATGCAACAAGCTCCAGCTTCTGTTACTGTCCCGATAAATCGCATAGTCAGACAAACAGTTGAGAAGATTGTCCCTGGCGAAACGACAAACACAGTACAAACAGTTGTTATAAAAGAAGAAGATCTAGTAGTAGATGCAATTGCTAAAAATCAAGCAGCTTTATTTTCAATAAGTAAAGAAGGATTAAATGAAACTGGGGAAACTGTTGAAATAAGTGCAGGTAAAGGGCTAGCGATTTCCACAGACGGTATTATTGTAGTTGATGCGGCACTTGTGCCAGACAAAGGAGTTTACTATGTAAAGAATGACAGTGGAAAATTCAAAGCTGATTTTTTGTCGACAGACAAACTTGGATTTTCGTTTCTTAAAATCGGAGCTCCGCTTGATGAAAAAAATAAATTAACATATACAGTCCCTACTTTTGGAGATTTAAATAAAATGAAAATCGGACAGAAGATAATAGTTTTAGGTAGTTCGATCTCTTCTTTTATTTTTGATGGTTCAAATGATTTAAAATTAAGCGGTGCAAAATCCAATGCCGGGGCTCCAGTTTTAGATCTCGATGGTAATGTTTTAGGGATAGCACTATCTGGTGATACGGCTTCTTTTGTTCAAATTTCAAATATTACTGATGCTTTGAAATCGGCTATTGTGCCTATTGTAAAAGCTCAATAACTCTTCATTAGGTTTTCATTTTACTCTGATACTAATATAAAAAAATATGCCACCATTAAATAAATTTACAACCAAAGCTAAAGATGCAATCAAGAAAGCTCACGAGCTCGCTATTGAACGTGGACAGAACCATGTTTCTTCGCTTCATTTGCTTGCCGCGCTCTTACTTCAAGAGGAAAGTATTGTAAATTCTATTTTAGATAAACTAGAAGTTGACACAATGCTTCTTACTGATTCTGTATTAGAATCGATTGAATTACCTGAAACCCACAATACCTTATCACCCGCATATCAGATTTATCTTAACCCTGATTTAGCGCAGGTGATAGAACATTCTGTAAAGCTCGCTGAATATTTAAAAGATGATTTTGTGTCGACAGAGCATCTCTTTATTGCTACCTTAGAAGTTACAAGTGAAGCACGAGAAATCTTGTCTAGATTTAGGATATTTAAAGATCCTGTCATAAAAGTATTAGAAGAACTTCGCAGTCAAAATATAAATGATTTTTCAGAACCAAAAAAATTTAAACTCATTCTAAAATATACTAGGAACTTAACCAAGCTTGCGAAAGAGGATAAATTAGATCCAGTCATAGGACGTGACAATGAGATAACTCGCATAATGCAAATCCTTTCTCGTAGAACGAAGAATAATCCTATTTTAATAGGAGAAGCAGGAACCGGAAAAACAGCAGTAGTAGAGGGATTGGCTCAACGCATCGCAAAAAACACCGTTCCAGAATCATTAAAAGAAAAAGAACTCGTGTCTCTTGATCTTGGTTCACTTATTGCTGGCACAAAATATCGTGGAGAATTTGAAGAAAGATTGAAGGGTATTATGAAAGAGATAGAAAGGGCAGATGGTAAAGTTATTTTATTTATTGATGAGATTCATACGATTATTGGCGCAGGAGGATCAGAGGGCACCATGGATGCATCAAACATGTTAAAGCCTGCTCTTTCTCGTGGGGAGTTGCGTGCGATAGGGGCAACAACCCTAAAAGAATATCAAAAACATATTGAAAAAGATCCTGCCTTTGCAAGGCGCTTTCAACCTGTATACATAGAAGAACCTACCCTAGAAGATGCTTATGCGATACTTCGTGGGCTCAAGGAGAAATATGAATTATTTCATGGTGTAAGGATTACCGACGATGCTATTGTTGCTGCGGTCAATCTTTCTATCAGATATATAACCAATAGATTCTTACCAGATAAAGCAGTTGACTTGATTGATGAAGCTTCTTCTTCTTTAAAAATAATGCTTGAAAACAAACCACCAATCCTAGAGGATGCTCATAGAAAAATAATGCGTTTAGAAATTGAAAAAGAGGCACTTAAAAAAGAAATTTCTGCTATGAGTGAATCTGTTTTTGGAACAGAGAAGCAAAGAGAAAAAGATAATAAAGATAGGATAAAAGTTATAGAAAAAGAGATAGGAAATCTTAAAGAAAAAACAAAAGAAATCGAATTAAAATGGCAAAATGAAAAGGAGACTGTGACTGAAATTCGTACTATTAAAAAAGATCTTGAAACTTTACGCATAGAAGCAGAAAATGCAGAGCTACATGCAGATCTTTCACGTACAGCGGAGATTCGTTATGGTAAAATCCCTACTCTCAAAAAAGATCTTGAAACAAAACTTTTACGATTAAAGAAATTACAAAAATCTCGCAGAATATTAAAAGAAGAAATTACAGCTGAAGACATAGCAGAGGTTGTAGCACGTTGGACGGGAATTCCATTAAATAAAATGTTGGAGGAAGAACGTATAAAATTAGAGAAAATGGAGAGCGAACTCAGAAATAGAGTCGTTGGCCAGGATGAAGCTATAAAGAGAGTAGCAGACGTTATACGTCGTTCTCGTGCTGGTATATCTGATCCAAATAGACCCATTGGTTCGTTTATATTTTTAGGCCCATCTGGTGTTGGGAAAACAGAACTTACAAAAGCATTGGCACAGTTTATGTTTAATGATGACAAAGCACTTATTCGGGTAGATATGTCTGAATATATGGAAAGACATTCTGTTTCAAAACTGATTGGTTCGCCACCCGGATACGTTGGTTATGACGAAGCAGGGCAACTAACCGAGTCAGCAAGACATAGACCTTATGCTGTGATACTTTTTGATGAGATTGAAAAAGCTCACCCAGAAGTATTTAATATGTTGTTGCAAGTTATCGACGAAGGAAGATTGACCGATGGAAAAGGTAGAGTTATTAATTTTAAAAATACTATAATTATTCTCACTTCTAATATTGGTTCACAATTTGTTGAAAAAATGGAGTCGATTGGATTTTCTAATAATTCCGACAAAGAAGATTATAGCAACATGAAAGGGAAAGTTTTAGAGGCACTGAAAGATCATTTCCGTCCAGAATTTTTAAATAGACTTGATGAAGTAGTTGTCTTTGATATTTTGAGTGAAGAAGCTATTTTAAAAATAGTTAGTTTAAGAATAAAAGTTGTAGAAGATAGACTTATGGCAAAAGAAATAGGATTGAAGGTCTCAGGAGAGGCCCTGTCTTACTTGGCAAAGGAAGGATACAATCCACACTATGGCGCAAGACCACTAAACCGTTTAATTCAGAATAAAATTTTGAATCCTGTAGCTTCTTATATTATTTCAAATGGGGTAAAGCGGGGAGACACTATTGTTGTTTCAGTAAAAAACAATGAGTTAATAATTCAAAATCAAAAAGGTAAAATTAAAAGTCCCATACGAATAAATCGTCGATCTCAAACAAAAGTCTAAACATAAAAATCCCCTAAAGGGGATTTTTATTGTTGTGCGCCGGGTAGGATTCGAACCTACGTAGCCCGAAGGGCGACTGATTTACAGTCAGTTGCAATTGACCACTCTGCCACCGACGCCTATACAACACAAAATAACACAAAAATAAAATTTTTGCACCTTTTTATTTGGTAAATCAAGTATTTTTGTTATACTTTTATGGTGAATAGTGATTATAAAATTACTTTGCCAAAACACATTATTGCTTTAGTTGTGTTGGTTGTAGTTTTGGTTTTAGGCTTTACTATACGGTATGACTCAGATTATTTCTTCTATCTTTTATGGAATATCTTTTTGGCATTTATTCCTTTCTTAATAAGCTCAAAACTTTTATGGTATAAAAACAAAGAAAAAAAATATCCTGTAATTTTTGTTTTAGGTCTAACTCTTTGGTTGGTTGTTTTTCCAAATGCTCCATATGTCGTTACTGATCTTATACATTTGATTGCGAGTACGTTCGTTCCTTTATGGATAAATGTTATTTTACTTTTTTCTTCTGCATGGATTGGTATTTTTTTAGGAATAATCTCTCTTTTTCATATAGAACAGATAATAT
>Ga0194039_1000659_pt1 | contig 20025 bp, 20 predicted proteins | sample JunL228m_MetaG_FD_148679 | JGI IMG/M metagenome (GOLD analysis project Ga0194039, IMG submission 148679) | Anoxic zone freshwater microbial communities from boreal shield lake in IISD Experimental Lakes Area, Ontario, Canada - Jun2016-L227-8m | ecosystem: Environmental > Aquatic > Freshwater >... | reverse complement strand
GCATGTAGTGCCTCTGCAGCTATTGGCGTATCACACAGCCTGCGCACTCGGTACAGATGTCGATAAGCCTAGAAATCTAGCGAAGAGTGTCACGGTCGAATAAAACAGATTTTTTTGTTTGACTTTGAGGACGGGTAATAAGGTTTGTCGGGTTGTAATAAGGATTGTCGAAAAATAGAGCCTCAAGCAATAAGGTTGGTCGAGACTACCAAAAATTTCCTTGATTGGTACTGATTACTGACAATAAGGTCAGTCCCATGCCAATAAAGTCAGTCCTGGGTTAAGCCATAACCCTATGTTTTTATTGATACACTGGCCGCCCCAAGGTTCGTCTTCTGGGTACGGGTATTAAGGATTGTCGGGACCTGCAAGATCCCATTCTTTGCCCCGAGTTGTAGAAAAAAGCCTTTATATCCTCAAATAGAGCTCTATTTGCCTACTTTTACCATTGGCGGCTTATGGGTTAACTCTAGCCATTCAAAGCAGAGATTTTTAGGGCTCCGACCGTCAAAGAACGGCCAATAAGCGACGGTCATCGAGGTGCTAATAAAAGGTAGCGTCTATTTCAGATTACCAAACACGCTAGTAATTGTCTTGATATAAGTTTTGGGATCAATGGATTTATTGCCAAGGAAATTTCTCTGAACTGAAAAGCCAGAAATCATCAAGCCAAACAATAAAGAAGCCGCTTCACTGGCCTTGATTGTTTTTGGAAGGCGCTCCAACTTTTGGAGGGCTTTGAAAATCCTTTGGTCCCAGGTTCAAGCCCTAGTGGGCCCACCAGAAAGTAAAGCCACTCTTCGGAGCGCTTGAGCCAAAAAACATTTCACATTCTTGACGGCAATGATGGTGGAGAGAAGCGGTTGTATCATGATTTCACTGCACTATTAACGCACAAAGAAACTGCTGTATTAAAATAACGGCGAATTCTCGGATAGTTCAATCCATTTTTTAAGCATTCCTTAAATTCTGCTGCAGCGAGCGCATGCCTACCAGATTGTGAAAACATGATCCCAGCCCAGACTCTAAGATATAGATCATTAGGATAATAAATTCTGTATTGAAGAATATGATTTCGCATGCTAGGTCCCATATGAGAAATGCGCCTCTCGGCCACTTCGGCTTGAGTATCTGAATGCGTCAAGCTAGCTAAAAAATCCTCATCACCTATGTTATCCAGACTACGTATCATTTCCCAAGCGCCTGGACTAGTGCTAAAATTTTTCTTGTATTCGCTATGTTGAAAAGAATTTCGGTGATCGCGTTTTGGTTTTTGCATTAACCGGGCATAGACTTCTTCAAACTTAAGCGCAGTTCGCTGAGAGCCAAATTTACTATCTGCATCGGTTGCAGCATTCTTCCCTAGTCGCTTACGCTCTTCTGGATTATGGTAAAGCAGCTCGATCGCACGGACATAGTCCACCTCATTTTGAGCGACTAGCCCATTTCGTTCGTGAGAAACAATTCGGTCAATTCCGCCATGTGGAAATACAACTGGGGGGATGCCAGCAAACATAGCTTCTTGAAGAGCCAGCTCTGAGGTGCTGTAAGTTTCCTCACATAAGGGGTAGCCTAGTACATCAATTTGTGAAAGAATGGGGCGAACATCTTCAGTGTAATTTATGAAGGTAAATCGATCTAGTATTCCTAGTTCTTGTGCTTGCCGTGAAATTTCTTTACGACTATCACCATCTCCACAAACAATAAATCTAATAGTTGGCACCTGAATTGCAGCACACATTCTCACAAATGCGGGATGAATCTTGATAAAATCGACTAGTCCTATGTAGCCGACAGTGAACTCATCATGCGCGGTAGGGACAAACCCGTCCAATCTTGAAAAATCTGCACCTGCATTAATAAATTCCACCTGATCGCGAGGCTGTGAACACAGCACAGGCAGGCTAATGCTAGACTCTGATGTTATCGCCACTAGATCGGCAAAATCAAATATCGATTGCGAAATAATATGGGGTGGGTATAACCCATTGACATGGCACCATATTAGCGTTCGCATTGAAGGTTGTTCAGTTGCCATAAATTCATTAACTCGGGGGGTGTTCCAAAAATGGACCTGCACAATATCTGCTTTGGCTAATTCCTGCTTAATAGTAGTTTTATTCGGCCCTGATAGGATCGCTAACCCAGCCGCTGCCGCTTGACGTACAGCATGCGGATCAGCAGGCAATAAGGAAATAATACGATGACAATCTGGTTTAATTGTGACGAGATGCTTACTAAGTCCAATAAGGGCATAAATCGGTCCACCCAGGCGTATCTGTTCAAATATGTGCGCGATACGTAGGCTAGCCACAAGCGATTTTGCGCTATTTGATTGGGTTGCCAGAAGCTGCAGGCCATCCACTATCATCTACATCATGAACTGGATCAAGCAATAGCAGATCTTGCATATTGGTATAAAACGTCATTTCAAACCCATTAAGCATTTTTTCAATTGCACTCTCTATAGCAGAAATTGTAGGACTAGATTCCATGGATAAGTTTTCAATAATCAATCTAGCTTCTTCCAATTGCTCTAAAATTGAATGTAATGCAGATGTGATTAGCTCTGATTCCCCTTCTAGTGTTGCAATAAAATGTGTGGAAATTTTCGCAAGCGAGTGATTAGTGAGAATAAATTCCATAGCTGACTGCATGCTCCAACAAGACTATAGTGGGATCCAGAATCGAGATTGGCCACAACAAATTCATTGTCATAGTTTTCAAATACAGCGGAACCATTATTAATTTTAAATTGGGTTTTCATAGAATTAAGGTTAATGTTGATTGAATGTAGTTTATTACAAGAATCATTTATCTCGAAAGCGTGTGCGCTTACGAATGATCAGCTCTAAGGCTAATTTTCCATATGAAGACTGATAGTTGACTATATTTCGAGCATAACGTCTATAAATAAGTGAGTCTAGATCGCAATATGCGATTTTCATGCCCGATTCGGTCAGTCTTCTATAGTAATCTGCATCTTTACCAAAGAGTATTGTTTCAGCAAAATGGCCCGTTTTTTGTTTTAGACTGCCTTGATATGGGCAGGTAAGGGCACTGAAGCACCATCCCCCATGCGGTTTTGATGCATGCTAGCGGTTCCAACACACTCTTCTAGGATTACGATGCGAGCTGTTGGCCAAAGGTCATCATAGTCCAAAAATGCGATAAATTCTCCGCGCGTAGCGCCGATTGATTTCGGCGAAATTAATCATGAACTTGAATTATCACGAATGATGGAGCCAAAACAACATTATGGAGGGCATTTTATCCTATGTTTAGTTTGACAGGCTTTACTGCACCAGGATCAATGAAATATTATGCAGAAAATCTTTCTAAATTAGCCGCTTGCACACCTGTGTTTTTTGTTGATACTGGCTCGGATGCTTCTGTAATACCTGGAGAATTTGATTAATTCATGAAAATTATTAGACATACAATCATGTTGATGTATTAGATTTTTCTAAAATAAAATTACCGATGATTAATGCATCGATCCCTGTATCAAAAAAACATTTAATGGCTTCGCGTGGATGACAAACAATAGGCTCGTTCCTTACGTTAAAGGATGTACTTAATACAAGATATTCCCCGGTCAAGTCACCAAATGCTTTAATGAGCTCATGAAAGCGAGCATTGGTCTCGTGTCGAACTGTTTGAGGACGCAAAGTACCATCGATATGTACTACCGCTGGAATTGATCCACGTTTCTCTGATGTTACATCAAATGCTGTAATCATGAAGGCTTCTTCACGGCAACGTTCTAAATAATCCTCTTTTTTCTCAAATAGCACGGCGGGGCAGAATGGGCGAAAAGACTGACGAAATTTCACACGTGCATTGAGCGTATCCTTATTTTCTGCACGATTAGCGCTCATCAGAATTGACCGATTACCAAGGGCACGGGGACCAGCCTCCATTCGACCCTGAAACCAACCGACAATTTTATTGTTGGCTAATAGCTCAGCCGCTTTCAGAGATGGTTCATTTAGCTCGCGGTAGTCAAGCCCACGCTCATCTAGTATGCGGCGAATCTCTTCATTACTGTAGGCTGGACCATAATATAAATGCTCCAACTTCATGGTTTGTGTGGGTCCTTCTAATTGATGCCATGCTGCGAGAGCAGCGCCAACAGCTAATCCTGCATCGCCAGGATTTGGATAGACCCAGTGCTCTTCAAGACTGGCATCATGCCAAATGCGTTGATTCAATTTCACATTCATAAATATGCCACCACCACAAGCCAGGCGGCGAATACCAAGTGTGTTAGCCCAGTGTTGGACTAGCCTAAGAACTTGATCTTCAAGGATCTCCTGAGCTCTCGCAGCAACATTCTCGGGCCCACATTCTTGTACAATTTTTAGAATCTCGGTAGCATCTGAAAAATGCCAATGATAATTGCCATGATCATTGACAAATGATGCTTGACCGTAGTTGTGCGGGATAACAAGCTTGCCTTCAGAGAATACTGGATGAAATTTATTTAGCCTATCACCAACTACTCGTGCATTACCATAAGGTGCTAAGCCCATGGTAGTTCCCTCGCCATCACCATGTTGCCAGCCAAGCGCTTCAGTGACATTGCCATAAAACCATCCGAAAGAGGCATCCTGGCCCCATTTAGAAATCAAGTTGATAGTATTTTCCTGGCCCTTCCACAATGCAACTGATGTACCTTCTCCAATGCCGTCCATTGTAAGAACGATGCACTCGTCACGACGACCTCGCGTGAAGAAAGCAGCAGCAGCATGGCAATAGTGATGTTCAAATGTAACAAAATTACATTCTGGTGATAGGGCAAAACGATTTAAGTAAATCGGCAAATTAAGGGATAGTTTTTTTTGTAAGAGATCACGAGCTTTGGCAGTAGCTGGACGCAGAGCAACAATATTTATCTCTTGTTCTGGGGATAATGCAAAGTAACGCTCCATCCCTATTGGCATATACTGCCCCCCAATAGCAATCACATCGATTTGATCGCTAGTGATATTTGCTTCCTTTAAGCAGTAGCTAATCGCCATACAGGGCGGACTTGCATCGTGTTTGACACGCGTAAAACGCTCTTCAGCTACATCTGCAACTATGACACCGTTGATAATAAGAGAAGCAGATGCATCATGACCATGGGAGATCCCGAGAATAATCATAGTAGTTCAGTCAAATGAGTGTAGTTATTATCAATTAAGATCTTATCAGAGCAATTTAGCGTAAGGATTGTCTTTTTCACTATAGGTGTCACCCTGTATTGCTAGCTTTTTAATGTATCCAATGGGGTCTAAACAGATAGCTATGACAGCTTAAGATAATCGCATCGCAGTTACCCCAGATATTAGCAAAGAAGCTTTTCGTTAAATAATTTAGCTCTAAAGTAGTGAGTAAAAATGAAGCAACCTAATTAGATGTAGCATTTAATTGATATTCGCTTTGTTATTTATACTATATTAGTGGTGTTAAGGAAGAATCTTATGTTTGCGCGCGAACTAAAACCTGAAGTATCCATAATATTGTTGTCATTATTAAGGCAGCAGGATACTCAGCGTTGCATAGAAAGTATCTTCATTCGTACTAAAGTTCCTTTTGAAATCATTGTCGTTGACATGGGCGCCTCCGAGGAAATCATTAGATGGTTAAATGAAATGCAAAAGCGCCACCAAGAAATTAGCGTTATCAATAATCAAACGAATATTGGCACTAGTAGAGGAAGAAACCTGGGGCTGAATGCCGCTCGCGGGCAATACATTGTATTTCTTGATAATGATGTTGAAGTGACCGCTAATTGGTTGGAACCACTCCTTATCTGTGCTAGCTCGGATAAAGAAATTGGAGCATGTGGATCTAAAATAATTTCACCAAAAGGCAAGCTGATGTTCGCCGCCCCTCTGATAAGAAATAATTATGTCAGTGGTGAATTGGTCGAAACTGGAATTGAGTTTACTCATCCCTTGCAAAGTGATGATTACCTTGTAAATCAACAGCAAGCCGTTTCTTGGTATCCAACGACATGCTTACTGGTAAAGCGAAATATATTAAATGAGATCGGAGGCTTTGATGAGAAATTATTTATGTGTGAAGAGGATAAAGATTTATCTTTTTCAATAAAGCAACTCGGTTACAAGATAATCTACGTACCAGATTCTGCTGTTTACCATCATCATGGCTTAGATAATGGCGCATATGGGCAGATCAGGCGCAATCTTAAAGTCATCATGCATGATATTAAGTACTTTCAAGAAAAATGGAATTGCAAGGTATTTATTCGCCATACCCGCTCCTATCTGCGCAGTTCTGGTTTAAGTGATGATCAGATTGATAAGATAAATAAATTTAGCCTTGTAAACACCATCATTGAGGATAAACCGAGTTCCCCACAATTAAATCTAGCAGAACTGATAGTTACTGTTACCAATCGATGCAATCACAGCTGCTCGATGTGTTATTACCATGAGCATTTGAATGGTAAACAGCAAGAGCTATCTTTGGATGAATACCAAAAAATTTCAGAGTCATTGAATCAATTGAAAACAGTATGGATTTCAGGCGGTGAACCATTTCTTCGAAAGGATTTGCCAGAAATTTGTGAAATTTTTGTGCGGCAGAGCGGTGTCTCATCGATATTTATTCCAACCAATGGTTCAAAGCCAGATGCTATCGTTGCAGGAGTCGAACGGATACTGACCTTGAATCCTGATTTGAAGCTTACTGTCATGTTTTCACTTGAAGGTTTACAAGAGCGTCACGATGAGGTTCATGGTAAAAAAGGGGCATTTGAGTCTGTTGAAGAATCCATTAGACGACTTCAATTTTTGCGAGTACGGCTTTTTAGGAAGAAACAGATTTTTAATCTTTTCCTGAATACCGTAGTTTCGAACAAAAATCAGCATGAAGTGATTGAGTTAATGGCTTATGCGAAGAAGAATATTCGCGTTGATTCCCATTTTCTATCACCAGTACGTGGCGAACCAAAAGACCCATCTGTGCAAGCGCCATCTGGTAGAAATTTTGATAATTTAGTTCAGAAAGCAAAGCCATTTTTTGATTTTTATATTACTCGCGGATTGCGCTCTGCAGAAAAACAGGCGTTGGTCAAAAAACGTTTGGAAAGACGTTACGGACTTTGGACTGACTTACTAAAAGGCGGGCAGCTACCCTTCACATGTCAAGCAGGGAATCTAATTGGAGTTTTGGAACCAGATGGAGGAGTACGCCTTTGTGAGTCTTTTCCTCTAATTGGTAATGTTCGCGATGTCAACCTTGATTTTAGTTCGATCTGGTTCTCAGCGGCTGCTGAAAAATCCCGGGCTCGTGTAAAAGGCTGTAGTTGCACCCATGGTTGCTTTATTGGCGCAAGTGATAACCAACAAAATTTTCAAACGATCTCTTTTTATAAAGCCGATCAAAAAATTAAACTGAACTAATATTATTTCGAATATCTATAACGGGTGTTTAAGCGATAAGCCCGATGCCTTCTTTAGTATAGTTGTGAATAATTTACGAACATTGTTTCTGTACCGTTCAGGCGTATATATGGCAGAAAATGCCAAGGCTGTTTTACCATCCTCAGATATTCGTGTTCGCTCATCGGCGTAATATAAAATGCGCTCTGCAAGACGCCGAGAATCCATAGCCGGAACTCTCCAGCTGGAATCGGGTGCTGGCGCTCCGCAGTTCTCAGTCATGATGACGGGTAGTCCGCAAGCCATTGCTTCTAGTGCGACAAATCCAAATGAATCACAGACTGAAGGCAGAACAAGAACATCGTGCATTTGATAAGTAGTGCGCAGTTGCATTTTGGACTGAGGCAAAAGATAGCTGACATTCCGTGATTTTGGAAGTAATGAAGGGTGGGCACTGAGTGGAGGGGTTCCCACAATAGTCAGTACAACCGAAGCGCCGCATTGAGCGACCGCATCTAGCAGAAAGGGAACTCCTTTCATTAAAGAGATTGAGCCGACAAATAGTAATTTGAGGGGTTTATCCGGCCTCGAGCATCCGGGATAGTCAGTAGCGTCCCGATACCAAAAACTTTGATCTACCCATAGTGGAGACTCAAATATTCGCTCAGGCGCAAATCCAGCATCTTCGAAGCTTTTGCGATGAAAGCCTGAATACACCAGCAGAATATCAGCTAGATCATATTCACGAAGCTTACGCTCTTCCATTCTTCCAGGGCTTTTGCGCTTACGGATTTTCATCCCAACGCGTTCTGCTGCCATCTCTAAGAGACGGGTATGTAAAAATGGATGCACTGCAACGCAATCATGCACAAGGGTAGCGCCGTTTCGCTTTAAGGCTTTAAGGCTATGCAGATCACTAGTTGCGGTTCCAACAAAAATACTTGGCGAGGATCTTTGCAATTGCCTTGCAACATACAAGTCAAAAGCGCTATTAACTGTTAGCCAATTTTCCCTGCCCCGTCGATAAAATTGATCCCGCATGACTTTCCAGATCAAAGGCCAAGGAAACTCGACGACTTTATCAAGCTCTAGGCCATCGGCACGTCGACCTTCGAAATAGCCTTTACCTACAAAGTTAGCAAAACGCGCACCCCAACATTTCGGCGCATCATAAAGAGCGCAATAGAAGGCTTGTAACTCACCCATCTCTTGTGCAGCTAACGCTAGTTGATAGGCCTGATGAACGCCAGCATATGAAACCACGATCCGCTCAGATTGCATTTGGCTTTCCAAAATGAATGACAATCAAATTACTTTAACTGGTGGGTATTCTGTTATTACATCTACTATACGACCATTACTGAGCTCATACACTTCGTCGCAGTTATTCAGGGTGGATTCTCGATGACTGATGATCAGGATAGTCATGGGTTCAGGCTGACTGCGTAGTGATGCAATGATTTTGGTCTCAGTGCTTGGGTCAATTGCGCTGCTAGCCTCATCTAGAATCAGGATAGCAGGATCACGGTACAGCGCCCGAGCGATCCCAATCCGTTGCAATTGTCCGCCTGAAATTTTAACCCCTCTCTCTCCCGCATTCGTATCAATGCCATCGGGTAAGGACGCAATAAAAGTAGTCAATTGAGCTACCTCAATACAGTAGTTAATTCTGTCGATATCTATTAAGTCCTCAGACACGCCAAATGCAATATTGTTTTTAATACTTATATTTAGCATATGAATCGATTGGGGCACCAAGGCAATATGTTTTCTCCACTCAAAAAGATTGTGTTCGATCTTCATCCCATCTACAGTGATGGAACCTGATGAAGGAATATATAAACCTGTTAATAGCTTGGCAATAGTACTTTTTCCGCTACCGCTTTTACCTCTTAAGCCTATCGTTTTGGCTTTACCAAGGGAGAATGTAAGCCTGTTAAGCACCGGTTTTAAAGCATTTACATGAGTAAAAATAAGCTGATTGAAGTCAATACTATTTTTAAAGTCAATTACTTTTATTTGGGGGCTAATATTTTCTAATTGAGTTTCACTGTTTTCAGTTTGTAAGCTGGCGATAGTATGTTGTGAAGACCGCAGAGAGTGCAGTGCTTGGATAATACGATTAGCAGAAGGGAGTAATTTAAACGCTACGGCTGTAAATAGCGCCATAGTGGGAAGAATGCTGATGACCAATTGATCTGGTGATTGCTTGATTAAGACAAGGGCGGCAATGAGTATTATCGCCAGAATTTCAAGCCATAGCCTGGGCAATTGTGTCAGAGCAAAGTAATGCTTTTCGGCATTGGCTAGCATGGTATTGGTTTCTAGAAATTGCGCAATAAAAAATGGCTCTTTAGCAAACAACTTAATATCGCTAAAACTTTGAAAGGCATCAAGAATCCCCCGCTGACGTAGGTTTTCATAGAGCTGTCTTTTCTTTCCCCAGCCGAGTAAAGTGTTTTTATATAAGCCATCAAAAACATAGATGCAAGCTGCACCCGCTGTAAAAATGATTAAAGCGCTGATGGGTTCTAGAATTACTAGCAATAGGATGATGGATAAGGCTATTAGCGTCTCGCTAATAATGATTAAGCAGGAAACTAAGACCCCAGATATAAATTGAGGAATTTCATGGGTAAGGCTGCTACTCATGTCGCTGGAATGCTTATTTACATGTTGCAAATAGGAGGCCTGTACATTGTTTATAAAAATTCGCTTGGATAGGTTTAATTTCACATCGAAAATAAATTGAGAAAGTCGAAACGCAAAAAAAGACAGAAACGCAGTCTTTAGCAAGTACGCGCCAATTAAGGCACCTAGACCTAGAGCAATGAATTCATTTTGGCTTAATGATCCAGTAAGCTTGCTAATCCAAGAATCATGTTGAGCCAATTGAGGAAAATGGCCTGTAGTTAAGCCTTGGATTACGGGAACAATGAGGCCCAGACTCAGCATTTCTAAACATCCGCCAATCAATGAGAGCAAGATAATCAGTAGAGCAGTAGGCCGCGCCTCCTTGGGAAGAAGCGCCCAAATTCCGCGGATGAAATGAAGCCTATTTTTACTGGCGGGTATCTTAGTCATGCTCAGAGCTAAATTTGCGTGCGGCGAGGATTCTAGAAAAACCCATTTTCAGCCGCTTATCATTCATACCGCTAAAGCAATGCTCTTCGATCCAATTTTCTACGGCCTCATGTAGGCTGATTTCGTTAGGGTGATTCAGTGGAAAGGGCATTGCAATGGCGTTTCTAAAAGCCGAGGGATGGCTCTTATCTGTATTGTGAGTGGCATTGTTTCCAAATCCGATCGGTGAAATGAGGTTTACTTTAGGGTGGATGGTCAAGCCATTGTTTCTCCAGCAAGAATAGGCCCATGCATAGTCCCAGGTATTCATCCTCTTTTGCATCTGATTGAAGATGTATTTCCAGTAAGTAATGTATTGAGGGTTGGCAAGATAAGAACTTAACCAAGTAGATTGAGAAACATCATCCCATGTCATTAGCTCAGCATCCATTAAATTCCATGCGCGTTTCCAGGTTGCCCAACCCCAGGATTGGGTATATTTAGAAAAGCAGTAACTTTCAGGATTTTGGATCTCATCTGGCAAATAGCGGTAGCCACCAATGGACATGATACGAGGGTTATCTTGGTAGTAATCAAGTAGCTCTTGGCAGAATAGAAAGAAGGACGAGTTAGGGACACAGTCATCTTCTAAAATGATGGCTGTAGTTTCCTGTTCAAAAACCCAATTTAAACCTTGCAAAATTGCTTGACGACAGCCTTGGTTCGTATCGAAAAATAACTGGGAAACATGGCATTGCCAAGTTACTTCAGAAATAATATCGCGCACTTGATTGCACAGTATTAGATCGCTTGGATGGGCTGATCTTGGCCCATCTGCAACCAGAAATAGCTTAGTGGGTTTGAGCAGCGCAATTTGTGCAAAAACAGCTTGAGTTTCCAGTGGCCGATTAAAGCTAAAGAAGATAATTGGGGTATTGAATAAAGGGACTCTGGACATGATCATCTACCAATATGCACCACGATCGGTCAGTTGATTTTTATCTTGAGGATGATACTGTTCTGGCATATCAACCCATGCATCATTAAAATAGTGATTTACCCATACAGGATCATTTTTCCAGCGGGCTCCTTTTACACCAAATAACACTTGAAGATGGCCTCCCAGTGAAAAAGCACTCTTTCTTTTTGATTTGATATAGGAGGCCAGTGGTATGGCTAGACCTCCAGCTGCGATTAGTGCGATATCAAAATCTTTGGCATCAATCTTTTGGCAAATGTATTCATGCAAATTAAATATATCACCAAACTTTTTTTGAGTTTGCGATTCGTAGGCATAAGGAAATTCAATAGAATCAACAAATGAAGGCTTAAACCACGGCTTTTGAGTATTTAACCAAACCCCTTCAAATACGGATTGCTTTGCTCTTTCTTTTAGCAAGTGCCCAAAAGGAGAAATGATCAACACTCGTTTATTTTCAAAAAAAGGCAGGTAGCATAATTTTGCATTGTTAGGAATTGATCGATTTGGTTCGGTATTGCGATATTTAACCAAATGAGCGCTAAATTGATAGTGCTCAATCAGAATTTTTTCAAGGGGGGCGCCAAATAAGCCTAAGACATCTAGCTGGGAGACCGCATCACTAAAAAAGGCACTGAAATGCATTAGAAATGGAAGATTGCTTGGAAAAACCCCTGATTGCTTAAAGCAATGCACATTTGCGAGAAGCTGATAGGCTTTTAGTTGTTGTAAGTTCGGTTGAGTGCTCATGAACAAGGGATGGTTCAAAAAAAACTGCTCAGAAAAACCAATTTTTCCTAGTGCAAAACCATTATTTTGTTCAACAGCATGTTTAATGATGCTGACAAGATTTTCTTGTGTTATTAATTCCATCTTCATCATGTAATTACTCTCGGGATCTAATAGATTGATACAACAGCGTAAGTAGTTCTGATTGATAGGCAGCAGCTTTTGCTGCTGTCAGGGAAAGATTAGCAGAGTGCACACGCTTATAAAGAACAGTCTGATCTAAGATAGCAATTTTTTCTGTTGATTGCTTAAGCATGGAAAACCAAGCAATGTCACTGGTGATACTCAGAGTTTCATCAAACAAGCCCAAAGTAGTAAATAAAGAGCGTTTACCGAGAAAGCAACCCGGCATAGGGGCATCATGATCACCCATTAGCAAGGATGGCTTGAAGTGTTTAGGTGGTGAAAGTATTTCACTATCGAGGAAAAATTTCACCTTACCCAGGGAGCAAAGCAGATATTGATCAAGGTTAAATTGATCTAGATGTTCTTGCAAACAGTTGCTAGACCAATAATCATCGCTGTCGAGAAAAGCAATCAATTGGCTTTGGGAGGCTAAAATCCCTTCATTCCATGCTCCGAATAAGCCCTTACTTACTTGAGGTATTACGCGCAGATTCGGAAAAGTATGAGCAATCCTTAACGTATTGTCAGTAGATCCGCCATCTACTAATAAAATCTCATAGTCTTGGAAGGTCTGTTGAGAAATGCTCTTGAGTGCCTCTGTTAAATATTTTTCAGAGTTCAGAGATGCCATCACAATAGTTATCAGCGCCATTTTTTTACCAATGACTTTAGTATATGTGGTTGATATTTTAAAAAACCAAATATCTTTAATAAGTCAACAGTGTGTACGAAAGTATTGACTTGACCATTGGCGCCATAAAGCGCTGCAACATCAGAGTGCATTTCTATAGTGATGCGTTTACTTGGAGTAAGGGGTTTTTTGAAATACGCAGCCTGAATAGGTGGCATCTCACACCATTGATCATGAATATAGTCATAGACATTTATTGCTGGTATTTTATAGCGACTTGCTATATCTTCAAAAATTGGTAAGGTGGTTTTAGTATTATGAGCCGTAGATGGCCTAAAAAGATAAAGAAAAATTACAAAGATATCTTGATTGAGTAATTTTTGTACTAATCCTTTAACGGCTCCACCAATAAATTCCAATAGAGTTGCGCCACCCATATCACCAGCAAAGTGCTCTACAAAGTAAATTTGTGGATTTCGATCAAGCACCAATTGATTGGCCATAAAATTACAAGCCAAAGAGCCAACTCCACCAATTCCCGCTTTGATTGGAGCAGATATATTTTTATTTTGTACAGTCAGAAGTGCATGCAAGTATTCGTGAAAGCTATTTTTTTGTACAGTGATGCTGTTGCCTAAATACGCTATTTCGCATGGAGAACTCAAAATTACTTGAAGACTTACTTTTGACATGCGAAATTAATTGTGGGCCATGGATGTTAAAAAATGCTCAAGCAATGGGGCAATATCATCTACTTGATTGCCAAGCTCAAAGTTAAAGCAAGCTACGTTTTTAAATAGTGAGATCAATTGAATGGTATGGCTCTGATGAGAATATGGGAAGATAGCGCAGGAGGTCGATCCAACTACATTGAGTACATTGGCGATCGATGCGGGACTTATAGCTGCTTTACCATCGCTTTGTACAAGATGGAGAATTGCTTTGATGGGAGCCTGAAGTGGAAGCTGCTCTTTGAAATCTTCACTAAGAAAAAAAACCTCTTTATCCTTTGACTTCAGATTGCTCCATTTGGAATACTTTTCCAAGCCAGTAATGTCTGCAATGTCTTTTTGAAAAATCTTCGCACTTGCAAATATTGCATGAACTGTAGGTTTATTCTTATTTGCTACGCCAATAATATCGTCGCCATAAAAATCAAATCCATGAAAAAGGCAGCGAACTGCAGCCATACTTTTACCGGCACCACTTTTACCCGTGAGTAATACGGCACCATCTTCATTGCCTACAGCAGCAGCATGAATTAATGAGCATTGATTCTTCAGCATAATCCAGTTAAAGATCTCCTTAAAAGGACTTGCAGTAGTAAATACAGGAATGCGTTTTGCATCTTGGGCAATCACAATGCCGATTTTATTGAAGTGATCTATCGCACAAATTATTTTTGGGTGTATCAAATATGCTATTTGATATTGTGGGCTTGAAAAGTCCTCTATATCACCACGGAAAATATACTTATCTGCTATACCTTCAATAGCTGGGAAAGGACTACTAATTGCAGTAGCGTCTAAAACATAAATTTGGTATTCAGGTTTTTGGGAAGTGGCAAAAGAATGGGTGATATGTGACAGTGCTGGCAACAAGATATCACTTAATTTATTACCAAAAAAGCTTAAACGCACACTAATTTGAGCAAGATTGATGTCATAGTGCCTTAACTGCTGATTGCTTTGCGCCTCTATAACTAATTTTCGTAAGATGAGAAAAAACGCACCAACTTCGATACTGTTGTGGAAATTCACAGATTGATGCATCTTATAGTCAATTACCCTCAACATCCTTTTGACCTTTTAAAATTGGCCAGCCAGATTCATCGACATCATGAACGGGATCAAGTAACAAGATATCCTGCATATCAGAAAAGATATCTATTTCTGGGGGCAAAAAGACCGATTTGGTTTCCAACGGATTGGTTTGGCTTTTGATCTCTGCTGCGTCTGTGCTAATTTTAACTAGATTGAGTGAAATGAGTCTGTCGATAAATTGATGTATGTGTGCATCTATTTCATCTACGTTGCCTTCATATTTTTCAAGGATGAGGTCCAATATTTGCCTGATATTAGTGGGTAATTTTAAGGACAGCCAGATTTCATAAGCCGATCCCCGCAGGCTGTAATAGATACCGGTATCTAGGTTAACCGCTACGATTTCATCTCCAAACTCTTCGAAAATTACTTCGGGTTCATTAATTGTGTATATTTGTTGATTATTCATATTGAGTATGTGAGGTCCTGTTGAAAATACCTGAAATCAGTGTAATTCTCCCATTTTATAATAGAGAAGGATATCTACAGGAAGCATTGGAAAGCATTTCTTGCCAAGATTTTAGGGATTTTGAAGTTATTGCTGTTGATGATGGCTCTACGGATGAATCAGCGCAAATAGTTAACGAATTTAACCAGATTCCCATTAAGTTAATATCTCAAAAAAATCAAGGTGCGGCTTCTGCAAGAAATGCTGGAATTCACATAGCTAGAGGTCGATTTATTACTTTTTTGGATTCAGACGATATCTGGGTTCCCCATAAGTTAAGTGCTCAGTTGGCTGACTTTCATAATGCGGGTGATAAGTTATGTTTTGGCCATATTCAAGAATTCATAAGTCCTGATTTTTTAGACCACCAAAAGCAATTTCAGGCAAGACTGATTCCTGGTTTTAGCTTTATTACTCTTTTGATGTTACGTGAAGATTTTCTTCAGGTAGGCAAATTAGACTCATCGTTTCAATTGGCTGAATTTATTGAGTGGTTTGAACGCTCAAAACATAAAGGCTTCTCTGCTTACATGAGTAATTCTATTTATGCTTATCGTCGTATCCATAAAGGCAATATTGGTAGAGGAAAGAGTTCAAATGCGAAGGAATATCTAAAAGCCATCAAATTATCTCTAGATCAAAGGCGTTTGTGAGATAGATGCAATTAATTCAAAAAGCCCCGATTGGCAAAATTTTAGTAGAGTTGGATTATCAAGAATATCTGATGTTAAAGCTACTAATGTGTCCAGAGAGCCAAATAAAAGAAGTATGGTTGAGGCTTTGGGCGACCGTAGCAGATTACGAAGAACTGCACTTTTTTTGCAAAGACTTTATGCCTACCGCAATAATGCGCTTATATCGGTACAGACTATTGGATGAATTAATGCCATTAATAAGGGGTAATCGTCACTTTATGAGGGGTCTTCCTAAGTTTATTTGGTCAAAAAATCAATTACTCCTACGTGAGGCACGGCAGATTTCAGCCTGCTTTGCCAATGCTGGAATTGATTTTTCCTTTGCCAAGGGAGTGGGAAGGATGCTTGAGGTTGGTGGTAATGAGCTCTATCGAATTTCAAGGGATATTGACGTTCTCGTGCCGTGGGATCAGTTTGATCAAGCAATTGATTTGCTCTTAAAAAATAACTGGGAATTTAAAGATTCCATAACTGAAGAGCCAATGCCTATCTTTAGAATTAATGCGTTTGCGCTATATCACCCCATTCATCGAATTGATATTGACTTACATCGCTCACTTTTTCACGATACTGGTAATGATTGTTTGCCACTCATGAATGAGATCTGGAGTCGAGCCAAGGTGAGCGATGTAAGTAAATACCTGTATATATTATCTCGGCGAGATCAGCTTCTAGCAGCGGTTGAAAATGCCTTTTGTTTATTTAATTGGGAAACCAGTCAATTTTGTAAATATATTTATGATGTTGCTAAGATTGTGCAAGAAATGAATGATGAGGAATTGGGTACATTGTCTCAGGATTTAGAGATTGCCAAACTAAGCCCGCAATTTTTTCAAATTTTAAGAATTCTTGAGGATTTAGAAGTCGATCTCCCATGGCAAAGCTTACCTAAGTATTCGGATATGGAAGGCTTAAAGAATAGCCTAGCCAATTACTACCCTCACCATCAGAATAAAATAGTGATTCAGGGAATACTGGTAATGACGCTGATGGGTTGGTGTGTAAAGATTAAACTGTTTTGGAGCGCCATTAAAAAAAATCCATTACACATGGCAACTTACTTTTATTTATTTACTAAGATTTGGAGAGTAATCAGTTGGCTACTTAAAGGTGCCTATTGCTCCGTATTTTCAATCAAGCAACAAGAAGGCCCATCCATTTTTAAGAAACGGATTAGATGGTATTTATTTAACTGAAATGATTTTTTTTAAATATCATAATATTTATTTGCAACCATCTGCATTTCTGAAAGACTTAATGCGTTGTCGATCGAAGCTTCAGAGAATTTTTTTATATCTTCATTCGGATTTAATATCTTGGATACTCCAGATACATAGGCATTTGCATCGCCTTCATTCACTAGTAATCCAGTTTTATCCTGTTGAATGATGTCTTTAAATCCACCAACATTAGAGGCAATTATAGGGGCTCCACATGCTTGTGCTTCAAGAGCAATCTGACTAAAAGCCTCCTGCTTGAATGGGCAAATCAGAATGTCTACTGCAGAATATAGCTTAGCAAGCGATCTGACTCACTGTATTCAAGCTCGTTGCGAGCTACTTTTTGATCAATGGGAAGCCAGAATAACGTATCAATAGGGTAGGGTAATTCTTGCATTCCAATCGCGTATTAGTGCACTGTGCTAGCGCAATCTCATAGCTATTTGCTTGGGGTTATAAGCTGAATTTCATTTTTTCCACTGTCGAAGCTTGATTTGCCATGCTATTAGATTGTTATCGGGGCCCGATTCACCTAGTGCTCTATTTGCCAGCGTATATCCTTCATGCCATCGCGCTTCTTGGCTATAGTGCTCATTCCCACAAAAAGCCTACATATCATGAAGGGTCCAAACTAAAGGCTTGGTAATTTTTCCAATATCTTCTATCGATAGCATCCCATTTACCCAGTGAAGGTTAACTATATCTGCATTCGATTTATTAATCTTGTTGACAATTTCTGAGGATTCACAGTCCCCCATAGGATCTTTGTAAGTATTTACTCCATTAGAAATGTCAAGAAAAGACTTGGCAAGCTTTAGCCTATTAATAACTGTTGCTGGTTCATAAATAGTCACCCCGGGATGATTTAGGTGGTTAGTCAGACTTAAAAAATCTACATGAATACCTCTAATTTTCTGGCTATCAAAGATACGAATGGCCGCATTTCCTGCGCCACCAAAGCCGGCATGAGTGGCTATATAAAGAATTTTTAGCATAAGTATTTGTAGGTTAATTAGGTCCAAGCCAATTGGCTAAAATGCCCGGGTTTTTTCTGAGCCCATCTGCTAGTTGTGAGAAGCCTGAATGACCTCCAAAGCCATCTTTTTCTACAGTTGTATAAAAAAAACGCACTGATTTCGACAGACCAACTAATTCTGCAAGCATCGATATGTTTCGGCTTCTGCGTATATGCAGAGGGAGATGCCACTGGTAATGGGCGGGACGTAATCTGCAAGGATCAGTAGACAATTCATCAAAATTAGTAACGGAAATTACTTTTGAGAGTCGTAGATTCTCCTTGGCAAATTGAATGACATCGGGATTATCGCTGCACATAAGAACTGTTCTGCCTACTAATTGACTACTGATGCTATTAATGAAGGCCTCATAATTTGTTCTATAGTCAGTATGGCGGATATGAATGGCATCGTAGTCCTCAGGAAGGTCTTTAAGCCTCTCGAATATTTGATTACGAATACATTCATTGAGTCTAAATAATTGAAGGGTTTGTAAAGATTCTGAGCCACTGATAGGTGGGGCAACCAATACTACAGTCTCATTTTTCAGATGCTTACCTATGAAATCCACTTTATGCATTCTAAGATTCGCATAGAGCCTTATAAATGAAGTAAATCTAAAATTTGGTAGATCTATTGAGGGTGAAAAGCAATACTTAAATCGGTTAAGTAATCGCAAGAAAAAAGCTCGTTTTAGATCCTCTGGATGGCCTGTCACCGAAGAACTGGACATAAAATAATGACCCAATTGATCTAGGGTTCGGGACGGTATATTGGGGTAGCAACTAAGGCGATTAAGTTTTTTATAGTCTGCGCTAGGGATCCTGAGGTGAAGGTTAGGTGGGGTTCCTTGTGAGCAATTATGAAGATGCATATAGTTTGTAAACTCATCCGCTAAGCCAGCACAGCTCGTATCAATCCAGAGCGTTCTTCTTAAGGCCTGGGCGTATTGATAGGAGACCCATATTTGACAAAGTACGTCATTGAATCCGCAGTATCTTGCAAAGTAAACGACATGTTGATCGTCGTCTGGGTGCTTTTTTTACTTTTAGTCAAGGTAACGCCCTATCCAGGCTTAATAAATTTTGGTTGATTACTTTATAGTTGGCATCGCAGTGCTTGAGTGTCGACGCACGATGAGAAATGATAATGATAGTTAGATCTGATCTAATTTCTAATAGACTTTGAATAATATTTTCTTCTGTAATAGGGTTCAAGGCACTTGTTGATTGATTAAGTATTAATACTGATGCTTGCTTGTATAGGGCTCTTGCTATGCCTATCCTTTGAAGTTGTCCTCCAGAAAAGCGGATTCCGCCTTCACCTACGATTATTTGAACTGCTGTCAATTTAGGTCTACAACTAAAGAGAGTGTTCTATAGTAAATCATTGTAGCAACATGGGTTGATTCTGGATTATTTTGGGCACTTGGGTTTGGGGTATTGGCGGCCTGTAACCTAAGGCGCTATGGGGCCTAACATGGTTATAGTGTTTCACCCACTCTCCCACAATGATCTGGGCTTCTGTTAAGCGGTCTATCACTATCAAACTTTTTAGACCCAAGCATTACTTTGGAGCAACGAAGTGCTAAACGGTTGCTCCAAAAATCCTTTAATTTCGAAAACCAAAGACCGAGAGACCACTTCCTTTAAATCGATGAATTTGCTTACACATTTACTTACACACCGACACTGACCACCCGCAGAGCCCCTGTTTATATGGGTCTATCTTGGGTGTCTGCTCTCATAACCAGAGAACCTAAACTCGACCTAAACATCACAAAAAGAAGGCTTTTGAGACTAAAGGTGAGGTTTGGTCTTTTAAGCGTTACTTTAAGT
>Ga0194039_1000658_pt1 | contig 20028 bp, 17 predicted proteins | sample JunL228m_MetaG_FD_148679 | JGI IMG/M metagenome (GOLD analysis project Ga0194039, IMG submission 148679) | Anoxic zone freshwater microbial communities from boreal shield lake in IISD Experimental Lakes Area, Ontario, Canada - Jun2016-L227-8m | ecosystem: Environmental > Aquatic > Freshwater >... | reverse complement strand
GGGCGAGTTCAGGATCGCGGTCATGGCCGGCGGCACCAGCACGTGGGAGACGAGCATGGAGAAGTTGGTCAGGCCGAGGCGTTGCGCGTGCAGCACCGACATGGCGTTGGCCGGGGCGGTGGTCTCGAATCCGACGCCGAAGAACACCACCTCCCTGTCGGGGTTCTCCGCCGCGATGCGGGTGGCGTCCAGTGGCGAGTAGACGACGCGGACGTCTCCGCCGCGTGCGCGCACACTGAACAGGTCCTGTTTACTGCCGGGGACGCGCAGCATGTCACCGAAGGAGCAGAAGATGACGTCGTCGCGGGCGGCGATCTCCAACGCGCGGTCGATCATCTCCAGGGGTGTGACGCAGACCGGGCAGCCGGGACCGTGGATGAACTCCACCGCCCCGTCGAGCAACTGGTCGATTCCGTTGCGGATGATCGAGTGCGTCTGTCCGCCGCAGACCTCCATGACGGTCCACTGCCGGGTCGCGGTGCGCCGGATGCTGTCGACCAGCGCCCGGGCGGCGGCCGGGTCGCGGAACTCATCGAGGTACTTCACGCAGACTCCCGACCTAGCTCCTCTTCACCCAATTCCTCGGCGAGGATGCCGAGGTCGTTGAACATCTTCAGCGTCTCGTTGGCCGAGACCTCATCGAGGCGGGTGATGGCGAAGCCGGCGTGCACGATCGTGTATTCGCCGCGTTCCATGTCGGGCAGGTAGGCCAGGCACACCGTCTTGGTGGTGCCGCCGAAGTCGACGGTCGACATCCTGGTGCCGGATTCGTCCCAGATGTCGATCACCTTGCCGGGGATTCCAAGGCACATGTCCCCATCCTTTCTGTCCTGAGCGCGGCGACGGCGGCCTGACCAAGCGCCAGACCCCCGTCGTTACAGGGAACGATACGGTGCGTGAGCACCTCGTAGCCACTGTTGACCAGAGATTTCCTGAGTCCCTGCAGCAGGATTCGGTTGGCGAAGACGCCGCCGGTCAGCCCGATCACGCCGGTCCCGGCGGCCTCGGCGCAGTGGGCGGCGGCCTGGGCGGTGGCCCGCACGACGGCCTGGTGGAAACCGGCCGCGAGGTCCGCCGGGTCGGCCCCGCGCCGCAGTCCGTCCACGATCCCGGCGATCATCGGCACCGGGTCCATCAGCGGGCCGTCGACGCCGAATTCAAGCGGTGCGGGCCGGCCGGCCCGGTAGGACGAGCGGGCCAGGTGTTCGAGTTCGACTGCCGCCTGGCCCTCGTAGCTGACCTGCTGGCAGACCCCCAAGAGACTGGCGACCGCGTCGAACAGCCGCCCCATGCTGGTGGTCGTCACACATCCGACACCGCGCGGTATCTGCTGGGCCAGGATCCGCAGCCCGGCTTCTCCGACGGCGGTCACCGGCGCCAGCTCCGGTGACCAGTCGATGCCGGCCCGGTGCAGCAGATCGAGTGCGGTGCGGGCGGGCTCACGCACCGCACCCTCGCCGCCGGGCAGGGCGAAGGGGGTCAGGTGACCGGCTCGGCTGAAGTCCGCGGGGTCCTCGACAACGAGCAGTTCCCCGCCCCAGATGGTGCCGTCGGTGCCGTATCCGGTGCCGTCGAAGGTCACCGCGAGCATCGCGGTGCCCAACCGGCCGTGATCGGCCAGCAGCGACACCGCATGCGCGTGGTGGTGCTGGACCGCGAGGATCGGGCGGCCGTCCGCGTGCCGCTTCGCCCAGGCGGTGGTGGCGTACCCGGGGTGCATGTCGCAGGCGATGACGCCGGGATGCTGATCGGTCATGAACGCGAGGTGATCCAGCGCGCCGGTGAACGCCGTCTGCGTTCGCGCATCCGCCATGTCGCCGAGGTGTGACGACAGATGCGCGTATCCGCCGGACAGCAGAGCGAACGTCGTCTTCAGATCACCGCCGGTCGCCAGAATCACCTCGCTGCCGCGCGGCGGCACGGCGACCGGCAGCGGCGCATATCCGCGGGAGCGCCGCAGTGGCAGTTCGTTGCCTTCGTCGTCGAGGGTGACCACGGAGTCCTCGCACGGAACCCCGATCGGGCGGTCGTGGCGAAGCACGGCGTCGGCCAGACCGTCGATCCACCCCAGGTCCTCGTCGCGGTAGACGATGGGTGAGCCGCCCTGATTGGCCGACGTCATCACCAGGGGGACGCCGCGACCGACGGCGTCGAAGATCAGATGGTGCAGTGGCGAGTAGGCCAGCATCACCCCGAGGTCGTCCAGGCCGGGCGCGACGGCGTCGGCCACCGGGCCCGGTGTGCGCGGCACCAGGACGATCGGCGCGGCCGGACTGCTCAGCGCGGCCGCCGCCGCGTCGTCGATCTCGGCGATCGCGCGCGCGGCGTCGAGGTCGGCCACCATCACGGCGAACGGTTTGGCGGGCCGGTTCTTGCGGGCGCGCAGCGTGGTCACGACAGCGTCGTCGTCGGCGCGGCAGGCCAGGTGAAACCCTCCGATGCCCTTGATCGCGACGACCTTGCCGGCCCGCAGCGCATCCGCGGCGTCGGCGATCGGCGACGACAGCGTCGGCCCGCAGTCGTGGCAGGCGATGGTCTGCGCGTGATAGCGGCGGTCGAGAGGGTCGTGATACTCCGCCGCACAGGCCGCGCACATCGGGAATCCGGCCAGCGTGGTCGACGGGCGGTCATAGGGCAGGTCGGTGATGACGGTGTAGCGCGGTCCGCAGTTGGTGCAGGTGATGAACGGATGCCCGAAGCGGCGGTCGGCCGGGTCACGCATCTCGCGCAGACAGTCGGCGCAGATCGCGATGTCCGGTGGCACCAGCGTGCGCGATGCGTCGCCGGTTCGGCTCTCCACGATCGCGAAGCCGGTCTCGCCGCAGGGTTCCAGCGCCGTCACCGCCAGGCCCTCTATGCGCGCCATCGGGGGCGGGTCATCGGTGAGCGTGGCGATCGCGGCGTCCACGTCGACGTCGCGGCCCTCGAATTCGCAGTGCAACGCACCGGCGTCGTTGTACACCCAGCCGGCCAGCCGATGCCGGGCGGCGATGCGCGCGACCGCGGGGCGGAAACCCACACCCTGCACGACGCCGGTGATATCGAGGCGAACCCGGACGATCACGCCGCCCACGCTAGACCTAGGGTGGCTGCCGATGCACGAACTGTCGCTGTGCCATGCAATCGCCGGTGTGGTCAAGCCGCACGCCGCCGGCCGGCACGTCGACGTGGTGCGAGTTCAGGTCGGCGCACTTCGACAGGTGGTTCCCGAGACGCTGTCGTTCTGTTGGACACTGGTGCGCGAGCACCAGGACATGGCCGACGCCGAGCTGGAACTCGAACTGGTCACCGCCCGGGTGCGGTGCCGCGGTTGCGGCGAGCAGTCCGAGATCGAGTCCCGCTGGTCGGTGGCATGCCCGAAGTGCCAGAATCCCGATGTCGAGGTGGTGGCCGGCGAGGAGTTCCTCGTCACCTCCATCGACGTGTCCCCGTAGAAAGGTGACCCAGTGAAAGGTCGTTTTTCCTGATGGGCCGATTCCACCGCCACGACGACGGGACCGTGCACAGTCATGACCATGACGGGCACGATCACGAGCACGATCACGGGGACCACAGCGGTTACGCCACCGGCGGCGAACGCATCGAGGTGCTTGAGGCGATCTTCGCCGAGAACGACAACCGCGCCGAGGTGAATCGCACGGCCTTCGACTCCCACGGGGTGCGGGCGCTGAACCTGATGAGCTCACCCGGTTCCGGTAAGACCACCGTCCTGGCCGCCACGCTCGACGAACTGGCCGGCGCGGTTCGGATCGGGATCATCGAGGGCGATATCGCGACCGACATCGACGCCGCCGCACTCGAGGGCCGCGGCGCGCAGATCTCGCTGCTGAACACCTCGAACGGCTTCGGCGGCGAATGCCATCTCGACGCGCCGATGGTGCACCGCGCTCTGCACGGTCTGAATCTGGACACCCTGGACCTGGTGATCATCGAGAACGTCGGCAATCTGGTGTGCCCGGCGGAGTTCGACGTCGGCGAGCACGCCAAGGCGATGGTCTACTCGGTGACCGAGGGCGAGGACAAGCCGCTGAAGTATCCGGTGATGTTCCGCTCGGTCGATCTGGTGCTGCTGAACAAGATCGACCTGGTGCCCCATCTCGACGCCGACGTCGCCACCTACATCGAACGGGTGCGCCAGGTGAACCCGTCGGCCGCCATCCTCCCGGTCAGCGCGCGCACCGGTGAGGGCATGGCGGCCTGGTTCGACTGGCTGCGCGCGTTCAGCCTTACTTGATCAGCGGGTCGCGTGGCATGCCGAGGATCCGCTCGGCGATCTGATTGCGGGCGATCTCCGAGGTGCCGCCGGCGATCGCCATGCCACGCGCCCCCATCGCGGCCCGCGCGGCCAGCGCGGCCTCGCCGTCGTCGAGTGCGAGTTCCGGACCCACTAGTGCGGCGGCGATCGCACCCTGTTCGGCGAAGTGCTCGGCGAGTTTCAGTTTGGTGATGTTGCCCTCCGGGCCCGGCGCGGCGCCGGAGATGCTGCGGGCGGCGCGGCGCAGGTTCAGCAGCCGCAGCGCGTGGTCCTCGGCCAGGAAACGTCCGGTGCGCTGCACCCCCCCGATGACCCGGTCACCGTTGCGCTTGGTCAGGTCGACCAGCCATGCGGTCGCCGGGGCCACTCCACCGGTGCCGCCGCCGATGCTGACCCGCTCATTGCCCAGGGTGGCCCGTGCCACCGTCCAGCCGGCGTTGGGTTCTCCGACGACGTCCTCGTCGGGGACGAACACGTCGTTGAAGAAGACCTCGTTGAACTCCGATCCGCCGGTGATCTGCCGCAGCGGCCGCACCTCCACGCCGGGTGCCTTCATGTCGAGGATCACCATGGTGATGCCGGCGTGCTTGGGCCCGTCGAAGTCGGTGCGGACGGTGGCCAGTCCGCGTTTGCAGTAGTGCGCACCGGACGTCCAGACCTTCTGACCGCTGATCGTCCATCCGCCGTCGACGCGGGTCGCCTTGGTCTTGACCGCGGCGGCGTCCGAGCCGGCAGAGGGCTCAGAGAACAGCTGGCACCAGATCTCCTCCTTGCGCAACGCCTTCTCGACGAACCGCTCGATCTGCGACGGCGTGCCGTGCTGGATGAGGGTGAGGATCACCCAGCTGGTGATGCCGTAGTCGGGGCGGGTGATACCGGCGGCGGCGAACTCCTCCTCGCACAGCAGTTGCTCGACCGCGCCGGCGGCCCGGCCCCACGGCTTCGGCCAGTGCGGCATCAGATATCCGGTGGCGATGAGCTCGTCGAGTTGCGCCTTCTCGTCGAGTGCGGCGATCCGTTGCGCTTCGGCGCGAATCCCGGCGCGCATCGCCTCGGCCTCGGCCGGCAGATCGAGACTGTTGGACCGGGTGAGCCCTGCGGCCGTCATTGCGAAGGTGTCGGTGGCGGGACCGTCGCCGCCGAGCAATGACTGGAGCGTGAGCGCGCGCCGCAGGTGCAGATGCGCGTCGTGCTCCCAGGTGAAGCCGATGCCGCCGTGCACCTGGATGTTCAGTTCGGAGTTGCGGACGTAGGCGGGGAAGGCGAGTGTGGCGGCAGCGGCGGCGATCAGCCGGAACTGGTGCTCGTCTTCGCCCTCTGCACGGGCCGCGTCCCAGACGCAGGCCACTGCCGACTCGGCGGCCACCAGCATGTTGGCGCAATGGTGCTTGACGGCCTGGAAGGTGGCGATGGTGCGGCCGAACTGCTCACGGACCTTCGCGTACTCCACTGCGGTGTCGACGCAGTCCGACGCACCCCCGACCGCCTCCGCCGCGAACAGGGTGCGCGCCCGCGCCAGAGCGCTCTCGCGCGCGCCGGTAAGCACTTCGGCGGCGGCGCCGTCGAGCCGGACATGCCCGGAACGGCGGGTGCGGTCGAGGTTGCCGGGCACCTCGACGCTCACTCCTGCGCCGTTGCGCTCCACCAGAATCATGTCGTCTCCGGCGGCCATCAGCAGCAGGTCGGCCAGCCCGGCGCCGAGCACCACGCCGGCGTCCCCGGAAGCCTTACCGCCCGACACCGAGACGTCACCACCGAAACCCACTGCGGCCGTGACAGATCCGTCGGCGAGCCCCGGCAGCAGCCGGCCCTTCTGCTCGTCGGTACCGGCCGCGGCGATCACCGAGGAGACCACCACGGTGGGCACGAACGGACCCGGCGCCACGGCACGGCCCAATTCGTCGATGACGACCACCAGTTCCGGGATGCCGAATCCCGATCCGCCGTAGCTCTCGTCGAGGTGCAGGCCGAGCCAGCCGAGTTCGGCGAGTTCGTTCCAGAACGATGGGGTGGACTCCTCGTCGGCGTCGAGCAGTTCCCGAGCCGCCCATCGCGCTTTCTGCGCGGTGAGGAACGAGCGTGCGACGTCGCCGAGTTCGCGATGATCGTCGGTCAGTGCAATGGGCATTGAGTACTCCTTAGAGCTTGGGTCCGAAGCGCTGGCCGGCATCCAGGCGCAGGCACTGTCCGTTGAGCATTGGGTTGTCGACGATCGCGTAGACCAGCTTGGCGAACTCCTCCGGCTTTCCGAGGCGCTTGGGGAACGCCGCGTCCTTGGTCAGCGACACCGCGTACTCGTCGGGGATGCCCTTGGTCAGACCGGTGGCGAACAGGCTCGGTGCGATCGCCAGGACCCGGATCCCCAGCGAGCCCAGATCCCGGGCCATGGTCAGGCACATACCGGCGATGCCGGCTTTCGCAGCGGTGTACGCCACCTGCCCGATCTGCCCTTCGAATGCGGCGATGGAGGCGGTGTTGATGATGACGCCGCGCTCGCCGGTGTCCTCCCCCTCCGGTTCGTTCCCCTCCGGTTCGTTCTTGGCCATGTGTGCGGCGGCGAGCCGGCTGATGTTGAACGTGGCCACGAGATTGAGGTCGATGATCGCGCGAAAGCTCTCCAGGCTGTGCGGACCGTTCTTACCGAGTGTGCGTTCGGCGACGGCACCGCCGGCGGTGGTGAGGATGACGTGCAGTCCGCCCAGGGCGGCCACGGCGGCGTCGAGACGCTCCTGGGTCTGGTCGAAGTCGGTGACGTCGACGGCGAAGAACTCACCACCGACGGAGGCCGCGACAGCCTTGCCTTCGGATCCCTCGCGGTCGAGGATCGCGACGTGTGCCCCGCGGGCGTGCAGCAGTTCCGCACTGGCCTTACCGAACCCGGAGGCGCCGCCGACGACGATGACGTTCTTGCCAGAGATCTCCATGAACGCGACGTTACCGCCCGTGCCCGTGTCCTCTACTCCAGGGCGGTGATGAGCTCACCGACGGTGTGGTGGGCCTCCAGCGGGTGGCGCAACCGGCCCCGGCGGTTGACGGTGTAGACGTTGCGCCGGCCGACCTTCTTCTTGGCGAGATAGCCGCCGCCGGTCAGGTCGGCGAGAATGACCTGCACGGCGCGCTCGGTGATGCCGATCCTCAGGCCCAGTTCCCGGGCCGTCAGCTCCTCGCCGCGGGCCAGGCACAGCAGCACGTGACCGTGGTTGGTGAGGAAGGTCCAGCCGTCTGACATGAGGATCGTTGTACCACGTCAGCCATTCGCGTAACCCCATTCGCGCTTTCTGCAGCGGCGCGCCCTGGCTGTCCCAGTTCACCATGTCCCAGTTCACCTAGAGCCGAGCGAAGTCCTGCTTGCCTCGTTCGAACTCGGCGAGCATCTCGGCGGTCAGCGTGGGTCGGACCTCGCTGATGGCCGCGAGGTAGTCCTCGGTGCCGGCGAGCTCTCCGCGGCCGTCGCGCATCTGGCGTTCGAATGCCGACTGGGCACCCTTGCGCGCAGCGAACTCGATATCGGCCGGGGTGAAGAACTCCGACGTCGCGACCAGCCGGTCGACGTCGACGCGTCCGTTCGCAGCACCGAGGTAGCGCTGCCAGATGGCGCGGCGGGCCGGCTGATCCGGCGGGCCCACCGGGATCACGTAGTCGAAGCGCCCGGGGCGCAGAAACGCCGAGTCCAGCGAGTGCACCGCGTTCGTCGCGCACACCAGCAGCCGGCTGTCGTGCTGACGAAACGCGGGGATGAGCTTGAGCAGCTCATTGGTCACCCCGAGTTCGGCGGTCGAGGCCCCGGTGCGTGTCGTGGCGATCTCCTCCACCTCGTCGATGAACAACACCAGTTCGTCGAGCTCGGCCAGTTCGGCGAACGCCTCCCGAAGCGAAGCCGCCAGACCGCCGGTGCCGGTCGCGGCCAGCCGCGACGGAAACAGCTCGACGAACGGCCAGCCCAGCCGGGACGCGATCGCCTTGGCGAAACTGGTCTTGCCGGTTCCCGGCGGCCCGAACAGGATCACCGCCTTCGGCGGCTGCACCCCGTAGCGCTCGGCGACGTCGGGGTGGGCCAGCGGGTCGACGATGCGCCGCTCGATGATCTGCTTCTCGGCGTCCATACCGGCCAGATCACCCCACAGCCCGGGAGGCACGATCATCCCGCCGAGTTCCTCGAGCACGTTGGCCTGATCCGGCCCGAGGTTCTCCAGCAGCTCGTAATAGACCAGCCCGTCCCGGCGGACGTATCCGGAGTTCTCCAGGGCGGCCATACCGGTGGCGCCCTCGGGCAGCAGCGCACAGATCCGCCGGACGCCGGCCGACCGTAGTCGCCGTTCGAGGTCACCCAGCAGGGCGCTGCCCACGCCACGCTGGCGCCAGCGGGAACCCAAGGCCACCAACAGGATCCAGGCGCGCTCACCCTGGGTGTGCGCGACCGCCATGCCGACCACCTCTTCGCCGACCTCGGCGACCACCGCTGGTTGGCCCGCCCGTGCAGCCGCCATCACCTCGGCGACGCTGAACACCGGTTCGGCCGATCCGGGTGCGCGGCTGCGATCCCAGATCTCGATGGCTTGGTCGAGGTCCTCGTCGTGGTAGTCGCGCAGGCGCCACGGCGGCATCACGGACCTCCTTTGTCGTGCGGCGTTCGTCAAGGTACAGGGTTGCGGGGGTCGGGTAAGCATGGCGATCTGGATGCCGGACGCATCCCCCAACCGGTGGATATCGACGGGTGAGCCCCGCCGCGTGGTGTTCGGTGCGAGGATCACTGGCCATGGAGTGCATCGAGGAGACCCGCGACGGCGTCACCTACGTCCGGACCGACAAAGACCTGCCACCTGTCGCCGTCATCGACCGCACACCGGTGAGCGCACGGAACAAACTCGCGTTCGCCGCCGTCGCACTCGTCGGGGCCGTCGCCTGGGCGGTGATCGCCTTCGTTCGCGGCGAGACGGTCAACGCGGTCTGGTTCGTCGTCGCCGCGGTCTGCACCTACGTCATCGGGTTCCGTTTCTACGCCCGGTTCATCGAGCGCACGATCGTTCGGCCACGCGATGAGTTCGCCACCCCGGCGGAGATCTACGAGAACGGCACCGACTATCTGCCGACCGATCGTCGCGTGCTGTTCGGACACCACTTCGCGGCCATCGCCGGCGCCGGCCCCCTGGTGGGTCCGGTGCTGGCCATCCAGATGGGCTACCTGCCGGGCACCATCTGGATCCTGTTGGGCGCGGTGTTCGCCGGCTGCGTGCAGGACTATCTGGTGCTGGCCATCTCGACGCGCCGGCGCGGTCGCTCACTCGGTCAGATGGCACGCGACGAACTCGGCCCCATCGGCGGGACGGCGGCGATCATCGGCGTCCTGGTCATCATGGTGATCCTGCTGGCGGTGCTTGCCCTAGTGGTGGTCAACGCGCTCGCCGAAAGCCCGTGGGGTGTGTTCTCCATCGCCATGACCATCCCCATCGCGATCTTCATGGGGCTGTATCTGCGGGTGTTTCGGCCCGGCCGCGTCTCGGAGGTCTCGCTGATCGGCGTCATCCTCTTGCTGGCGGCCGTGGTCGCCGGTGGCTGGGTGGCCGGAACCGACTGGGGTGCAGAGTGGTTCACGCTGTCGAAGACCACTCTGTCGTGGTGCATCATCATCTACGGCTTGGCTGCCTCGGTGCTTCCGGTGTGGTTCCTGCTGGCCCCGCGTGACTACCTGTCGACCTTCATGAAGATCGGGACGATCGCGCTGCTCGCGGTCGGCATCCTGCTGGCGCGTCCGGTGATGCAGGCCCCGGCGGTCTCGAAGTTCGCCGAGGCCGGCAACGGCCCGGTTTTCGCCGGATCGCTGTTCCCGTTCCTGTTCATCACCATCGCCTGTGGAGCGCTGTCGGGCTTCCACTCACTGATCGCCTCGGGGACCACGCCGAAGCTGCTGGAGAAGGAAAGCCAGATGCGGATCATCGGCTACGGCGGCATGCTCACCGAGTCGTTCGTTGCGATCATGGCGCTCATCACCGCCTCGATCCTCGATCAGCATCTGTACTTCGCCATCAACGCGCCGACGGCGGCTACCGGCGGCACCGCCGAGACCGCGGCCGCCTACGTCAACTCGCTGGGCCTCTCAGGGCCACCGGCCACCGCGGAGCAGATCACCGCGGCTGCCGCGGGCGTGCAGGAGGGCTCGATCGTGTCGCGCACCGGCGGTGCGCCGACGCTGGCGTTCGGGATGTCGCAGGTGCTCTCGACCGCGTTCGGCGGACCGGCGCTCAAAGCGTTCTGGTATCACTTCGCGATCATGTTCGAGGCGTTGTTCATCCTCACCACCGTCGACGCCGGAACACGGGTGGCGCGGTTCATGCTCTCCGACGGCCTGTCCAACCTCGGCGGCCCGCTTCGCCGCCTGCATGATCCCGGCTGGCGGCCCGGCGCGTGGGGAGCCAGCCTCATCGTCGTCGGCGCCTGGGGCAGCATCCTGCTGATGGGCGTCACCGATCCGCTCGGCGGAATCAACACTCTCTTCCCGCTGTTCGGTATCGCCAATCAGTTGCTCGCCGCGATCGCGCTGACCGTCGTCACCGTAGTGGTGATCAAGAAGGGCATGCTGCGCTGGGCGTGGATCCCCGGCATCCCACTGCTGTGGGATCTGGTGGTCACCCTGACGGCGTCGTGGCAGAAGATCTTCTCCGGCGATCCCAAACTCGGGTACTGGACCCAGCACGCGCAATACCTGAACGCCAAGGAAGCCGGCAAGACCGCGTTCGGCGCGGCCAAGAACCCGCAGCAGCTCGACGCCGTGATCCGCAACACCTTCATCCAGGGCAGCTTCTCGGTCGTGTTCGCCTCGGTGGTGATCGTCGTGGTCACCGCGGCAGTGATCGTGTCGCTGCGCGCGATCCGCGGCGGTGGGCGCCCACTGGCCGAAGAGGATCCGGTGCCGTCGAAGATCTTCGGGCCGTCGAAACTCATCGCCACTCCGGCCGAACGGGAGGTGCAGAAACAATGGGACGCCTTGGCGACCACGTCACGCACCTAGCGCATCTCGCGCGCCGGACCCGGTGGTACGTCGCCTCCCTGATGGGCGACAACCACTACCAGCGCTACCTCGAGTACCGCCGCCGTGCCCATCCCGGCGAGCCGGTGATCAGCGAGGCCGAATACTGGCGCCTGCGGCACCGCGACGCCGAGCGCAACCCCGCGTCTCGGTGCTGCTGAGGCTCCCCGATCCCTCGAGTTTGCGCTCAGATCGCGTTCCTGCCGGAAATCACGATCTGAGCGCAAACTCGGCGAACGGGGCGGTTACCGTGCTGGCATGGATCTGACGTGGTCGGCGCAAGACCTGGAATTCCGCGACGAGGTGCGGGTGTTCCTCGACGAGAAGCTCACCGAGGACCTGCGGCAGGCCGGCCGGCTGATGACGAGCGTGTACGCCGACCACGAGGCGAGCATGGCCTGGCAGGCGATCCTGCATGAGCGGGGCTGGGCCGCACCGGAGTGGCCGGTGGAGTACGGCGGCTGTGACTGGACGCTGACCCAGCACTACATCTTCAGCCGGGAGTCCACCCTCGCCGGTGCGCCATCGCTGTCGCCGATGGGCATCAAGATGGTGGCCCACGCGATCATCGCGTTCGGCACGCAGGAGCAGAAGGACTTCTTCCTGCCGCGCATCCTCACCGGCGAGGTGTTCTTCTGCCAGGGCTACTCCGAACCCGAGGCGGGATCGGATCTGGCCTCGCTGTCGATGGCCGCCGTCGACGACGGCGACGATCTGGTGTGCACCGGCTCCAAGATCTGGACCACCCATGCCGGTGAGGCCAACTGGATCTTCGCACTGGTACGCACCTCGCGCAGCGCCAAGAAGCAGCAGGGCATCACCTTCGTCCTGATCGACATGACCACACCCGGCATCGAGATCCGCCCGCTGGTGATGACCTCCGGGGAGAAGGTGCAGAACCAGATCTTCTTCGACGCCGTACGGGTGCCCAAGAGCAATGTCATCGGCAAGGTCGACGACGGGTGGACGGTGGCCAAGTACCTGTTGGAGTTCGAGCGCGGCGGCGGTGCGGCAGCACCGGCCCTGCAGGTGATGGCCGAGTCGATCGCCGGCAACGCCGGGGTGTTGCTCGACGATCCGGCGTTCGCGGCCAAACTGGCCGACGCGCGCATCCGCACCGAGGTGCTCGAGATCCTCGAGTACCGGGTGCTCGCCGCCGTCGCCGAGGGGCGCAATCCCGGTGCGGCATCGTCGATGCTGAAGATCCTGTCCACCGAGTTGAGCCAGGAGCTCACCGAACTGGCGATGGAGGCCGCCGGACCGCGCGGACGGATCTATCAGCCGCACGCGACGAAACCGGGTGGTCCGGTCTCGGACTACTCACCACCTCCCGACGGCTACGTCAGCGGCGAACCCTGGCAGGCCGTCGCGCCGCTGCGCTACTTCAACGACCGCGCCGGATCGATCTACGCCGGCAGCAACGAGATCCAGCGCAACATCCTCGCCAAAGCGACACTGGGCCTGTAGAGGACGGGGCTGTAGAGATGGACTTCAACCTCAGCAGGGAACAGCAGCTGCTGCGCGACGGGCTGAACAAGTTCCTCACGACGCGCTATGAACTGGAGAAGAGCCGTGCGGCGGCCAAAACCGGCGCCGGCTGGCAGCCCGACATCTGGCGCGCCTTCGCCGACGAACTCGGCATCCTCGGCGCCCCGCTGCCCGAGCATGCCGGCGGAATGGGCGGCGGCGCGGTCGAGGTCATGGTGATCGCCGAGGAACTCGGGCGCGCGCTGGTGACCGAACCGTTCATCGACACCGTCGTCGTCGCCGGTGGTCTTCTGCAGCGCGCCGGAGCCACCGAGGTGCTCAAAGCCGTCACCGACGGGTCGGCGGTCGTCGCACTCGCGGCCACCGACGGCACTCCCACGACGGCCACACGCGACGGCGACGATTGGGTGATCGGCGGAACCAAGACGGTTGTGATGGCGGCTCCGTTGGCCACGCACCTGCTGATCACCGCTGATATCGGAGATCACACGGGGCTCTTCCTCACCGAGTTCGACGCCTCCGCTGCCCCGGCGGGTGTGACGGTGCATCCCTACCGCACCGTCGACGACCGCCGCGCCGCCGACATCCGCTTCGACGGGCTGCGACTACCCGCCGCAGCGCTCATCGACGATGACGCGACGGACTCGCTGGAACAGGCCTGTGACGAGGGTGCCGCGGCGGTGTGTGCCGAAGCGGTCGGCGCCATGCACAAGGTGCTGGCCGACACCGTCGACTACTGCAAGCAACGCCAGCAGTTCGGCCAGCCGATCGGCGGCTTCCAGGTGTTGCAGCACCGGATGGTGGACATGCACATGGAGGTCGAGCAGGCGGTCGCGGCGGCGTATCTGGCCACGCTCACGCTCGGCGCCGAACCTACCGAGCGTGCCCGTGCGGTGTCGGCGGCGAAAGCCACCGTCGGGCGGGCGGCCCGGTTCGTCGGCCAGAACGCGGTGCAACTGCACGGCGGCATGGGGATGACCGAGGAACTGGCCATCGGCCACTACTTCAAGCGCCTCACCGCCGTGCAGTACGAGTTCGGCTCGACCGACTTCCATCGCACCCGCTACGCGAAGCTCACCCGCTCGCACGCACCCGGCTAGGGGATCACCGGGCGGTCAGATCCTCCACCACGGACCGCATCGGGGCCAGGTTCGCCTCGGACCGGACGGCGAACGGGTAGGCCAGTGCCAGCACGACGGTGATCGACATGGCCGGGATCAGGCACCAGATGTAGACCATCGTCGGCTTGCGATACACCACCGTCGTGACGCCCATCACGATGGTGCTGAGCACTCCGACCATCAGCAGCAGGCCGGCCAGCGCCCGGGGCAGCGCCCTGTTGGCGACCGCCTCGACGGCGGCCGACGCGGAACTGATCGCCGATGCACCGGAGGTCAGTGCGGATGCCCGCCACCGGACCTCTTTGGATGCGGGGTCGTTGACGTAGGCGAAGAGAGCGTTCTCGAAGGTGTCCAGCGCGGCGGCCGACGGCAACTCCCCCGCCGCACCCGTTCTGAGGAAATCGCCGTCGCGCTCCACCACCGTCGTCGCATACGCCCGAAGTTTGTCGGTCAGGGCTGCCGCCGCGGGCCGGTCGGCGATGTTGTTCAGCTCCCAGGCCATCTGGTGGACGACGGCGGCCTGCTGCTCGACGGCGACCTGCCCGGCGGTCACCGCGCCCCAGGTGACGTTGATGGCGAACCCGACGAAGAAGGCGAAGGTCGCCGCCACACCGGTCAGCAGTCCCTTGGCCTGCTCGGAGGCGGCTTCGCGCGCCTCGTCGTCGCGGTTTCGCCGGACGAACCACCGGGCACCCAGACTCACCCCGGAGAAGAAGACGAACAGCACCGCGATAATCGACCACAGCGGCATCGAGACAATAAGACCTCTCACCGGGGCAAAGTATCAAGGTGAGCCGGGAACACCGGCCTGATCTCACCCGTTGGAGGGACATGTTGAACAAAATCGCCAGTGTGCTGGGCCAGGTCGCCGAAGCCGGAGGGTCCATCGTCGGCATCCGCAGCGGCACCGAGGAGCCGTCCTTCACCGTGCAGCGCAGGATCGGCGACGTGGAGATCCGCCGCTACGGCCCGCGCGTCGCGGCACAGACCGCGATCTCCGCCGATGAGGAGGCCGCCCGCAACGAGGGCTTTCGCCGGCTGGCCCGCTACATCTTCGGCGGCAACACCACCAAGACCAAGATCGCGATGACCGCACCCGTCGCCCAGGAGCAGGGCCGGGGCGCCGGGGAGAAAATCGCGATGACCGCCCCGGTGGCCACCGAGCGCGGGCCCGGCGGCGAATGGGTGATCCGCTTCTTCATGCCTTCGGAGCACACCCTGGACTCGCTGCCCACCCCCAACGACGAACGCGTCGAGCTGGTCACCGTGCCCGCCGAGACGGTGGCCGTGCTGCGGTTCTCCGGTGTCGCCAGTACCGACGCGATCGCCGCGCGCACCGAGGAGCTGCTGAGCACCCTTCACGACGCGGAGATCGAACCGAAGTCGGAGCCGCTCACCTGGTTCTACGACCCGCCGTGGACCGTGCCGTTCCGGCGCCGCAACGAGGTCGCGGTCATCCTGGACTAGCGTCACCGGCGTGGGTAGGACTGAGGTGATGTCACCGACCGCTCTGCTGCGCCGTCACCCACTGGTGTCGTTCTTCGTGATCGCTTACGTCGCCTTGGCTCCGGTCGCGGGCGCGGTCCCCGACGGCGGCGTGCCGCCGGTCAGCCCGCAGGCGCGCGCCGCCGGGTTCATCGACGTGCGGACGGTCGTTCCCGACGCGATCATCGACCTGCGTTACGCCACCGCGAACAACTTCGTCGGCGCGGCGCTGTATCCGCCCGGTGCGCGCTGTCTGGTGCACGAGTCACTGGCGCCGGGGCTGGCGACGGCCGCCGCCGCGCTGCGCGCGCAGGGCGCGACGCTGGTGTTCTGGGATTGCTATCGGCCCCACGACGTCCAGGTCCGGATGTTCGCCGCGGTGCCGGATCCGGCGTGGGTCGCACAACCCGGTCAGTACGCGCGCAGCCACGAAGCCGGCCGGTCAGTCGACGTGACGATCGCGGCGGCCGGACGACTGGTGGACATGGGCACCGACTTCGACGACTTCTCCCCGCGAGCGACCGCGTACGCCACAGTCGGAGTCAGCGCCACCCAGCAGGCCAACCGGGCGCTGTTGCGTTCCGCAATGTCGGCCGGCGGTCTGTCCGTCTACTCCGGTGAATGGTGGCATTTCGACGGCCCGGGAGCCGGTGTGCAACGGCCGATCCTCGACGTTGCGGTGGACTAGCCCCGTCAGGCGTACCGCGGGTTGGCCAGATAGGTGCGCAGGACACTGGCCGGGATCGAGTTGCTGGTGAAGATGTTGTGCACCAGACCGACGCTGGACCGCGGGGTGCGCTGCAGCGTCACCGGATCATAGGAGTACAGCCCGTACTTCGGCTCGTAGCCCAGGACCCACTCGAGGTTGTCGGTCAGTGCCCAGAGGGTGTAGCCGCGGATATCCATGCCGTCGGCGATGGCCTTGTTCAGCACCGCGAGATGGCGCACCAGGTACGACGCCCGCTTGCTGTCGTTGGCGTCGGCGAGACCGTTCTCGGTGACCCACATCGGGACGCGGTACGAGTTGGCGATGTCAAGCACGTCACGCAACCCGGCGGGGTAGATGATCTGCGCGGTGTCGCTGCATTCGGCGGCGGGACAGCCGCCCGCGATGACGTTCACCAGCGGCGAGAACTCGGGGTAGCCGGTCACCATCGGCAGCGCCGGATCGCCGCCACCGGGGTATCCGACGACGATGCCCTGGCTGTAGTAGTTCACACCGAAGAAGTCGGCCTTGCCTGCCAGATCCGGGTTTATCTCGTCGCCGCTGATCACCCCGTCGAAGTTGGCGTCGACGGCGCCCCTGATGACGGCATCGGGGAACCACCGGTTGTAGAAGTCGCTGAACGACGCCGCCGCCTGCTGATCGACCGGGTTGAGCGGATTGGCCGCGCGCCACGAGTACATGTTCAGTGCGAACCCGACCTGTGCATCCGAGTCGTATTGGTGGATCAGGTCATAGGACCCCGAATAGGCGGCGGCCTCATTGCGCAGACCCGTCGCCACCAGGTCCGGACGGAAGAGCGCCGGCGGGAAGTCCGTCGTGAAGGGGATCGCGTAGTAGGAGGTGAGCATCGAGTTCACCGGCTCGTTGAGCACCACCCAGTTGGTCACCTCGGGTCCGAACTTCCACGCCAGGTAGGCCGAGTACTTCTCGAACTCGGTGACGGTGGAGTCCGACACCCATCCCCCGCCGCTCTGCGGCGTGCAACCCGCGAGTTCCTGCACCCGGGCGGTGGCCGGGTCATGAATCCACAGCGGGAGGGTGAAGTGGTTGATGGTGACCATCGGATCCAAGCCGGCCGCGTTCATCGCGGTCAGCACATCGCCATAGTGCGCCACCTCGGTTTGATTGGCCAGTGCGTCCAGTTGCCGCAGTGCGGCCTCGGTGATGCCGCCGGAGACGTCGACGCCGGCGGTGGACTTCGGGAAGATGCGACTCCACTCGATGCTCATCCGGAAGGTGTCCGCGCCCACCTCATTGCGCGCCAGTGCGATGTCGCTGAGGTACTGCGTGTAGGCGCCGGGGCCGTTCTCCGGCACGGCGCCCTTCCATCCGAGCAGCAGATTGTTGAGCGGGTCGTGGGTCCACTGCCACCAGTCGGAGTTGACGTCCAGCGGTGCGCCGGCCCCCATCTCTGACTGGAACCCGGCGGTGGACACCGCCCAGTGGAAGCCGACCGGGAAGGCCATGGCGGGCGCAGTCGGTGAACCGTCGAATGTCAGCCGCACCGTCGCCGTCGTGGTGGTCACCGGGAGGTAGTCGGAGAACAGTGAGCCGAGGAAGGGGACGTGGCGCAGCAGATCGACCGCGCCGTCGACGAGTTCCTGAAGTCCATGGATGTGCCAGCCGGTGTCCTTGACGGCGACGGTGAAGGCGTCGTTGCCGCCATACGTCGCGATGTCGACGACCGGGGTGTAGGTGAAGGTTCCGGTGCTCTGGTCGATCTGCACCCGGCCCAGGCTCGGCGGTGCGATCAGCGTGTAGGTCATCGCGTCGCCGTCGGGGTCGACGGCGCCGAGCGTTCCGGTGACCACCCCCGAGGATGTCCGGCTGATCTCCACCGGCGCGGCGGTCGGGTACCGGTTGAAGAAGGTGCGCTGCACTTCGCGGCCGAAGACCTCCAGTGGGGTGAGCGCAGGGGCGGTGTTTTTGGCGATGCTGTTGGAGGTGGTGTTGGCGGCGCGCGCGGCGGACGGCGTCGGCATCCGCCTGACGGCAGCGGCGCTCACCGCCGGAGTGCCCTGGGAGCGGGCGGCGGTCGCCGGCGCGTGGCGAGCGGCCGTCACCGGCCGGGTGGCGGTCGAGTCGTGCCCGGTGTCGGCATGTGCGGCGGCGGCACAGACACTCGCCGCCGCGGCGCCGATGCCCAACCCGACGGCGAGCGCCCGGGTAGGGGCGCTCGCCCTACCCGCGGGATACATCCCCATGCGGGGACATGCTAGGCCGTGGCCGCGCCCGCGGTGGCCGTTGCGCGCGTCGCGGTGCTGAACCGCAGCGCCGGATCCTCGACCGGGCCCTTACGAAGCCGGCTGTGGTCGGACCAGTAGTCCATCTCGATGGTCCACGGACCGCTGGTGCCCTGCTGCGGGAAGGCCTCGATCGCCCGCTGGATGTAGCCGGCCGAGAAGTCGAGCATCGGCCTGCGCTGGATGTGCGGATCGTCGGCGACGGGGGTGACGGTGGTGAATCCGTGGCGATCCATGTAGGCCAGCAGTCGGCACAGGTGCTCACACACCAGATCCACCTTCAGTGTCCAGGAGGAGTTGGTGTAACCGAACGCGAACGCGAGATTCGGGATGCCCGAGAGCATGAAGCTCTTGTAGACCAGCGAGTCGTGCGGGTTCTTCGCCGCACCGTCGACCGAGACCGCGATGCCGCCGAACGGAAGCAGCTTGAGTCCTGTCGCGGTGACGATGACGTCGGCCTTGATCTCGCGGCCGCTCTCCAGCAGGACGCCGGTCTTGGTGAACCGCGCGATCCTGTCGGTCACCACCGACGCCTTGCCCGCACCGATGACGCGGAACAGATCGGCGTCGGGCACCGCGCACAACCGCTGATCCCACGGGTTGTAGGCCGGGTTGAAGTGGGTGGCGACGTCATACCCCTCGGGCAGGTACCTCACATTGAGCGACCGGATGATCTTGCGCGCCAGCTGCGGCTGCTTCTGGCACAGGTTGTAGATGAAACGGCCCCTGCCGATGTTGAACCGCCGCGTCACCGCGTAGGCGGCCTTGGCCGGCAGCACCTTGCGCAGCGTGTTGGCGATCGGATCCTTGCGTGGCAGCGGCATCACGTACGACGGTGAGCGCTGCAGCATGGTGATGTGGGCGGCTTCGTCGGCCATCGCGGGGATCAGGGTGACGGCGGTGGCGCCGCTGCCGATGACGACGACGTCCTTGCCGCGGTAGTCCAGGTCCTCCGGCCAGGCCTGCGGGTGCACGATCCGGCCCTCGAAGTCCTCCTGGCCTTCGAAGTGCGGGGCGTAGCCGCCGGCGTAGTCGTAGTAGCCGGTGGCGCCGAACAGGAAGTCGCAGGTGATCTCCCACTGGGTGCCGTCGCGTTCCAGCGTCACCGTCCACTGTGCGGCGTCGGTGTCGAAGTCGGCGCGCAACACCTTGTGCTGCAGGTAGATCTTCGACGCCAGGTTGTTCTCCTCGATCACCTCGTAGAGGTAGTCGAGGATCTCGTCGGCGTCGGCGATGGCGTTGTCATTGGTCCACGGCTTGAACTCATAGCCGAAGGTGTGCAGGTCGGAGTCCGACCGGATGCCCGGATAGCGGAACAGGTTCCAGGTGCCGCCGATGACGTCGCGGCCGTCGGCGAGTGCGAAGGTCTTTCCCGGCAGCATGGTGGTCAGGTAGTGACCGAGGCCGATGCCGGAGATGCCGGCGCCGACGATCAAAACGTCGACGTGGCCGGTGAGCGCATCCTTCGGGCGGGTCTGGTTGAGGGTGGCGACGGACATTCGCAAGGCTCCCGAAATCGAGGTGTGTTCCGTAAACACTAACAATGTTATAGTTTTCTCGATGACTGTCAAGGCCCGCAACGCGACCGTGGCCCGCCGCGCCCCGGTGCAGGAGCGCAGCCGGCTGACGGTCACCCGGATCCTCGACGCCGCCGCCGCCATCGCCGACGAGCAGGGCGTCGAAGC
>Ga0194039_1000656_pt1 | contig 20078 bp, 17 predicted proteins | sample JunL228m_MetaG_FD_148679 | JGI IMG/M metagenome (GOLD analysis project Ga0194039, IMG submission 148679) | Anoxic zone freshwater microbial communities from boreal shield lake in IISD Experimental Lakes Area, Ontario, Canada - Jun2016-L227-8m | ecosystem: Environmental > Aquatic > Freshwater >... | reverse complement strand
CTCGACTTGGGCCTTCTTGCGCCCGGGCTTGGCCGCCTCGAGCACCGGAGCCACGAACAGCGGCATGTATGCCGGAGCCTCGCCGTCGGGTGTCTCGAGGATCAACGCCTCACCGGCGGTCTCCGCCGCCAGCGCATCCCGGACCTTCTCGGCCTCGGCCGCATCGACGCTGGATTGAGCGCTGCGGCTGCGGCCGTCGATCTCGTTGAGCGCGTCGAGCACCCGCTTGCTGGTGGTTCCCAGCACTCGCGCCAGGGAGTGGACCCTCAGGCGTTCGGGGAAATCGGATTCGGGTTTGAGCTCATCGTCGGCCACGTAATCTCCTCCAGCCCCCGGGCGCGTCATGTCGACGCGGCCACGCGAGGGCTTAGTTATTGACCCGGATATGCCGGGTATGTCAGTAGGTCTTTTCGAATGACGATCCGTGGACGGTCCGCGCCGCACCGCAGGAGGCGGTGGTCGCGCACGTCTGAAATCTCATCCGTGGAGCACCCGTCGCCGAGCGCTCAGCAGTAAGTATCCCACACCAGGCGGCCGGACCGTCAGCGGGCGCTGGCCAGACCCGGGAACCACAGCGCGATCTCGCGGGCGGCGGACTCCGGCGAGTCCGAGCCGTGGACCAGGTTGAGCTGGGTTTCCAGTCCGAAATCACCCCGGATGGTGCCGGGGGTGGCCTTCTCGACGGGATCGGTGCCGCCGGCGAGCTGGCGGAAGGCCGCGATGGCCCGGGGACCCTCCAGGACGGCGGCGACCACCGGTCCGGAGGTGATGAACTCCAGCAGCGATCCGAAGAAGCCCTTGCCCTCGTGTTCGGCGTAGTGCGCGCGGGCCAGGTCGTCGGAGACGACCTTGAGCTCCAGCGCGACGATGTCGAGGCCTTTGCGTTCGATCCGGCTGATGATCTCGCCGATCATCCGGCGTTTGACGCCGTCCGGCTTGATCAGCACGAGAGTCCGTTCGACCATAGTTCGCACACAGTACCGGTCAGTCCGGTGGCGGCTGCTGGCCGGGCAACAGGCCCAGGCGCTGGCGCCGCAGGACTTCCGAACGCAGGTAGGCGATGACGCCCCACACGACCAGGAATAGAACGCCCATGAAACCGATCGCCGGGTAGATCAGGAAGCCGGCGACCAGAATCAGCTGCACTGCCAGATTGACCCAGATCGCCCATGGCCGGCCCTGCACTCCGGCGAGCAGCCCGAGCAGGACCGCGAAGCCGACGAGATAGCCGGTCGACACCGGTGTCAGCCCGCCGCCCACGGATGCGACGACCGGCAGCGCGAGCAGCACGGTGATCATCTCCAGGATCAGCGTGCCGGCCATGACACCGCGGAAACTCTTCCAGGGATCGCTCGCCGGCGGCGGTGCCTGCGCGGTCATACGGGTTCCTTCCCGAACAGCGTGCGCGCCGCGCCCGCGGTGAGCACCGATCCGGTGATGACGATGCCGGTACCCGAGGTTGTCGCGGAGGCGGCGGCGTCCTCGACGAGCGCGGTGGCGGTCTCGATCGCATCGGCGAGATCGGGTGCGCGAAGCACCCGGTCCGGGCCGAAGACCTCTTCGGCGCGCATCGCCAGAGAGTCGACGTCGAGCGCCCGCGGCGAGCCGTTGTCGGTCACCACCACCGAATGGAGCACCGGTTCCAGCGCGGTGAGCATCCCGGTGACGTCCTTGTCACCGAGCATGCTGAGGACCCCGACGAGGAATCGGAAGTCGAACTCGCTTCCCAGCGCGGCGGCGAGTGCGGCGGCGCCGGCCGGGTTGTGGGCGGCGTCGATGAACACCGTCGGCGCGCTGCGCATCCGCTCCAGCCGGCCGGGGCTGATCGCGGTGGCGAAGCCGGCCCGCACCGCGTCGGCGTCGAGCTGGCGGCCCGCGCCGGCGCCGAAGAAGGCCTCCACGGCCGCCAGTGCGAGGGCCGCGTTGTGCGCCTGATGTTCGCCGTGCAGCGGCAGAAAGACATCCGCGTACACCCCGCCAAGCCCCTGCAGTTCGATTACCTGGCCGCCGACCGCGACCTGGCGATCCAGCACCGCGAATTCCGAGTCCTCCCGCGCGACGGCGGCGTCTGCCGTAACGGCCTGTGCCAGAAAAACATCCATGGCCTCGGGTGGCTGCTGCCCGATCACCGCCACGGTGTCGACGGTCTCATCGCGTGAGCGGGCGATGATGCCGGCCTTCTCCCCCGCGATCGCGGCGATCGTGTCGCCGAGGTACTCGGCGTGGTCGATCCCGATGGGCGTGATGACCGCCACCGGCGCGTCGATGACGTTGGTGGCGTCCCAGCGCCCGCCCATACCGGTCTCCACCACCGCGATGTCGACCGGCGCGTCGGCGAAGGCCGCGAAGGCCATCGCGGTGAGCACCTCGAACTTGCTCATCGCCGGACCGGGCGACCCGAACTGCCCGGCCTGTGACTGCGCGTCGACCATCTGCACGAACGGCTCGATCTCGCGATAGGTCTCGACGTAGCGCGCCGGGCTGATCGGACGGTTGTCGATCGCGATGCGCTCGGTCACCGACTGCAGATGCGGGCTGGTGGTGCGGCCCGTCCGCTGACCCAGCGCGGTCAGCAGTGCGTCGACCATCCGCGCGACCGACGTCTTGCCGTTGGTGCCGGCGATGTGAATGGCCGGATAGTTGCGCTGCGGGGAGCCCAGCATGTCCATCAGCGCGCGCATGCGCGCGGTGCCGGGTTCGATTCTGGTCTCACCCCACCGCTGGTCCAGCAGATGCTCGACCTGCAGCAGCGCGGCGATCTCATCCGGCGCCGGTGCGGTCTCACTCATGCAAGCGCAGCCAGGCGCGCGGTGATGCGGTCCACCTCTTCGCCGGCCAGCTTCTGACGCTCGCGGATCTTGTCCACGACGTCGCCGGGCGCCTTGGCGAGGAAGGCCGCGTTGCCGAGTTTGGCCGCGGTGCCGGCCAGTTCCTTCTGCGCGACGGCCAGATCCTTCTCCAGGCGGCGGCGCTCAGCGGCGACGTCGACGGTTCCGGAGGTGTCCAACTCGACACCGACGGTGCCGCCGGAGAGTCGCACGTCGACCTGTGCCGTGCGGTTGAATTCCGGGCCCGCGTCGGTCAGCCAGGCCAGCGCCGTCACCGGCGTGACGTGCGCGCTCAGTCCGGCCTCCTGCACACCGGTGAGGCGGGCGGGAACCTTCTGCCGGTCCGCCAGACCCTGATCGCTGCGGAACCGGCGCACCTCGGTGACGAGCCTTTGCACGTCGGCGATCCGCGCAGCCGCGGCGCCGTCCAGCGCCATGCCGGAGGACACCGGCCAGTCGGCGATCACCAATGACTCTCCCCCGGTGAGCTGCTTCCACAGCACCTCGGTGACGAACGGCATCACCGGATGCAGGAGTTTGAGCAAGGTGTCGAGTACCGACGCCAGCACCGCGGTGGTGTGCGACGCGCCGGCGGCGAGCTGCACTTTGGCCAGCTCCACGTACCAGTCGCAGAACTCGTCCCAGGCGAAGTGGTAGAGCGCCTCACACGCCCGGCTGAACTCGTAGGCGTCGAACGCCGCATCCGCCTCCGCGCGCACCTGCTCGAGGCGCCCGAGGATCCACCGGTCGGCGTCGGTCAGTTCGGTGAGCGCGGGCAGCGGCGCCGGGGCCGCGCCGTTCATCAGCGCGAAGCGCGTCGCGTTGAACAGCTTGGTGGCGAAGTTGCGCGACGCCCGCGCGTGGTCTTCACCGATCGAGAGGTCACCGCCCGGGCTGGCGCCGCGGGCCAGGGTGAAGCGCAGCGCATCGGCGCCGAACAACTCCACCCAGTCCAGTGGGTCGATGCCGTTGCCGCGCGACTTGCTCATCTTGCGGCCGTGCTCGTCGCGGATCAGCCCGTGCAGGAAGACGTTCTCGAAGGGCATCTGCGGACCGCGCGTGCCGCCGGCGGTGATGGCGTCGTCGCCGGAGACGAAGGTGCCGAACATCACCATCCGGGCGACCCAGAAGAACAGGATGTCGTAGCCGGTCACCAGAACGCTGGTCGGATAGAACGTCGCGAGGTCCTCGGTGGCATCGGGCCAGCCCATGGTCGAGAACGGCCACAGCGCCGAGGAGAACCAGGTGTCGAGGACGTCGGGGTCCTGCTCCCAGCCCGGCGGCGGGGTCTCGTCGGGGCCGATGCAGACCGTCTGCCCGTCGGGTGAGTGCCAGATCGGGATGCGGTGTCCCCACCACAGTTGCCGGGAGATGCACCAGTCGTGCATGTCGTCGACCCAGTCGAACCAGCGCGGCTCGAGGCTCTTGGGGTGGATGACGATGTCGCCGGAGCGCACGGCGTCGCCGGCAGCCTTGGCCAGTGATTCGACCTTGACCCACCACTGCAGGCTCAGGCGTGGCTCGATCGGTTCGCCGCTGCGTTCGGAGTGGCCGACGCTGTGCAGATACGGCCGCTTCTCGGCGACGATGCGGCCCTGCTGCGCGAGCGCCTCGCGGACCTTGACCCGCGCCTCGAACCGGTCCATGCCGTCGAACTGTGTTCCGGTGCCGGCGATCCGGCCGCGGGTGTCCATGATCGACGGCATCGCCAGCTCGTGGCGGATGCCGATCTCGAAGTCATTAGGATCGTGAGCAGGTGTGACTTTGACTGCACCGGTGCCGAATTCGGGGTCGACGTGGGAGTCGGCCACAACGACGATCTCCCGGTCCAGGAAGGGGTGCGGCAGATGCGTGCCGACGAGACCGCGGTAGCGATCGTCGTCGGGGTGCACCGCGATCGCCGTGTCGCCCAGCATCGTCTCGATTCGGGTGGTGGCCACCACGATGTGCGGTTCGGCGTCATCGAGCGACCCGTACCGGAAGGAGACGAGTTCGCCCTCGACCTCCTCGTACTTGACCTCGAGATCGGAGATCGCGGTCTGCAGCACCGGTGACCAGTTCACCAGGCGTTCGGCCCGGTAGATCAGTCCGGCGTCGTAGAGCCGTTTGAAGATGGTGCGGACGGCGCGTGAGAGCCCCTCGTCCATGGTGAAACGGTCACGGCTCCAGTCCACGCCGTCGCCGAGCCGGCGCATCTGCGCGCCGATGGTGCCGCCGGACTCGTGCTTCCACTCCCAGACCTTCTCGACGAATTCTTCACGCCCGAGATCGTCCTTGCCCACTCCGTCGGCGGCGAGCCGTCTCTCGACGAGGGTCTGGGTGGCGATGCCGGCGTGGTCCATGCCCGGCAGCCAGAGCACCTCGAAACCCTGCATCCGCTTACGCCGCGTCAGCGCGTCCATCAGGGTGTGGTCGAGCGCGTGACCCATGTGCAGGCTGCCGGTGACGTTCGGCGGCGGCAGCACGATCGAATACGGCGGCTTACCGCTGGCCGCATCGGCGGTGAAGTACCCCGCGTCCACCCAGCCCTGGTAGATCTCGCTCTCTACCGCGCCGGGGTCCCACGACTTGGGCAGCGAGTCAGCGGGAGTTCCTTCGGGGGGCACCCGCTGATTCTAGAAACGCGGTTACTTGCCGCCGCGCAGCAGGCCACCCAGGATGTTGCCGAGCGCACCGCCCTGGCCACCGCCGAGCACGCTGCCCAGGATGCTGCCGAGCGGGTTGTTGGCTCCGCCGCCCCCGGCGCCGCCGAGGATGCTGCCGAGCACATCGCCGATTCCACCACCCGGGGCGGCCTGCGCCTGTGCGCCGGCGCCCGCGGCCTGCTTCTGGGAGAACTGCTTGCCCACGTAGGCCAGCACGATCGGCGCCAGCATCGGCAGCAGCCGCTTGATCAGATCGCCGCCGCCGGCTCCGGCGCCGGAGAGCGCCGAGGCCACCTGGTTGGTGTCGTTGCCGCCGAAGAGGCTCGCGACGAGCTGGTTACCGGCGCCCACGTCGAGCTGGTCGACGTTGACACCGCCGTCGAGCAGATCGCTCTGGCCCTCGGCGACGACGGCGGACTCCAGATGGGTGGAGTCGATGTCGTCGGCCTGCACGTTCTCCTGCAGGGTTCCGAGCAGCGTCGGCACCAGCGTCTGAATGGCCTGGTTCACCTCGCCCTGGTCCGCTCCGAGCTTGTTGGCGATGTCCGCCACCGGGATCTGGTTGAAGAGGTCGTCGAGACCGGCCATGGGGTTAAGTCCTTACGCGTGTGAACGACGATGGTCGCCTCAGACATTAGCTGAGACGGCACCGGGCGGTCAGCGCTATCGGTTACGCCCTCAGCTAATTCAGCTTTGCTGAGTCCAGCGAGATGCCGGCGGCGGGGAACCGCGCGAGCAGCGCATCCCCCATCGCGGCGGCGGGCGTCAGCACGCCATAGAGCTCCGGCAGCTTGTCGCGGTCGAGTGCCAGCGCCAGCCCGCACTCGCCGAGCATCGCTGCGGTCGCCTTGTAGCCGGGATCGCCGCTCTGCGCCATGGTCGCCACGTAGCGGGCACCGGTCGACGTCGTCGTGTAGGTCTCGACGCGATAGTGGCCATTCTCGCGTACCTCTTCACTGGGCCCGGTGCCCGGCTTGGGCGCGACCCGCTCGACGAGGCGCTTCGGCAGCAGCCGGAAGAACCGGCTGCCGAGCACGGCCCCGGCGGCGGTGGCCGCTGTGGTCAGGGCCGAGGTGACCGGCGCGGCTGGCGAGGGCCCCATGCCCATGTACTCCGCGTACCGGAAGCCGCGTCCGTAGGCGTAGTCGAGCAGTGCGTTGCTTCGTCGCACGATGCGCGTGTTGTACATCGCCATCACGAAGCCGGCCGCCCACACCCCGGCGAGTTCGGGTGCGATGTCGCTGCCGCGCTTCCACGCCAGATCGGGCTGCGAACCGAACTCGGGCTCGGCGGGGCGGTCACCGGAGAGCGTGTAGGGGTCGGTCAGGAGCCTGCGGGTGTCCGCGTCACCGGAGGTAGCCCGGAACACCTCGATCATCGAGGCGATGGTGCCGCCGGACACTCCGCCGGAGAAATCCCGCAGGACGTAGGTGGTGTCGCCGAGTTCGCCGGCGCCGTCCTGGCGCGCGCGCCGGAACAGTTCGTAGACCGTCATGTCGGAGGGGACCGAGTCGAAGCCGCAGGCATGCACGATGCGCGCGCCGGTGTCGACGGCCTGCTTATGGAAGTCGTCGATGCTCTGGCGGACGAACATCGCCTCACCGGTCAGGTCGGCGTAGTCCGTGCCGGCCGCCGCGCACGCCGCGACAAGGGGAAGCCCGTACTTGCTGTAGGGGCCCACCGTGGTGACCACGACACGGGTTCGGGCCGCCATGCCGTCGAGGGTCGACTGCTTGTTCGCGTCCACCTCGAGGATCGGCCAGTCCTTGGCGCCCTCCCCGAGTGTGGCGCGCACGGTGGCGAGTTTGTCGGGTGAACGACCGGCCAGCGCGATGCGGGCCCTGCCCCCGGCGTGCGCGAGGTACTCGGCGGTGAGCTTGCCGACGAAGCCGGTGGCGCCATAGACAACGATGTCGAACTCACGCCCAGATAAGTCGTGCTCTGTCATGGCGTCAACTTACATAGACGGACTCACCCGATACCCAGGGCGCTGGCGAACGCCTTGCCCGGGTCGGTGAAGGCGGTGCACACCTGGCCCCAGTCGACGAGTCCGAGGGGGCCGCGCCCCAGACCCTGGCACTGGTTGGTCGCCGCGGCGAATCCACGGCCGCCGGAAGCCCCGGAGGTCTCGGAGAAGGAGATCGGCGTGACAGTGGCGGGGGCGCCGGCGTTGGCACCGCAGGTGGGCCAGGCGCCGATGCCCTGAGTCTTGAAGACGTTCTCGGCGACCCGGATCTGCTCCTCGCGGGAGGCCTGGTGCGGCATGCCGGTGCCGCCGTTGGATTTCCAGGTGGCCGGGGAGAACTGCAGACCGCCGTAGTAGCCGTTGCCGGTGTTGATGGCCCAGTTCCCGCCGGACTCGCACTTGGCGACGGCGTCCCAGTTCACCCCGCTGTCGGCCGCCGCGGTGCCGGTGCCGAGGGCCAGCGCCCCGACGATGAGACCGAGTGCCATTGCGGCGAGGAGGACGATCCGGCGAGCCAGGTTCATGTGCTGTCTGTCGCAGCCATGCACCTCAGCGTTACAGATGGGTCAGTTGTTTTGATTGAGAATATTGTGAGAGCTGGCACGGCCGCTCCGACATGCGAAAAGGCGGCCCCGGGAAGGGTCCCGGAGCCGCCTTTTACTGGACTTTGGGGTCTAACCGCGCCCGCCACAGGTCGGCCACGCGCCGATGCCCTGGGTGCGCAGAACGTTCTCAGCCACCCGGATCTGCTCCTCGCGGGAAGCCTGGTTGGGCATACCGCTACCGCCGTTGGCCCGCCAGGTGCCGGGTGAGAACTGCAGGCCGCCGTAGTAGCCGTTGCCGGTGTTGATGGCCCAGTTGCCACCGGACTCACACTGGGCGACCGCGTCCCAATTGACGCTGTCAGCGCTGGCCACACCAGCACCGAGTGCGATCGGGGTGACGGCCAGGGCGCCGGCGATCGAAGCCATTCCGAGCGTCTTGCGGAGGTTCTTCAACAATCTTTCCTTTCGCCAAACGCGTGTGGTGACGCCCGGACGGCGCACGCTCACACGCACGGTTCACAATCTGAAATTGTTTGTTCCTGGCGCGGAACGGGTCCGACGCTACGGAGGCTGTTGGCATTAGTCACGTCAATGACGCACAGATATCGCGCAGATAACGGTGCGATCACGCGACCGAACTCGCCGGGGTCGATGCAGGTCAGTCCGGCGATTCCCAGCCAGCCGAAACAGCCTCTGCGGCGGCATTGGTGTGACTCATATCACAGGCAATTTGGGTGCCGAGTCACACGGCTGACAGTCTCATTAGTCACATGAGTCACACTGATAACTCGAGTTATATTTATCGGCGCATTTGTTATTCGCAACGCGTCGAATACACGCGACCGAATATCAATGCGCGCGCTAATAGTGCAGGTCAGCCTCGCTGTTGACGTTGGTCAGTGCCGCCCGCACCGGCGTGTCGCCCTCCAGCACCAGCCGCTGGGTCACCACCGTCTCGGTGAGTTCCCGCATGCTGCGGGCCCCGGCGGCCACCAGGGCGTCGATCCGGTCGGCCAGCGCGGTGCGATACACCCCTGCCAGGTAGTGGTCCCGCCCGTCCCAGGGCAGCACCACGTCCACACCGTCGCAGGCTGCCAGCAGGTCGATCAGCGCCTCCGACAGCTCCGGCATGTCGACAGCGCTGACGAACGCGCGTTCCAGACCGGCCTGCGCTGCCGCCCGCAGCCCGCGGCCGGTGGCCAGCAGCGGGCCGATGCCGCGCGCCTCGTCCCGCAGCACGACCGCGGTGCCCAGATCCGGCAGGGCCTGGCCCGGCGCCGCGACGACGAACACCGGTGCGCACCGGGTACTGAGCACCTCGACGGTGCGTTCCACCAGGGTTCTGCCACCCAGGCCGGGCATCGCCAGCGTGGCCTTGTCCCGGCCCATCCGGCGCGATGCGCCGCCGGCCAGGACGACGGCGGCCAGGGGCTCGTGGGCGCTCACCGGGACTCGACGGTCCAGGTGTCGCGACCACGAAGCAACGACTGCAGGGCGGCGCGGTCGTGCGGTGCGCCACTGCGCGCGGCGGCGATCTGTTCGCGTGCGGCGTCGTCGTACACCGGCCGGGACACCTGCCGGAAGATGCCCATCACGGTGTGGTCCAGATTCTGCTCAGACAGACGCGACAGTGCGAAGGCGTACGACGGATCGTCGGCGTGCGCATCGTGCACGACGATCGACTCGGCTGCGACGTCGGCCGTCTTGGCCACCTCCAGGCCGAAACCGGTTTGCACCACGGCGTACTCGCCGTCGGCGCCGAAGACGATCGGTTGACCGTGCACCACGCTGATGACCCGCTCCTCGTGACCGTCCTTGCGCAGAACGTCGAACGAGCCGTCGTTGAAGATCGGGCAGTCCTGGAGAATCTCCACCACCGCGGCCCCGCGGTGCGCGGCGGCGGCTCGCAGCACCTCCGAGAGCCCTTTGCGGTCGGAGTCCAATGCGCGGCCGACGAAACTCGCCTCGGCGCCGAGTGCGACCGACACCGGGTTGAACGGCTGATCCAGCGATCCCATCGGGGTGGACTTGGTGATCTTGCCGACCTCGGACGTCGGCGAGTACTGACCCTTCGTCAGACCGTAGATCCGGTTGTTGAAGAGCAGGATCGTGACGTTGACATTGCGGCGCAGGGTGTGGATGAGGTGGTTGCCGCCGATCGACAACGCGTCGCCATCACCAGTCACCACCCACACCGACAGATCCGGCCGCGCCAGTGCCAAGCCGGTCGCGACGGTCGGAGCCCGGCCGTGGATGGAATGCAGCCCGTAGGTCTCCAGGTAGTAGGGAAACCGGCTCGAGCAGCCGATGCCGCTGACGAAGACGATGTTCTCCCGTCGCAATCCGAGTTCGGGCAGGAAATTGCGGATCGTGTTGAGGATGACGTAGTCACCGCATCCCGGGCACCACCGCACCTCCTGGTCGCTGGTGAAGTCCCTGGCCTTCAGATCAGTCATTCGCCCGCTCCCGCATCGGTGGCCGCTCCCACGGCGGCTGCCGCGAGTGTGGCGAATTCGCCTTTGCCGCTTTCGGTTTCACCCAGAGTGCCCTCGAGTGCCGCCGCGATGATCTCCTCCACCTCGTCCGCGCGGAAGGGGATGCCCGCGACCTTGGTGACCGGTTGAACGTCGACCAGATATCTTCCGCGCAGCAGCAACGCCAACTGCCCGAGGTTCATCTCCGGTAGCACGACCTTCGGGTAGCGGCGCAGCACCTCGCCGAGGTTGGCAGGCAGCGGGTTGAGGTGGCGCAACTGCGCGTGCGCCACCTTCACACCCCGGCGCCGGACGCGTCGGCAGGCCTCGCCGATCGGCCCGAACGAACTGCCCCACCCGAGCATCAGCAGGTCGGCGTCACCGTCGGGATCGTCCACGTGCAGATCCGGCACGTCGATGCCGTCGATCTTGGCCTGGCGCAGCCGGACCATCAGGTCGTGGTTGGCGCCGTGGTAGGAGATGTCCCCGGAACCGTTGGCCTTCTCCAGACCGCCGATGCGGTGCTCGAGCCCGGGTGTCCCGGGGATGGCGAACTGACGGGCCAGCGTCTGGGGATCACGCGCGTAGGGCGCGAAGTCGTCACCGGCCTTCGCGAACCCGGGATCGATGTCGGGATAGTCACCGATGTCGGGGATGCGCCAGGGCTCGGAACCGTTGGCGATCGCGCCGTCGGACAGCAGGACCACCGGGGTGCGGTAGGTCAGCGCGATCCTGGCGGCCTCGACGGCGGTGTCGAAGCAGTCCGAGGGTGAGCTGGCGGCCAGCACCGCCACCGGGGACTCGCCGTTGCGCCCGAACATCACCTGCAGCAGATCGGCCTGCTCGGTCTTGGTGGGCAGACCGGTGGACGGCCCGCCGCGCTGGACGTCGATGACGATCAGCGGCAGCTCGGTCATCACCGCCAGCCCGATGAACTCCGACTTCAGCGCGATACCCGGACCGGAGGTGCTGGTGACGCCGAGGGCGCCGCCGTAGGAGGCGCCCAGGGCCGCACCGATGCCGGCGATCTCGTCCTCGGCCTGGAAGGTCATGACGTCGAAGTTCTTGTGCTTGGACAGTTCATGAAGGATGTCGGACGCGGGGGTGATCGGGTAGCTGCCCAGGACCACCTGCACACCGGCCAGCTGCCCGGCGGCGACGATGCCGTAGGCCAGGGCGGTGTTGCCGGAGATCTGCCGGTACTCCCCGGGAGCGAGTTCGGCCCGGGCGACCTCGAAGGTGGTGCCGAACGCCTCGGTGGTCTCGCCGTAGTTCCAGCCGGCCCGCAGTGCGAGCACATTGGCCTCGGCGATGTCGGGCTTGCGGGCGAACTTCTCCCGGACGAAGGCCTCGCTCGCCGTGATCGGCCGGCCGTACATCCACGACAGCAGTCCGAGGGCGAACATGTTCTTGGCGCGCTCGCCGTCCTTCTTCGACGCACCGATCGGTTCCACCGCGCCCAGGGTCAGCGTGGTCATCGGGACGGCGTGCACGACGTAATCGGACAACTCCCCGGTCTCCAGCGGATTGGCCACGTAGCCGACCTTGGCCAGGTTGCGCTTGGTGAACTCATCGGAGTTGGCGATCACCATGCCGCCGCGCGGCAGGTCGGCGACGTTGGCCTTCAGCGCGGCCGGGTTCATCGCGACCAGCACGTCGGGGCGATCACCCGCGGTCAGGATGTCGTAGTCGGCGATCTGGATCTGGAACGACGAGACCCCGGGCAGCGTGCCTGCCGGGGCGCGGATCTCGGCGGGGTAGTTGGGCTGGGTCGCCAGGTCGTTGCCCAGCAGGGCCGCTTCTGAGGTGAACCGGTCACCGGTGAGTTGCATGCCGTCGCCGGAGTCGCCGGCGAATCGGATGACGACCTTCTCGAGTTTCTGCCTGCTCCCGGCGTGAGAGCCGTTGCCGTTCGGACCCACGCGTGGCCTTTCCCTGGATGGTCGGCGTATCTCCGATTATGGCACTTTCTTAGAGAAGCCCTGCCACCACCACCCGGTAGCCCGGCGCGCCTACATTGATGGCATGGGCCGGGTGACCGCACGCCGTCGCGTCAGCCACCTGGACTCCGGCCGCAGCAGCGAGCGCGCCGAGACGCTCGTCGTCGAGGAGCCGCTGGAGATCCGGGTGAACGGCGCCCCGGTGACGGTGACGATGCGGACCCCCGGCTCCGACGTCGAACTGGCCCAGGGTTTCCTGCTCACCGAGGGTCTGATCACCGCCCGCGACGACGTCGCGACCATCCGGTACTGCGAGGGCGCCGGATCAGACGGCGATCCCGACGGCCTGAACACCTACAACGTGCTGGACGTGACCCTGCGACCGGATGTGCCCGCCCCCGAGGTGGACATCACCCGGAACTTCTACTCGACGTCCTCGTGCGGGGTGTGCGGCAAGGCCTCGCTGGAGGCGGTGCGCCTCTCCAGCCGGCACTCCCCCGGCGATGACCCGGCGACGGTGCCCACGGGGATCCTGACCGGTTTGCCGGCCAAGCTCCGGGAGGCCCAGAAGGTCTTCGCCGCCACCGGCGGGCTGCACGGGGCGGCCCTGTTCGGCACCGACGGCGAGCCGCTGGCGGTGCGCGAGGACATCGGGCGGCACAACGCCGTCGACAAGGTGATCGGCTGGGCGCTGGAGTCGGGCCGGATTCCGCTGACCGGCACGGTGCTGCTGGTCAGCGGACGGGCTTCGTTCGAACTGGCTCAGAAGGCGGTGATGGCGGGGATACCGATCATGGCGGCGGTGTCGGCGCCGTCGTCACTGGCGGTGGACCTGGCCGCCCAGTCGGGGCTGACGCTGGTGGCGTTCCTGCGCGGCGATTCGATGAACATCTACAGCCGCAGCGACAGGGTCGTCTGACCCGAGTCGTCGTCAGGCGCTCTTGTCCCGGCGTTCCGAGCGCGGGGCCTTGCGCGGGACGATCGTCGGCAGCACGTTGTCCTGCACCGTCTCCTTGGTGACGACCACCTTGGCGACGTCGTCGCGGCTGGGGATGTCATACATCACCGGCAACAGGACTTCCTCCATGATGGCACGCAGGCCGCGCGCGCCGGTGCCGCGGTGGATGGCCTGATCGGCGATCGCATCGAGGGCGTCGGGGGTGAACTCCAGCTCCACGCCGTCCATGTCGAACAGCCGGGTGTACTGCTTGACGAGCGCATTCTTGGGCTCGGAGAGGATCTTGACCAGAGATTCCTTGTCGAGGTTGGTCACCGACGCGACGACCGGCAACCGGCCGATGAACTCCGGGATCAGACCGAACTTGATCAGATCCTCGGGCATCACCTCGGCGAAGTGGTCCTGGGTGTCGATCTCGGCCTTGGACTTCACCTCGGCCCCGAATCCCAAGCCGCGCTTGCCGATTCGGTCGGCCACGATCTTCTCCAGACCGGCGAACGCACCCGCGACGATGAACAGCACGTTGGTGGTGTCGATCTGGATGAACTCCTGGTGCGGGTGCTTGCGGCCGCCCTGCGGCGGTACCGACGCCTGCGTGCCCTCAAGGATCTTCAACAGGGCCTGCTGCACGCCCTCGCCGGAGACGTCGCGGGTGATCGACGGGTTCTCGCTCTTGCGGGCGATCTTGTCGACCTCATCGATGTAGATGATGCCGGTCTCGGCGCGCTTCACGTCGTAGTCGGCGGCCTGAATCAGCTTGAGCAGAATGTTCTCGACGTCCTCGCCCACATAGCCCGCCTCGGTCAGCGCGGTGGCATCGGCGATGGCGAACGGCACGTTGAGCATCTTGGCAAGCGTCTGCGCCAGGTAGGTCTTACCGCAACCGGTGGGCCCGAGCATCAGGATGTTGGACTTGGCCAGTTCGACGGGCTCGGAGCGGGAATCCCGCTTCTCGCCGGCCTGGATGCGCTTGTAGTGGTTGTAGACCGCGACCGCCAGGGTGCGCTTGGCGGTGTCCTGGCCGATGACGTAGCTCTCCAGGAACTCGCGGATCTCAACCGGCTTGGGCAGCTCGTCGAGCTTGACCTCGTCGCTGTCGGCGAGCTCCTCTTCGATGATCTCGTTGCACAGGTCGATGCACTCGTCGCAGATGTACACCCCGGGGCCTGCGATGAGCTTCTTGACCTGCTTCTGACTCTTCCCGCAGAACGAGCATTTCAGCAGGTCACCGCCGTCTCCAATGCGTGCCATGGTGGTGGTGTCCCTACTTCCTCAGCGCGTGCGGTCCGGGTTCGCATCCGACGCTACCTGCTCCATCCGTCGGGGTGCGACCGATAAAGGCGAATAGCGTCGGTGGCATTAGCTGCCGGTGTTTCTGGTGTGTCGTGTGGTGAACATAACGCCAATCGGGGTCCTCGGCGGCGCGCCGCGCATAGCGTGGCTCGGGCGTGTCGCGGCCGTTACCCAACCGAGAACGGCCCTAGGGCGCCTTCGCCGACAGCTTCCGGTAACTCAGCACGGTGTCGATGATTCCGTACTCCTTGGCCTGCTCGGCGGTCAGGATCTTGTCCCGGTCGGTGTCCTTGCGGATGACGGCCGCGTCCCTGCCGGTGTGGCGGGCCAGGGTCTCCTCCATCAGGGTCCGCATCCGCTCGATCTCGGCGGCCTGGATCTCCAGGTCGGAGAACTGGCCCTGGATGACCCCGCCGAGGGACGGCTGATGGATCAGCACCCGGGCGTTGGGCAGCGCGAGACGCTTTCCGGGAGTGCCGGCGGCCAGCAGCACGGCCGCCGCCGAGGCGGCCTGACCCAGACAGACCGTCTGAATGTCGGCGCGCACGTACTGCATGGTGTCGTAGATCGCCATCAGCGAGGTGAACGAGCCGCCCGGGGAATTGATGTACATGGTGATGTCGCGGTCGGGGTCCAGGGACTCCAGCACCAACAGCTGCGCCATGATGTCGTTCGCCGACGCGTCGTCCACCTGCACGCCGAGGAAGATGATCCGCTCCTCGAACAGCTTGTTGTAGGGGTTTGACTCCTTGACGCCCCAGCTGGAGTGCTCGATGAACGAGGGCAGGATGTAGCGCGCCTGCGGTGAAAGATCAGACGGCGAAAGATCAGACATTGGACGCTCCAGAGATGTGCGCGCGGGTGATGATGTGGTCGACGAAGCCGTACTCGAGTGCTTCCTGGGCGGTGAACCAGCGGTCGCGGTCGGAGTCGGCCTCGATGCGCTCGATCGGCTGGCCGGTGAACTCGGCGTTGAGCCGGAACATCTCCTTCTTGATCACCGCGAACTGCTCAGCCTGGATCGCGATGTCGGCAGCCCCACCGGTGATGCCGCCGAGGGGTTGGTGCATGAGGATCCGGGCGTGCGGAAGCGCGTAACGCTTGCCCTTGGTGCCCGCCGCGAGCAGGAACTCGCCCATCGAGGCGGCCATGCCCATCGCGTAGGTGGCCACGTCACAGGGAGCGAGCACCATGGTGTCGTAGATGGCCATGCCGGCGCTGATCGAACCGCCCGGGGAGTTGATGTAGAGCGAGATGTCCTTGATGGGGTCCTCGGCGGCGAGCAGCAGGATCTGCGCGCACAACCGGTTGGCGATGTCGTCGTCGACCTGGGATCCGAGGAAGATGATGCGCTCAGCGAGCAACCGCTCGTAGACCGAGTCCTGGAGATTGAGCCCAATACCGGAACGCATATCAGTCACGGCTACCTGCTTTCTTTCATCACGTCTTCTCGTTGACCCTAACCAACGCGGCGTGCCCGGCACTTCCCGCCATGGCACACGTTCGCTGTCGGCGTTAGGCGTCCTGATCTTCGGTCTCGGCGGTCTCCTCCTCGGGGTCCTCCTCGAGGTCCTCCTCGGGCGTGCCGAAGAACTCGGTGGTGTCCACCACGTTGCCGTCGGTGTCGGTGACGGTGGAGGCCTCCACCACGGCGGCGACCGTCAGGCCGCGACGGACGTCGGCGAAGATGGCCGGCAGCTGGTTCTGCTGCTGCAGCAGACCCAGCAGCTGCTGGGGTTCGATGCCGTACTGACGCGACATCAGCACGAGGCGCTCGGTGAGGTCATCCTGGCCGACCTGGATGTCGAGATGATCGGCGATGGCATCCATCAGCAGCTGGGTCTTCACCGCCTTCTCGGCGGCCTCCCGGGTCTCGGCGTCGAACTTCTCCCGTGAGCTGCCCTGCTCCTCCAGTACCGCGGCCAGCCGGGACTCGTCGTGGTCGAGACCGTGGATCGCATTGTGCAGGGCCGCGTCGACCTGGGCCGCGACGATGGCCTCCGGCAGCGGCACGTCGATCATCTCCAGCAGCGTCTCGAGGGTGTTGTCGCGGATCTTCTCCGCCTGGTGGATGCGCTTGACCCGCTCGACCTGTTCGGTGAGGCTCGCGCGCAGCTCGTCGAGGGTGTCGAATTCGCTTGCCAGCTGGGCGAATTCATCGTCGGCCTCGGGCAGTTCGCGTTCCTTGACGGACTTCACCGTCACCGTGACCTCGGCGTCCTCGCCGGCATGTTCGCCGGCGACGAGCTTGGTGGTGAAGGAGGCCGACTCACCCTCGGAGAGTCCGATGATCGCCTCGTCGAGACCCTCGATCAGCTGACCCGACCCGATCTCGTGCGACATGCCCTCGGAGCGTCCGTCGGGGATCTCCTCGCCGTTGACCGTGGCCGACAGGTCGATGGAGACGAAGTCGCCGGACTGCGCAGGCCGGTCGATGCCCTTGAGGGTGCCGAAACGTGCACGCAGGGACTGCAGTTCGGCGTCGACGTCGGAATCGGTCACCTCGAAGGAGTCCACCGAGATCTTCAGGTCGTTGAAGTCGGGGATGTCGATGTCGGGGCGGACGTCGACCTCGGCGGTGAAGACGAGTTCCTCGCCGTCCTCCATCCTGGTGACCTCGATGTCCGGCTGGCCCAGCGGACGCAGTTCGGTGGTGGTGACCGCCTCGCTGTAGCGGGCCGGCAACGCGTCGTTGACCACCTGCTGCAGCACCGCGCCGCGGCCGACTCGGGCCTCGAGCAGCTTGGCCGGGGCCTTCCCGGGCCGGAAACCGGGCAGCCGCACCTGCTGGGCGAGCTGCTTGTACGCACGGTCGAAATCGGCCTGCAGTTCGGTGAACGGCACCTCCACATTGATGCGAACCCGGGTGGGGCTCAACTTCTCGACGGTGCTCTTCACTGCGGTGCTCCTCGTTCCTTCTTCGCTCGGGCCTGCTTCGCTCGGGCCTGCTTCGCTCGGGCCTGTTTCACTCGGGTCGGGCGCGTCGGGGTGACAGGATTTGAACCTGCGGCCTTCCGCTCCCAAAGCGGATGCGCTACCAAGCTGCGCTACACCCCGCCTGCTGTGCTTCTCGCGCTCGCGATCCTACGGCCCCGCCACCCGCGCAGCAGACTCCGATCCGAGTGGATCACAGCGAGTGGACGCCGGTACATTGGGCTCGCGCAAGCATGCGGGCGTAGCTCAATGGTAGAGCCCTAGTCTTCCAAACTAGCTACGCGGGTTCGATTCCCGTCGCCCGCTCCACCCTCGCGGTTCGCCGTTTTGCCTGGTAACGACACGGTCGCGGTTGGGTCGCGATCACGCTCACCCCTTCTTCGGCCACCTCGACGCCCGTAAATTCGGGTTCGGTCCGCTTCCCGCCGGGTAGCTGGATCGTTCGCCGATCGAGAGGCCCGGACATGACGCTCAGCGAGCGAACTCCCCCGGTCGGCGGGTTCTGCGCTCCTCGGTTCGAGCCGGTGGCGCAGGCCTTTTCCCGCAACTTCCGCGAACGCGGCGAGGTGGGCGCCGCCGTCGCCGTCTGGGTCGACGGCGACCTCGTGGTCAACCTGTGGGGCGGGCACGCCGACGCCCGTCGCCGCCGCCCCTGGCGGGAGAACACCCTGGCGAGCGTCTTCTCCGGATCCAAGGGACTGACGAGCACCTGCGTGCACCTGCTCGCCGACCGCGGCGAGATCGACCTTCAGGCGCCGGTGGCACGGTACTGGCCGGAGTTCGGCCGGGCCGGCAAAGAGCGCATCACCATCGCCGACGTGCTCGGGCACCGCTCCGGAGTGATCGGCCCCCGCACCCGGCTGCACCACGAGGACACCGCCGACTGGGATCTGGTGTGCGAGGCGCTGGCGGCATCGGCGCCGTGGTGGGAGCCGGGAACCGCCCAGGGCTACCACATGGTGAGCTTCGGCTTCATCCTCGGCGAGGTGGTCCGCCGGGTGACCGGCCGCACTCTCGGGCAGTACCTGCGCACCGAGATCGCCGAACCGATGGGCATAGACGTCCACATCGGACTGCCGCAGCGCGAGCATTCCCGCTGCGCCGAGATGATCGACAAGCCGCACATCCGCGAGGTGCTGGCAGCCGGCGGCGCCCCCGGGCACCCGACATCACTGCAGGAACATCCGATGGCCGCGCTGTCGGTGGCCGTGGGGTTCATCCCCGACGACGAGCTCGGCTGCGAGGACATCGCACGGTGGCGTGCCCGTGAGTTCCCGGGCACCAACGCGCACGTCTCGGCGCTGGGTCTGGCGACGTTTTACAACGGCCTCGCGCAGGAGAAGGTCCTCAGCCGCGAGCACCTGGAGAAGGTGCGGGTCTGTCAGGGCGGCTTCGATCCCGACGTCGTCCTCGGTCCCCGCGTCGCCGATCACGGCTGGGGCCTGGGCTACATGCTCAATCAGCGCAAAGTCGCCGGTCCCAACCCGCTCAGCTTCGGCCACGGCGGATCCGGCGGCTCCTACGGCTTCGTCGACCTGGAACACCGGATCGGCTACGCGTACGTGATGAACCTCTTCGACGCCACCAAGTGCAACGCCGACCCGCGCAGCAGGGCGCTGTCCGACGAGGTCTACCGCGCACTCGGGGTGCGCTGATCCGACCGTCGCCCTGACCGGCCCGAAAAGGCGAACTCGCATTCGCGGTCCGCAGGTACGCTGGGCGCTATGAACAGTGCCCTGCTGCTGCTTTTGGTCGTGGTCCTCGGTGTGGTCGCCCTGGCCATGTTCAGCTCGTCCCGCGCGTCGGGTAACCGCAACGCGGCCAGCCTGGCCGACGCCAAGGCCGACGCCCGCCGGGCGATCGAGCGCCTCGGCGGACAGGTGCTCAACCTCAACGGCACCGACGAGGCCTCCAAGCAGGCGATGGCGGATGCCTCCGAGCGGTTCACGGCGGCCTCCTCGCAGATCGACCAGGCCACCACCGCCAAGCAGGCCATGCTGGCCAAGGAGAGCGCACTGGAGGGGCTGTACTACGTGCGTGCCGCGCGTCTGGCGATGGGAATGGACCCCGGCCCGGAGCTGGAGACCATCGCCGGGCAGCGCTCCGCCGGGGCGGTCACCGAGGACCGCCGCATCGAGTTCGACGGCCGCCAGATCGAGGCCTCCCCGGTGCCGTCACAGAACACCCCGAACTACTACCCCGGCGGCCGGGTGGCCGGCCGCCCGGTGCCGGCCGGCTGGTATTCCGAACCGTGGTGGAAGCCGGCCCTGCGCGCCGGTGCGTGGGGCGTCGGGTCGGTGCTGCTGTTCGATGCGCTCTTCTCCGGCATGGGCGGCGTGGGATACAACGCCGCCGCGTTCGAGAACGGCTACGGGTCCGGGTTCGACCAGGGCTTCGACTCCGGATTCGACCAGGGCTATGACGCCGGTATGGACCAGGGCACTGACGTCGGTGGCACTGACGTCGGTGGCGCCGATGGCGGCTGGGTCGGCGAC
>Ga0194039_1000655_pt1 | contig 20110 bp, 18 predicted proteins | sample JunL228m_MetaG_FD_148679 | JGI IMG/M metagenome (GOLD analysis project Ga0194039, IMG submission 148679) | Anoxic zone freshwater microbial communities from boreal shield lake in IISD Experimental Lakes Area, Ontario, Canada - Jun2016-L227-8m | ecosystem: Environmental > Aquatic > Freshwater >... | reverse complement strand
GAAAGAGAATTGGATACCCTGATAAAATGTCTCCGCCGCATAATCTTCCATTTGCAGTGCTTGGGGCAGGATTGTTATGGTTCGGATGGTTTGGGTTCAACGCAGGAAGCGCTCTTTGTGCTAATGGTTTGGCTGTAAGTGCTTTTGTAGTTACTCATGTAGCAACTGCAGCGGCTGGAATGACCTGGGCGATATTGGATCTCCTTCATAACAAGAGATCAACACTCCTGGGAGTAATAACAGGCGCAGTGGCAGGTCTTGTAGCAATTACCCCGGCTGCCGGATTTGTGACGCCTATGGGTTCTATAGCAATAGGTTTCGGTGCAGGTTTAATATGTTATTTATCAGTTACATTTATGAAAACGAAGCTTGGATACGATGATTCACTTGATGCTTTTGGCGTCCATGGAATTGGGGGCATATGGGGTGCCATAGCTACAGGAATATTTGCTACTACAAGCGTTAATCCCGCAGGCGCAGACGGATTGCTTTATGGAAACCCCGGACTTGTCATAACTCAGATTAAAGCAGTTGGCATAACTATGCTTTATTCATTTGTAATGAGCATTATCCTCTTCTGGGTAGTTGACAAATTATTTGGTCTAAGAGCATCTGAACACGGTGAACGAGTAGGTCTTGACCTTACAGAACACAGAGAAGCCGCTTACACCACACTAGAATAAAGGAGTACTAATATGAAATACATAACAGCAATAATTCAGCCTGATAGAATGAACGATGTCTTAGAAAAACTCGAAGCAAACGAGATTCATCTTGCTACTGTTACATCAGTCATGGGAAGAGGTCGGCAGAAAGGCGTAGCAACTGTTTACAGAAGTCACAAAGAAGCAGGAAGTTTGCTTAGAAAAATGAAACTTGAAATAGCTGTGAATGACGAATATGTCAAAGCCACGGTCGATGCCATTATCGAAGGAGGCAGAACTGGATCGGTCGGAGACGGCAAGATATTTATAATGAATCTTGTCGATTGCGTAAGAATAAGGACAGGAGAAACAGGAAGCGTGGCCATAGGATAAGCATCCATCGTAGATGGCATAATCAATAATACATGTCAAGACCTTATAAAGACTGAGGTCTTGACATTCTTAACTCTAGCTTATGTGTAATAGTTAAGATATCTTCTGACACTTTCAATTAAAACAAGAAGATTTTTCCCATGCTTTTCAACTTTTATATTGGTCAATTTAATTGATGTAGATAGCCTTGATAGTTCTTCTTTCTGGACATCTTTGTTGACTACAGAATAAACCCGTTCGGTTTGTGAAATTGAACTATGCCAGACAAGCTCAGAAATAATTTTAATTGGCTCTCCTTTATTTTTCAGTAGTGATATGAAGGAACGCCTCAAGTCGTGGCTGTTTAAATTTTTAAACCAGCAGCCTTTGCTGTTGCAGAATACGCATGTGGCTAAGATGTCAATTTAATCTTCTAGCCACGGATGTAAACCAGTGGCTAATGATGTTGCAATACAACCAAGCCCTCTCGAATGGGATTGGCGATAGATTATAATGCATAATTTAATTTAACATTCTATATATAAACTAATTAGAAAATACTTTGAACCCCTAAACTTGAGTTATATGATAACGATGATTATTAGCATAGAACCACCATATTGGCTAAATCTCAAATTTATATTATAATATTTCGGCATCAATGCTGTTTATAAATCCATAAAAACTTGTGCATTAATAAGTGAGGTAAAATATGAAAAATCTATTTCCCATATTCATTTTAGCAATGCTTATTTCGGGATGTACAACGCCTAATATTACGCCTAATATTCCTGAAAATGCAAAATTAGCTCAAATAAAATTAGGCATGTCGCAGGAGGAAGTAGAGCATATTCTAGGTTCCCCGACAGATGCACAAACAAAAACAACCGGAAATGAATGGATACCTATTTATAATGAATTTCCCTCAGATGTTAATGAATGCACATATTATTACAAAGGGCAGGGAACTATTGCCTTTACCAATAAAGGCAGTATGACTGTTCTAGGAAGTACATCTGCTAGCAGTAGTATGATATCGCTTTTTGTTAGAAGAATCAATTATGATCCAAATGAGCCTGGATACGCAAATAATCATTAATAAAATTTGGCAGAGATAGAGTTTTGCAGCTTGAAAAGATATTAAATATTTCCTAGAAATACATTTGGGAAGTTTCTGCTCCGTGCATACTCTTTGATTCTAAGAAGAGTTTCCCTTGGCGTTCTTGGACTATCGAAGTATTTATAAGTAGGGAAATATGCTGAAAAATGAAGAGGAACATTTTTGTCTAACTCCATCTCGACCCAGTCAAGAAAAAGCCTAGTATTTTCTTCTGAGTCATTCTTGCCTGGGATAACCAAGTTTGTTATTTCGATATGCTTGCCTAGCTTGTACAAATACTTGATAGAATCTAAAACGCTTTGGAGCTTCCCTTTAGTCATAGTTTTATAAAATTCTTCCGAGAAACCCTTCATATCAATATTTGCCGCATCTATCAGAGGGTAAAATTCTTCCATACCACTTTTAGATATAAATCCATTAGAAACAAGCACTACAGGAAGTTTATGCTTTCTTGCCTCTAAGGCAATATCAATTGCATATTCTGCCCAGATTGTTGGTTCGTTATATGTAAAAGCTATAGACTTGCATCCGGCAGATAATGCCTTCTTTATTATTTCAGATGGGCTTAGCTGCGGTGTTTTTGGCTCATCATCACTTGGAATACCTCTGGATAAATGAAAGTTTTGGCAGAAAGAACAATCCAGATTACAACCGTAAGTTCCTATCGAAAAAGTAAATGTGCTGGGCATAAACATCGAGAATGGCTTTTTCTCAATTGGGTCCACCTGCAAAGCGACAGGATAGCCATAAACAAGCGAGTAAAGATTGCCAGAAATATTTTTTCTGACTGCACAGAAACCACTTTTGCCATCTTCTATATGGCACTGTCTGGGGCACAGTTCGCAAATAATTGCGCTATTGGAATCAAAGGCTCTTTTCCAAAAACGAGCCTTTTTGAATAATAAATCAGCCATGCTGTTTTTCGAATCTATTCATAAAGTCAACAAGCTTTTCTACGCCCTCTAGTGGCATAGCATTATACATGCTGGCTCTTACGCCTTCTACAGCTCTATGTCCTCTGAGCCCCAATAACCCATTTTCTTCAGCTTCATGGATAAAGAGTTCACTTAAATGTTTTGTCGGGCATCTAAATACAATATTTACTCTTGAGCGATCAGGAGCTTCCACAAGATTTGAATAGAAATTAGAAGAATCTATTCTTTCATAAACTACCTCTGATTTGAGCGTATTGATTCTGTCCATAGTATCAAGTCCGCCATTTTCAAGAAGCCAATCTGTGACCAGCATAAGCATATATACTGAGAAAGTAGGCGGCGTATTATGCATAGAATTTTCATAAATATAAGTATTGTAGTTCAACATTGTAGGAAGGTTTTTATTGTAAGCTCTTTCTGCGAGTTTTCTTTTTAAAATTACAATTGCTAAACCGCTTGGCCCAAGAACTTTCTGCGTGCTGGCATAGACCATATCAAATTCTGTGATATCAGTCTTCTTTGTCATGATATCAGTTGACATATCAGCTATAAGCGGTACCCCATGATCGAGTTCAGGATATGAATGATACTGAGTACCCTCAATAGTGTTATTGGTAGTGATATGAACATAAGAAGAATCAAATTTGTTCTTCCATTTCCTTAAATTTGGAATTCTCTTGTAATTTGCATCTTTTGAAGAGGCAGAAACTTTGACATGGCAACACTTTTTAGCTTCAATAATAGCTTTCTCAGACCAATATCCGGTATCTATATACTCACAGCCCCACCAATTAATAAGAAAGTTTATCGGTATCATATAGAACTGAAGACTTGCTCCACCAGGGATAAAGCAAACAGCATATTCATTCCCGATATTCATCAACTTTCTGATATTATTTTCAGTTCTGTTAATGATTTCGCTAAACTCGTCTGTCCTGTGAGAAAGCTCACATACTCCTATTCCCATGTTATTGTAGTTTTTGAATTCCCTCTGAGCCCTTTCCATTACTGATGCCGGGATCATTGAAGGACCTGCTGAAAAATTGAAAATTTTCATACTTTTGACTCCAGTTCAAACAAGCGTAATTTTGTATTTTTATCTACCTACCCTAATTTCGATGCTGGAAATTTAAAATCCGATAGCAAAAATAGATAAAAAAAAGAGGACTGCCTCGTCCTCTTTTAAATAATTCTCCAAGAGAGCAATTATGCTTTCTTTTCGTATTTAGAAACCCAGTATTCTTCGATTTCTTCAATTGTCTTTCCTTTAGTTTCAGGTAGGAAGAACCTAGCTACTATGAAGTACAGAACTGTGAAACCAGCTAGGACAAAGAAGAGACCGCTGTAACCTATTGTGTCTTTCAGGACAGGGAATATTGTAGCTAAAATAGATGAAATCATCGAATTTCCGAACAAGCATATCGCAAGACCTTTTGAACGGATAGCTGTAGGAAGCAATTCGCTCATTGCAAGCCATACCACAACTCCGCAACCAAATGCAAAGCTCAGGATAAATCCAAATGTACCAATTGTAAGAATTACGATCTTAAGGTTGGAAACTCCCATCATTGAAGCTACACCCATCAAAACCAAACTTATTACCACGCCAGCTGTACTTAATGTCAAAAGAGGTTTTCTGCCGAATTTGTCTATTATTGAAGTAGCTATAAGAGTAACAACAAAGTTAATAACAGTTATGCCAGTACCAAGAAGAACTGCAAGCACTGGAGAATTAACACCTGAGTCACTAAAAATCTTAGGTGCATACTGTAGCACGCAATTGATGCCTGTCGTTTGATTAAAATTGGCAATCAGGAAGGCTATGATAAATGGTACGACATAGGCTTTTTTGAATATAGTTTTATTTGGAGCGTGAACTTTTTCTTCCTTGAGCGCTGTCATGTCCGCGATAATAAGGTCTGCATTGACTTCAGAATGGAACTTAAGAAGAACTTTTTTAGTTAGGTCAAGTTTCTTCTTCATAAAGAGCCATGTCGGGCTTTCAGGGAGGAAAATAGCTAAAATGAAGAGCAGAAGTCCAGGAAAAATAAGCACTAGGAACATTGCCCTCCAGTTTCCGCTGGCAGTAAAGGCTAAGTCAACAAGGTAAGCTAGCAGAATACCCCCTGTCAGGAAAAGTTGGAAACAGGCAACTGCTGTACCTCTAACTTTAGAAGGAGCTGTTTCTGAAAGATATAGAGGAACTAAAATAGCAGAAACTCCTACCCCAATACCCATTACCAATCTTCCGGCAAGCAAAGTAGAAAAATGATGGCAATACGCTGAAAGGATGACACCGATAATAAAAATAACGGCAGAAATAACAATCATTTTCTTTCTGCCGAAAATATCGGCAAGAAATCCTGTTATAAGCATCGCTACGGCGCCGCCATATAGAACTGCTCCCACGATTAGTCCAGACTCAGCGCTTGTAAGCTTAAGTTCTGCTGTAAGAGGGTCTAACGCTCCTCCTATTACTCCGATATCAAGCCCATAAAGAGCTCCTGCCAATGCTGAAGCCAATATCACAAAAACTGTCATAAGTTTTTTTGATTTGTCCATAACTTCAGGTTTAAGATGGCTCTCATTACCTTTAGTAGTGATAACTGCCGGCATGGTTTTAATCTCCTTTTTTTATATTGAATTTGCAAAATGCATATTTTCTTAAATCCTAAGGTATTTTCATCCCTTAGCAAGAATATCTACGATAAAATTGCACATAAATGCCTAAGATTTATGGTAGTTCTAGGTTCTCTTTTCGTATTTTAGCACCCAGTACTCTTCAATTTCCTCAATTGTCTTACCCTTAGTCTCAGGCAGGAAGAATTTAGCTACGACAAAATAAATTATCGTAAAGATTGCCAACATCAGAAATAGGCCTGCGTAACCAATAGCCTCTCTTATAATTGGAAAAACTGTAGCAAGAATTGATGAGACCATAGAATTTGCAAAAAGGCATATGGCCAATCCTTTGGACCTTATTGCTGTAGGAAGAAGTTCACTCATGGCAAGCCAAACTACAACTCCACAGCCAAAGGAGAAACATCCCATAAAACCAAACATCCCTATGGTTAATAGCGTTATCTTCAGAGCAGAAGTTGAAAGAATTGAAGCTAATGAGAGAAGAAGTAAACTAATTACAACCCCTCCTGTGCTGTATGTAAGAAGCGGCTTTCTTCCTAATTTGTCAATCAGCGCTATGGCTATAATTGTAATAATGACATTAAGAAGCGTGACAGCTGTATTGAGCAGTTGAGATACGGCAGGAGAACTAACACCGGACTGTTGAAAAATAACCATGCCGTACTGAAGGATACTATTTACACCCGTTGTTTGATTAAAATTAGCTATCAGAAAAGCAATTATAAATGGTATGATATATGCTTTTTTAAAAATGGACTGATTCTTTGCCTGAGTTTTTTCTTCATTCAAAGTCGTCATACCAGAAAGTATTAAATCAGCATTTTCTTCAGAATGGAACTTAAGAAGAACCTTCTTTGTTTTATCAATTTTTTTCTTCATAAATAACCATGCAGGACTTTCAGGAAGGAATAACGCCCCAAGAAAAAATACTAGCCCAGGAATAACAAGAACAAGGAACATTGCTCTCCAATTTCCGCTCTTGTTGAAAGCAAGGCCTATTAAATTAGCCAATAAAATACCTGCAGTAAGAACGAGCTGGAAACATGCTACTGCTCTACCTCTTATATTTGCCGGGACAGTTTCTGAAAGATAAAGAGGAACAAGTATCGCAGAAATTCCGACTCCGATACCCATAATAAGCCTCCCCCATAAAAGCGATTTAAAACCCACAGCATAAGAAGATATAATAACTCCTACAATAAATATCACAGCCGACACTACGATCATATTTTTCCTTCCGAAAATATCGGCAAGAAATCCCGTAACAAGTATTGAAAATGCACCGCCATAAAGTACAGCTCCCACAATCCAGCCTTCCTGGACTCCCGTTAAATTCATTTCTTTTTGAATAAATGTAAGAGCGCCAGCAATAGCTCCAATATCCAGACCATAAAGGCATCCCGCCAAAGCTGATGCTGCAACAACAAAAGCTGTCATAAATTTTTTAGATCTAATTTCATTGTCTTTTTGTGTTCGTTCCATAATCCAGCCTTATTTTTGATTTAGAATATCTGCAAGATAAAAACTATCCATATTTATTTTAGTAGGATTTTAGCTATGTTAAAAGAAGCATTCAAATATTTAACCAAAACCAGTTAGGATTACTTAGTTATGAGAATACTTTCAGGCATCCAACCTAGTGGAATACCTCACATCGGAAACTATTTCGGAATGATGAAACAGATCATCGATGATCAGTATAAAGGAGAAACTTTCCTCTTTATTGCAGATTATCATTCATTGACAGTTACTCCTGATCCAAAGCTTCTTCAAGAAAGAACTTCAAATGTAGCTTTGGATTTTATTGCCTGCGGACTTGATACAGAAAGAGTTATATTTTTTAAACAATCTGATATCCCATCTCTTACGGAGCTAACATGGATTCTTTCTTGCTGCACTCCTATGGGATTAATTGAAAGATGTCATAGTTACAAAGACAAAGTGACAAATGGGATTATCCCGAATTGCGGGCTTTTCTTCTATCCTGTTCTTATGACTGCCGATATTCTAATGTATAAGTCTAACATAGTCCCTGTCGGAAAAGATCAGAAGCAACATGTCGAAGTAGCTAGAGACATTGCTATAAAATTTAACAATCAATATGGCGAAACCTTCCCGCTCCCAGAACCACAAATAAAGGAAGATGTGGCTATTACTCCTGGCATTGACGGAAGGAAAATGTCTAAAAGCTATGGGAATTCAATTCCTATCTTTGGCGACCAGAAACAGATTAAAAAAATCTTTATGAAAATAATTACCGATTCTAAAACTCCAGAAGAGCCCAAAGACCCAGATACATGTAATATTTTCGCTCTTTATAAGCTCTTTGCCACTAAAGATCAAACTGATAAAATGGCCGATAGATATAAAGCAGGCGGTTTGATGTATGGTCAGGCAAAAAATGAACTTTTCGAATTATACATGAACCATTTTTCAGTTATGCAAAAGAAGAGGGACGAATTAGCAAAAAATATAGATTATGTTCATTCGATTTTAAGCAAAGGAGCCTCAAAAGCTTCTGAAGTAGCAGAAAAAACAATGGAAGAAGTTAAATCAAAAGTTGGGTTAAAATCATGATAGGAAAAATTAAAGGCATTCTTGATAAAGTATCAATTTCTGAAATCATAATTGATTCCAATGGGATAGGCTATGAAATTTGTATTCCTCTAAGCACTTACGACAAACTACCAAGAGAAGGTGAAAAAATAACTCTATTTACTCATCTTCATGTAAGAGAAGATGTTATGATGCTATTTGGATTTGCTACTCAGGAGGAAAAAGACCTTTTCAGACTGCTAAATACTATAAATGGAATAGGCCCCAAACTTGCAATCAAAATTCTTAGCAGTATATCGGTAAACTCTTTTTGTGAAGCTGTAGCCTCAGCTGATAAAAAAACACTCAGTAAAATCAATGGCGTTGGGCCCAAATCTGCAGACCGTCTGGTTATTGAGCTTAGAGACAAGATAAGCATTATTTCTCCAGAAGCGGCATTTGGTTCAGTTAATTCAACTACAATTCCCAAACATACTGAAGAGGCAATACTTGCGCTTGTTCAGCTTGGCTTTAAATATGACATGGCAAAAAAAGCCATTCTAAAAATTATATCTGAAGTTCCTGAAACTGATCATAATAGCGAAAATCTTATCCGCATCGCTCTTCAGAAGCTTAATTCCTAAACATTGCTCATATTTTACTTAGGAATGAATGCTGATACTTTATATGTATTATTTTCTCTAATTATATACATCTCAAAGATGATGTCTTCAGGGACTTTTGAGTATTTTGCTTTCCATAATGCAATTGAGTAGCCAATTTTATTAACGCAGCCAAGATATTGCTTGCTCAATAAGATGCCAAGGTTATCATCAACAGCCTTGCATGCATCGTTAAACGTGTCTTGCGGCAAAGAGGTCTTATCTTTAGACGCAAAGTCCTTTGTATATTCATTATAGTTCTTTGTAGCAAGTCCATTCAGAATACTTTCAATCATAATTTGTGCCGCCTGATCATCTGTTTTACATTTAGATAGATCAGAAGATGATACCTCTAATTTTTTAGTCCCAGGCTCATTTGAAGTCGTTGAACATCCTGATATAAACAATAATAAACCCAAAAATAGCAATAATTTCTTTTTCATAAATTAATCTCTAAATTATTCAACTGTAACACTTTTTGCCAAATTTCTAGGCTGATCAATTGAACAACCTCTTTCTTTGGCTATATAATAAGCGAAGAGCTGTAGCGCAACAACAGTAATAATTGGAGTAACATACTGAGAGCATCTTGGAAGATAAATTACATCATCAGCTATTTTTGATACTTCATGGTCGCCGACTGTAGCAGTGGCAATAACTGGAGATTTTCTAGCTTTGCATTCCTGCATATTGCTGAGGACTTTATCCTTGCCTGGTATATCATTGGCCAAAGCAATTACTGGAACTTTCTCTTCAAGAAGGGCAATAGGCCCATGTTTTAATTCAGCCGCATGATAACCTTCAGCGTGAATATAACTTATTTCTTTAAGTTTCAAAGCACCTTCCAATGCAACAGGATACAAATACCCTCTTCCTATAAAAAAAGCATTATCAGCTTTATAGTATTTCTTTGCAATTCGTTCAATTTCAGATGAAGTCTGAAGAACTTCCTGGATAAGCGCCGGTACATTTTTAATCTCTTCTATTAACTCAATACCAGTCTGCCTCGACAGCCTTCTGGAGCGGCCAAATTTAAGAGCCATCATGAGCAGGACTATAACCTGACATGTAAATGCCTTTGTTGAGGCTACTCCTATTTCAGGGCCGGCATGCAAATAAATACCAACACCTGTTTCTCTTGCAATTGTTGAACCAACAACATTGCATATAGCGGCTACAATAGCGCCTTTATTCTTTGATTCTCTAACTGCCGCAAGTGTATCAGCTGTTTCCCCTGATTGGCTTATTGCGATGACAAGTGTATCTGGTTTAATAATAGGATTCCTATATCTAAACTCAGCTGCTTGAGCTACTTCTGTTGGGATATTAGCCAAATCTTCAAAGAAATATTCTCCTACAAGGCCTGCATGTAAACTTGTCCCGCAAGCAGCAATTGTGATATTTGAAATAGAAACAAGTTCCCTTGGAGAGAACCCCAAACCGCTGAGCAAACTAGTTCCTTCTTCCAGATTTAATCTTCCTCTAATGGCATTACTAATCGAGTTTGGCTGATCAAAAATTTCTTTAATCATAAAATGCTCATACCCACCCTTTTCAGCGGCTCCGGCATCCCAATCGATGTGAGCAAGTTCACGGGTAACTGGAATAATGTCAATATTGCGAATATCAATATCATCCTGTTTAACTACGGCTATATCATTATCATCAAGGTAGATAACTTTTCTTGTATATGAAATAAGCGCAGAAATATCACTTGCTACTATCATCTCATTATTTCCTACTCCAATAACAATTGGACTACCTTTTCTAGCCACAATAATTACATCAGGATGAAACTTTGAAATAACGGCTATGCCGTATGTGCCGTTAAGATGTTTGAGAGCAGCAGCTACTGCTTTCAAGAAGTCACCTTCGTACATTTGTGAGATAAGATGAGCAATTACTTCTGTATCTGTTTCTGAAGCGAATTTGCATCCCTTATTAATTAACTGGCTCTTTAATGCCGCATAGTTTTCTATTATTCCATTGTGTACGACCGCGAAATTACCATTTGTATCAAGATGCGGATGAGAATTCCTTTCACTTGGCTCTCCATGAGTTGCCCACCTGGTATGAGCAATTCCTGTAGATAGTATTTGAGCATCCCCCACTTCGTCATAAATAGCCTTTTGCAAAGCAGCTACTTTCCCTACTCTTCTAATCGTTTTTATATTACCATTATCAAAGTATGCAATCCCGGCTGAATCATATCCTCTGTATTCAAGCTTTTTTAATCCATTGATTAAAGTATCCATCAAAGGCCTTTTGCCTATGTATCCGACTATTCCACACATAAACTATCTCCGGTAAGTTTTTCCCATTACCATATTCTTAAGGTAAATGAAGTTTTGCCTATTTGATTAAAGTTAAATAACCTGTAGAATATGAACTTAAATCAATTAGTTTATACTAAAGTAATAAAACAAAATTTTAAAGGTGCAACATGGGAAAACAGTATAATAAAGTAGAAAAAAGAGCAAGACGCAAAGCAAAAGAAGAAAGACAGAAAATCAAAGTCAGAAAAGAAATTAAAGCTGCAACTAAAGCTAAAAAATAATTAATCTATAATTCTAAATATCAGAAGCATAAGGTAGAATAGCGGCGCATTAAGAAGCAAACTATCTACCAAGTCTAATGAACCTCCGATTCCGGGAATCACAGCCCCGGAATCTTTTACTCCAGACAGTCTCTTAAGAGACGATTCAGCAAGATCTCCGAGAAATCCTCCAACGAAAAGCACAACGCCAAGCACAATGGCTACGCCAATATTTATTCCGTAAATATGGCTTATAACGCATGATACTATAATAGAAAGAACCAAGCCTCCTATAGTTCCTTCCCATGATTTTTTGGGGCTGATGCTAGGAACGATTTTATGGTTGCCGCCTTTCCTTTTAGAGCACAGAGTTCCTGTAACATAAGCTCCCATATCGCCGCATTTTGTGACTAATACAAGAAAAAGAATAAGGTAAACGCCAATATTAGTAGCGCCATAACCAACAGTAAATATCAGAGTAATAAAATTTATAGGAACTATCAGCAGAATAAATACTGCAATGAAGTTAATTACTTTTGTAAATTCTTCAGTTTTATTAATAGACACTAAAATTTTAATCCAACAGAAAAGAATCATTAAAACACTAATCAATATCCAATATGGAAAGTCTGGATTATAAAAATTACCAACTAGTACAATTAGAAACACCACACCTGCTGCAACTTCACTCATATGCTTGAATTTACTTAGATTGAAATTGCAAAGCATATCAGACAATTCTCTGGCTGTTACAATTGAAAGAAATACTCCTACGGCTGTAAAGACAGCTAGCCCTATAATTCCTTTTAGTATAATGATTGAGAAAAAAATGACTAAAATTATAATACTGCTGATCAATCTTGGTATAAACATTAAACCCCTCCGTATCTTCTATTTCTTAAATAATAATGGTTAATTGCTTCTGAAAATTCTTCTTCGCCAAAATCTGGCCATAAAGTATTTGTTATCCAAAGTTCAGAATAAGATAACTGCCAGAGTAAAAAATTACTCAACCTCATTTCTCCACTTGTTCTTATCATAAGTTCCGGGTCAGGAATATCAGGGGCGTATAAGTAATTTGAAAAGACTTCTTCGTTAATAAAATCAGGTTTTACTTTATTTGATTTAACATCTTCGGCTAATTTTTTCACAGCATCAATTATTTCAGCTCTTCCGCCATAGCTTAAAGCAAGAATAAGCTGTCTCTTTGAATATTTTGATGTATCTTTAATAGCTTTTTCTAAGACTTTTCTTGTTAAAAATGGTAAATCATTTGTTCTTCCTATAGTCCTAAGCCTGGTTTCTTTTTCATGAAGCGCTTTTAAATTAACTTCAAGAAACTCTTTGAGTAGATTCATCAGTCCAGCAATTTCCATTTTTGGTCTTTTCCAATTTTCCGTACTAAAAGCATATAGCGTAAGATATTCAATATTGTATTTTTCTGCCGCTTTCAAAACTCTTTCTACTGTTCTGGCTCCTGCTTTGTGTCCTTCAATCCTTGATAAGCCTTTCTCTTTAGCCCATCTGCCATTTCCATCCATAATTATAGCAATGTGCTTAATCTGATTTTTCTCCTGTTTTTTACTTTGAGCCATAAAAATATTCCTCTAGCATCAAAGCCAAAGTGTGATAAATCGGCAGATGATATTCCTGTATTATAAATGTTTCATGAGATGGCGCTTTAATGACACACTTAGAAAGCATTTCGCATTTGCCTCCGTTTATTCCTGTAAGAAGAATAGTTTCAACTCCTATGACATTTGCAAGCTGTATTGCTCTTCTTACATTTTTTGAATTACCGGAAGTTGAGATACCTATTAGAATATCACCAGGTTTTGCCAGAACAAATAATTGTTGAGCAAAAACCATTTCTGGATTTACATCATTTGAATAAGCTGAATTCAATGAAGGATGACTCATTAGAGAGATTGCTCTAAGTCCATTTTGCAGGCTATTAACCAAGGTTTTTCCATCCTCTCCATATAAAAGCTCGAATTTTGAAAGTAATTTGGTATCAGTAATTTTCCTTGGCAGTATAAAACCCTTCATAAGTTCAGCAACCAAATGTTCTGAATCAGCTGCACTTCCTCCATTACCGCAGATAAAAAGAGTATTCCCTTCTGAATAACACTTTTTAATCATCTCATAAGCTATTAATATTTCATTTCTCAAAGGAGTAATTTCACTAAATCTGCTTAAGAGTCTTGCTAGATGTTTTTCAGGCATATTTTCACTTTATAAGTTTGTTAATAAGTCATTAAAACTATGTTGATAATATTTTGATGTGTTTCTATTAACCTGATCCTCACATTATATAGACATTCTATCAACATATTTAATTTTAATATATCTATACTTAAAAGGAAACTTTATAAACAATTTTAGTAAGTTATAATAATACATATTTAAATTCTTTATTTAAATTCTTATTATATATAATTGTTAATAACCCATTTTGGAGTTTTATAATGAAAATCAAAGTACCAAGAATAGCCTTCTTAAGCGCCCTTCAAAAACTAAATAGTATCATAGGAACAAGAACTACTCTTCAAATCCTAAGCCATATACTTATACAAACAGACGAAAATAAAATAATTTTAATTACGACAGATCTTGATATAAGGATTAGATCTGAAGTTAATGCCGAAGTTATAGAACCGGGAGAAACAACAGTGCCGGCAAAAAAGTTATATGAAATAACCCGCGAAATGTTCAGCGATGATATTTTACTCGAAACAGATACCAATCATCATATGTCAATAAATGGAGGCAATTCAAAATTTAAACTTTTGGGACTATCTACTGAAGGTTTTCCTATTCCTATGCCTGCTTCTATTATAAGAAGCTTTGCAATTAGTCAAAATGAGTTTTCCAGAATGCTTAATCTTATTTCTTACTCAGTTAAAACTGAAGACGATGGAAATAGAAAAGCATTAACTGGTATTTTAATAAGCACATTAGACAATAATGCTACATGTGTAGCTACAGACGGCAAGAGATTGGCTCTATGCGAAAAAGGAATAGATAATTTTTCTGGTTCTGATGGTGATGCTGTTATTCCAATTAAAAGTGCTTTGGAGTTAAAATCTCTTCTTACTAATAAAACGGGTATCTTAAAAGTAGAGATTGCTACAAATTTAGTTAATTTTATTATTGATGATGTAACAACTATGACCACTAAAATAATAGAGGAAGTTTATCCTAACTACAGACAGGTTATACCTCCTACATTCTCAAAACAAATAAAACTTAATAGAAATACATGTGCTTCAGTTCTTTCCAGAGTATCATTGGTAGTTACAGATAAGAGTAATTTTGTAAAAGTTACATTTTTAGATCATAAACTAGAAATGAGTGCATCAAGTACTGAAATAGGCGAAAGTTCAGATTTTATGGATATAGAATACGATGGAGCAGAAGTATCTATATCTATTAATCCTACATATCTAAGAGATCCGATTCAAAGAATGGATTCAGATACAATATCAGTCAAAATGAACGATGGATATAGTCCTATAGCTCTATCTAATGAGGATGGGTTCCTCTATGTTGTAATGCCTATGCGCAATCGTTAATGATAGGAAAATTAGGCTTATCAGACTTTAGAAATTATCAAAGCCTTTCTTTGATATTTGAATCAAAGACAAATCTTATTATTGGGGATAATGGTCAGGGAAAGACAAATTTACTTGAAGCTATTTATTACCTGTCTTTTTTAAGATCATTTAAAACAAGTCATCTGGAATATCTCAAGAGGGTTGGTTCAACTGGTTTTTATCTATCAGGCAATGTCTTAAATAACAATTATTCCAAGACACTTGAAGTATATAATAATGATAAGAAGATTCTTAAAATTGATGGCGTATCCATAAATAAAGCCAGTGAATTTGTTGGATTCATCAAACCTGTAGTTTTTACCCATGACGATATAAAGCTTATAAGCAGCACTGCCAAACTTAGGCGCAGATATCTGGACATTCTTATATCATCTCTTGATAAATTGTATTTTTCAGATCTGCAGAATTATGCTGTTGCCCTCAAGTCGAGAAATATTCTTCTTAAGTCTGCCAATGTTGATAATAATCTAATAAGCGCTTATGAACCTATTTTAGCAAAATACGGCAAAAGAATTTTAGATATTAGATATAAAGTGATTTCACAATTACAGCAAAGAGCTGATAAAATCATAAAAAAAATTAAGGGTGAAACTTATAATTTACAGATAATTTATTATTCCAGAATTAAAGAGGAACAGAATTCAGAGGAAAACATATTAAGTCTTATAAATAAGGATAAGGAAAAAGACAGATTTAGAGCCTACACCGGTATAGGTCCTCATATGGATGATATTTTTTTCTATTTAAACGGTAAAAGTTTAAAAAATTATGGATCAATAGGTGAGTGCAGATTAGCTACATTGTGTTTAAAACTTGCTGAAGCTCAATTAGTCACTGAAAATGATAAATCTAATAGTATAGCTTTAGTTGATGATGTTACAGGCGAGCTAGACTCTAAAACCAAAGATGCATTTTTCAGTGTTACAGAAAAATTTAATCAGCTGTTTTTTACATTTACTAAATACTCTGATGATTCACTTTTTAATAGTGGGGCCAAATACACAGTATCTAATGGAATGGTAAATAGTTGACATTATTTTATGTTTAAAATTACTTTATTTAGATGTATTTCCTTTATTATCTCATGTTGCGTTTACCGGCAGAGAATTTCATTCAAATCCAAGCTCGATAAAAACAAATCATACATATTTGTTTCCAATTTTTCATCCTTAGCTAACTCTCTTTTCATTTTTTCTGCGCTAAAAAGAAAAATAAAATTTATTTATAGAAAAGGAGCCTTACCGCCATCTTTTTTTTATAAATTTTTCCGTTCAAGCATGTTTATAGAAAAGTGCGCTGACTTTGATGTTAATGGATATAACGAATATGTAAGTGAGGTTCAAAAACTTATTAAATGTGGATATGCACTGTGCTTCTTTCCTGAAAATAAAGTTTCAAAAAATGGGATGATAGGAAAATTTTATGACGAAATTATAGATCTTGTATCAAATGAAATAAATGTTTCAGTAGTTCCTTTATATGTCGGACCGCTGTGGGGAACTATTTTTAGTTCAAAAAGACTTAAAACAAATCTCAAACTAAGAACAATTAATGTATTTTTTGGGTTAGAGTGTTTGCCTGAAACAAAACCATGGCAATTAAGAAGCATGGTTTGCGAACTTGCCTCAGATTCAGAGATGTATCTACGCTCTGGAGAAAAAGTTCTGCATTATCAATTTTTGAAATTAGCAAAAAAAAATCCATTCAAAAAATTATTGTACGAATTAGATAGTAAGCCACTTGGCAGATTTAATATTTTGCTAATAAGTGTCATTCTAAGTAGAAAAATAAGAAATATTAAACGGAAGAACGATCATATAGGGATTATGCTTCCAAATAGTTACGCTGCCGCAATCAGCATACTTGCTGTCATGTATGCTGATTGTATTCCTGCTATGCTTAACTTTTCATTATCAAAAACGACTTTGGCGTCTTTGATAATTTCGTATAATTTAGATGTTGTACTGACAAGCAGAAAATTTATAGAAAAAATTAAACATGACAAACTTAGCGAAATGGTATTTCTCGAAGATATAGTTAATGAGATATCATGGAAAGATAAAATAGTATATGCCGCAATGCTTTTGATGCTGCCGGCTTTTGTGTCAATTAGAATTTTTTCGCCGAAGTCATTTAAAAATTTATACGAGGCTGCAATTATTATTTTCACAAGCGGTTCTACCGGCGATCCGAATGGCGTTGTTTTGACGCATCACAATGTCAACTGTAATGCAACCATCTGTTGTGAAACAATGTTTATAGAATTAGATAATGATGCTATTACAGGTAATCTTCCTCTTTTCCATTCATATGGCATGATGGTTGAATTTTGGATACCTTTCATGACAGGTATAAAAGTTACATATATAAGGAACCCTCTTGACTATGAAGCCATCCTAAAAGCTGTTAGAGAGCACCGTCTAACTCTTTTGGCTACTACTCAGACCTTTCTTTACGGGTACATTAAAAAATCATCAGGCGGGGATTTTAAGTCGCTCAGGCTTCTGATACTTGGAGCTGAGAAGTTCAATTCAGCGAATGCGGATAAAATCAGAAATTTAATCAATGTTGAACCTATTGAAGGATATGGATGTACTGAACTTTCACCGGTTGTTTCGATAAATATTTCAGATGATTCTTATCATTTAGGTAAAAGATCAGGCAAAAAAGGAAGCATAGGAAAAGCCATCACAGGTGTAGCTGCAAAAATAGTTAATATTGAAACACATTTAGATTGCCAGCCTGATGAAGACGGACTCTTGCTTATTAAAGGTCCTACTGTCATGAAAGAGTATTTAAATAACCAAGAAGATACCGCTAAAGCATTCATCAATGGATGGTACAATACTAAGGATATTGCTCAAATTGACGAAGAAGGTAATATAACCATAAGCGGCAGAATATCGAGATTTAGCAAAATAGCAGGCGAGATGGTTTCTCATGAACTTATAGAATCACTTATAAATAACTACCTTGGATTATTTGAAAAATCTATTGCTGTAGTAAATTTGAAGAGCAATGATGAAAAGGACAAAATAGGTGTTTTCTATTCTTTAGAAAATCTCGATATTAGAGAAATAACACGCTATTTATCCAACTTCGGACTTTCTAACTTATGGATACCCAAAAATAGAGACTTTATCAAAGTTTATGAAATCCCTACACTTCCATCAGGCAAACTTGACTTGAAAAAACTTAAAGAAATGGCTGTGAGTCTTTCTTATGGGCATTAGAAAGTATCAAATGTGAAAGTTGACAATCTGGCGCTATACTTGAGACAAAGCATATGCTAGAAATATTTATGAATTTAAGGAGATAGTAATGGAAATAAAAGATATCAACGATATTTCCCTAGAAATGAAGTCTTATTTCCAAAAAGCCATTCAGGCTATCGAGAAAAATAATGCTGATTATGCCGTTAGTTTACTCCAAGGAATTATTTTAAAAGAGCCAGGTTTTTTGCCAGCTAGAGCAAAGCTGAGAATCGCGGAGCAAATTCAGCAGGGTAATTCAAGTTTTTTTAAGAGAACAGTTGATTCATTAAAAGTTAAGAAAATTGTAAAGACGGGACAACTTGATTTTCTGAGAGGAAAATATCAGGAAGCTATACTAAAGGCCGAAGAGGCTCTCTCTATTGATGTTAAGGACTGGAGTGCATTGAAGTTGCTTGGTGAATCTGGCGAAGCGCTGTCTGCTACTTTTATTGCGGTCGAAGCATATGAGTTAGCAATTGGCTTTTATCCTCAAAACCATGAAGTTATAAAAAAACTTGGTGATATTTACAGAAAACTAGGAAGAGGAAGCGAAGAACTCAAATTACGCCAGAGACTTGTGAATATGTCCCCTGATAATCTGGAGTATAAACAAGAACTTAGATCTGCGGGAGCTATGGCTACGATGGAAAAGGATAGTTCAGGCAAAACAGGTTCTTCATTTAGGGACAACCTGAAAGACTCAAAAGAGGCCTCGCTATTAGCGCAGGAAGAAAGGCAGGTGCACAATGTCGATGATGTCAAAGATTTATTAACATCTCTGAAAGAAAATCTCAAAGCCAACCCGGACTCAATTCAGGTAATCAAAGATATTGCATGGGCATATTATAATGGGAATTCCATGGACGAGGCTGTTGAGTATTTTAGGATGCTTGAGAAAAAACAGGAACACTTTGACCCGACTGCTAATAAAGCGCTTGAGTCATCTATTCTGAGCATTAATAAAAAGAAAATAGAAGTGCTAAATACCGAGCTAGAAAATACTCAGGAACAGGAAAAGAAGAAGGCGATTTTTGATAAAATTGAACAGATTAAGACTTCTGATTTAGCTTTAAGGAAGGAATATGCCTTGAAAAGGGTCGAGGTATATCCAAACGATCTACAGCTTAAATATGAGCTGGCTATCATATATTGGGAAACTGGTGAATATGACAATGCTATTGAACAGTTTCAGATTGCTCAGAAACACCCCAAATTCAATTTTAGCGCAAGTGTTTATCTTGGCCGTTGTTTCTTTGAAAAAGGGCACAATGAACTAGCTGTTGACCAGCTAAGTAAAGTTATAAAGATGGAAAACTATACAGATAAAGAACTTCTTGATGCAATATATTATCTTGGATTGGCTTTTGAAAAAGCCAATGATACAGCAAATGCAAAGGAGTGTTTTAAAAAAGTTTATTCTGTAAGTTCTAAGTATAAAGATATTGCAGAAAAAATTCAGCAGTACTATTCCCAACAGCAATAATGCTTGGTTGCAAAAATTCAAAAAGATATTTTTCTCAGCTTGCCTTTAAATTATTTTTGTGTAGTTTATAGCTCTTCATAGAAGTGGTTCCGTAGCTCAGTTGGTTAGAGCAGATGACTCATAATCATCGGGTCACTGGTTCGAGCCCAGTCGGGACCACCATTTTATCTTCTGGCTCTTCCCGGCTCTTCCCCAACAACAGGGGCCGTTATTAATTAAGCGCATAGCGCTCTAACTCTCAAACGATAGTTTTCAAAATTCCTGAATCCGTACGCTCTTCTGGATATCATTTCCATTTTTGTATGGAAC
>Ga0194039_1000649_pt1 | contig 20296 bp, 15 predicted proteins | sample JunL228m_MetaG_FD_148679 | JGI IMG/M metagenome (GOLD analysis project Ga0194039, IMG submission 148679) | Anoxic zone freshwater microbial communities from boreal shield lake in IISD Experimental Lakes Area, Ontario, Canada - Jun2016-L227-8m | ecosystem: Environmental > Aquatic > Freshwater >... | reverse complement strand
CTCCACGGCGGTTACGTTCCAGAGCCTGTTGTGTTGCGCCTCTGTATGGTTTATGGGCCGCAGGCGAAAGGGGACAGAGAGGGAAGAGGGGAGATGGGAGATGGGAGATTGAAGATGGAAGAAACATGAGTATGAAATTTGAAGATCTTGAGAGCTGGCAGAAGGCTCGCGCATTGGTGAATGGTGTTTACACGCTCACGCGTACCGGGAGCCTGGCCAGAGATTATGGCAGCTCTATGAGGATAACTTTCCGGGATCTGCGAGCAGCGCAGGCCAGTTGAGGTCGGAAGCGGTTACGGTCGGCAAACTGGTAACCGGCTTAATCCACTCAACGGAATCGCGCAAAACAAAACTGGTCGGTCTCGTATCTTCAATCTTCCATCTTCTATCTCCAATCTGACCAGCGGCTTATCTTCCAACTTCAATCTCCAATCTTCTATTAAGCGCCATGGATTGCTTTGCTGATTTGAGGTTTACAAGGGCGCGTTTGTCTTGCAGCAGGCTGTCTTTGAGGTGTCAAAGAAATGGCCAAGAAACGAGGATTACTCTCTCACAGACCAAATCCGCAGGTCATCGCGGTCCGTCGGCGCTAATCTCGCTGAGGCTTGGGCCAAACGGCGTTATCCAGCCCATTTCCTGCTACTGAGCACCACTGAAGCAGGATCCTGAGTCCTTCACTTGACAGCCTCGCCGTGTGAATTTATGGTCTGCCTAACGTGATTGCGATTGCGAAACATCTGGATGCGAAGTTAAGAGTGTGGCGTTCGCCTACGGCACACAAAGTGGAGCGACTCGTCGCGGACATCATTGCTCTCGCTGATCGGGAAATCCCGGCCGCGAAATCAGCGCGCCAGTCGGCGGCACGGAACCGCGACGCCTTTCTCGCGGACAAGAAAGTGTTCCCCGGCCAGACGCCCAAAGACTTGGCGGCCAACCACGACCGCTATCTTTACGATTAAGCTGGATGGCCTTTATTGACACGGGTGCGTTCCTCGCTCGCTATCTGCCCAACGACCAGCACCACAGGGCTGCCACCGCGCTTTGGAACAAGATTCGCACCACGCACGAGCGCTGCCTCACGAGCAACTTTGTTCTCGACGAAACGATTACCCTGCTCGCCCGCCGCGCCAGTTACTTGTTTGCCGCGGAAAAAGCCCGCCTCATTTACACATCCAGCGCTCTGGAAATCCTCCGCTCGGACTTGCCGGCAGAACTCGCCGCCTTGGACTGGTTTGAGAAATTTGCGGATCAGAAAGTCAGCTTCACGGATTGCGTCTCCTTTGTGCTCATGCGCGAAGCGGGCATTCAAACAGCCTTTGCTTTTGACTCGCATTTCGAGCGCGCTGGCTTCAAGAAGTGGCATTGAAGGGTGCCGTAGCGGAGTGGGGCAGTCTCCGACCTGCCGCTGGAGTTGGGACATTCTGCGGACTGGAAAAGGGGCAATTCCGAAGAAATTGGATCACTCAGCGCAGAGCCAATCCTGAAGGGATTTCAGCATTTAGCCCGGGGTAGCTCGCGGCCTCGCAACCCCGGGCTGAGTGATTTCATCCTTTCAGGATGAGGTGCCTTGATCAGTTTCAGCTTTTCAGTTTGTCAGCGTTTCAGCATTTGAATCTGTGATTTCTGCTTTCTGCTTTTTAGCTTTTGAGGGAGCGGCAGCCTGGCAGATAGTGTTTTCGTCCGTGTTTATCCGTGGTTCAGTTCTTTCCGCACGGCTGGAAGAAGCAGTTCAACCACGGATGGGCACGGATGGGCACGGATAGTTTTTTCCACTGACCAAGCTGGGGCGTGCGCGATACCCGGTCGTTTTCCAGCACGAATACGGTCGTTCAGGCATTGGCCAGTCGTCGCTTGAACCCGGGGCCTTTTTGCTCTATTTTTCCTCATGTCTCATCTGGTAAGCCCATCTTCCCCCGCTGTAGGCGAGCTTGAAGGTGCCAATTTTGTCGCGAGGACGACTTCCGCGACGGACAGTCCGGCCATCCGGGAGGATGTGCTGCGGGATCCACGCTATCCCGTGCATCAGATCGCCGACCAGTTGCTGCCTTACCTGCGTGTGCTGGTGGAGCAGTTTCACCCGCAGCAGGTGATTCTCTTCGGCTCCTACGCTTATGGTGAACCGGACATACACAGCGACGTGGATTTGCTGGTCGTCAAGGATGTCAAGACCAGTATCTTCAAAGACAAGCTGGCCATTCGCGCGGCTTGGTGGCCCATTCTGATCCGCAATGCTCCGCTCTCCTTTGATCTCTTGCTCGTTGATCCCCACGAGCATACCCAGCGAAGCCAACGGGGCAGCGCGTATTACCAGGAGATCACCGGAAAAGGTCTCCGCTTGGTATGAAAACCGATGAAACCAACCCCCAGGACTGGCTCGTCGCAGCCAAAACCCGACTGCAATCCGCGGACTGATTGCATGCTGTCGAGGGTTCTTCCCCGTCTGTCATCGAGTTGTTGCAAGAGGCGGTGGAGCGATATTTGAAAGCCTAGCTCATCTCCAAGAACTGGCGACTGGTGCGCACCCACGACCTCAATCGCTTGATGGCGGAAGCTGTGAAATTCAATCCTCGATTCGCCACATTCTCGGACTTTGCCCAATCGCTCACGGAACAATTCTGGGAACAACATTATCCGGGCGGCGACCTGTCGGAAGTTGGTGCAGACTACCCGGAACTGCGCCAGCAGGCCGGCGAATTGGTGGCGTTCATTTACACATCCATCCCGCCTTCCGACGAGCCGAAACAGCCATAATCATTGCCCGCAGTTTCGCGTTTGTCGGCCCACACGTGCCGCTCGACGCCCACTTTGCCATCGGAAAGTTCATCCACGACGCCCTGCGCGGCGGCCCGATCCGCGTCGGTGGCGACGAACGGTGGGCCTGCGAGAGGCCATCCGGCGCACCGCAAGCTGGCATAAAACTACGTGACTTCGCTGGCAACTGAGGTCACGCTGCCCCCATGACTATGATGAATCCGTCACCGAAAAACCTCCGTCCGGATTTAATCCAGAAGATTGAAAGCATGCCTGAAGCTGACCTGCTTTGGGTGCATCAAGTACTCTTGCACCTTGAGAAAGAACAGTTGTGGCAAGAACTTTCCACAGAAATGGAGGCCGATCACCAAGCGGGTAAGTTTGCCCGCTTGCCGGACATCATCCGGGAAGTGCGCGGCGAAATCAAACGGGCGTGATTGTTTGCATTGACACGAATACAGTCGTTCAGGCATTAGCCAGCCGCCATCCATTTTTCCCCATCCTCGAGGCATGGGTCGAAGGCCGAGTAACGTGGGCGGTTTCGAGTGGGATTTTGCTTGAATACGAGGAAGTGATCATCCGCCTGAGCGGACTCCATCGTTGGGTGAAACTCTCACGCCTGATGGACTTGGCTGAATTAACCGCCGGAAACTTGTTGCGGGTCACGCCCTATTACCAATTCAGGATCATCCGGGATGACCCAGACGACGATTTGTTCACTGACTGTGCCATCTCGGCCGGAGCGGATTTCATCATCACGGAGGACCGGCATTTCGCCCCTCTGACTGGTTCTGGCTATAAACCGCGTCCCATCAGCCCACCGGAGTTCATTGCGCAGCACCCGGCCATTTGCCTTTGAGTTTCATCCTGGTGCCTTGGTAGTAATCCACTCAACGGAATCGCGCAAAACAAAACTGGTCGGTCTCCTATCTTCAATCTTCCATTTTCTATTAAGAAGCGTGATGCCAAGAGCACTAACTGAAATTACCAAGGAGGCCATTCAACTGAGCAGACCGCAAAGGCTTGCGTTGGCCGGGTTGCTCTTGGAATTGGAGGACGGCGGCACCGACCCGCAAGCCGATGAGGCTTGGGAGCAGGAGATTCAGGCACGTATCAAAGCGGTCGATGATGGCACGGCGATTGGGGTTTCCTATGAGGAAGCCAGGCTTCGACCAATTCTGTCTTGCGCCCCTGTCCTCGCTCCGAAAAATCTTCCAAGTAACCGCACACGGCTGTCGCCTTTGGAACTACCTCCAAGCCGAGTCGGTCAAGTTACTCGGCCCATTCCGCCGGCCCGCCGACTGGTTTGCTAAGATGCGCACCCGTTTCAAATTGAGCAAAAGAATTTCGTGCACCGGCGCGAGATTCGTGGTTTCATAGTCTGAGGATGAACATTCAAGTGGCGGTTCTGTGCGATGCGGCGACGGATGACAACGGCAAGCTCAACCTGCTGGGGGCCTTCGACACGATTTACACCCAGCAGCTTCCCGCGGTGCATCCGCAGTGCTCGATCGCATTGCGGGTGACATTTTCGAGCGATGACGAGGGCAAACACCAACTGCAACTGAACTTTGTCGATGCGGATGGACACTCTATTATGGTCAACTTCCCGCCGATCCCCGTCGAGGTGGCGCTGCCGGAAGACATGCACTTCGGCACGCGCAATTTCATCGTCAACCTCCAGCAAATGAAGTTCGAGAACCCGGGGCTGTACTCGATCGACATTTCCCTCGACGGCCAGCCACAGACAAGCATCCCGTTGTTGGTGCGGTACAACCCTCCGGTCGCGCCGGGGTGACGCGCAACCTGGACCATCGCGGCCCGCAGCGGAGTGGGAACCCTCGATCCATCTCGCCATTTAACCATCCCTCTTTATGATTCTCAGTCTTGAAATCGGCGGGACCAAGCTGCAACTGGCCCTCGGGGATAATAGGGCGAAGATTCGCGAGCGGCTAAGACTCGTGGTCGATCCAACGGAAGGTGCGGCCGGGATTCGGCAGCAGATCAAGCAGGCGCTTCCGGGTTTGTTGGGTGGAGGCAACCTCCAGGCGGTGGGGGTGGGTTTTGGCGGCCCGGTGGATTGGAAGACGGGGAAAATCTGTCGCTCGCACCAGATCGAGGGGTGGTCCGAATTTGATTTGGGAGCCTGGCTCAAGGAACTGACCGGCGCGCCAGTGATGGTGGATAACGATGCGAATGTCGCCGCCCTGGGCGAAGCGATGCACGGTTCAGGGACTGATTTGAACCCGGTGTTTTATGTTACCCTCGGCAGCGGCGTGGGTGGCGGCCTGGTTGTGGACGGAACTATCTACCACGGCGCCACGCCCGGCGAGTCGGAGATTGGCCATATTCGCCTGGACCGCAGCGGGACGACCGTCGAAGCGCGCTGCTCCGGATGGGCCGTGGACAGGAGAATCCGCGCGTTGAAAAAGAAACACCCGGGCAGCGTGCTCGCCCGGCTGGTTGGCAAGGTGCGCGGCGGCGAAGCGAAGCACCTGGCCGCCGCGATACAGCGGGAGGATACAGCCGCAAAAGGGATTTTGCGGGAGGCGGCGGAAGACCTGGCATTGGGACTCTCGCACGCGGTGCATTTGTTCCATCCGCAAATCATCATTTTGGGCGGGGGTCTGTCCGGCGTCGGCGAGCCCTTGCGCGACGCAGTCGAAAAGGCCATGCGCAGCTTCATCATGGAAGCATTTGCTCCCGGCCCACGCATTGCGCTTGCGGCCCTGGGGGAAGATGCGGTGCCCGTCGGCGCGCTTCACATGGCCCGCCGAAGATCCCGGTAAGGCCCGCGGAAAGCTGCAGGAAAGTGGGGCAGACCTCCGTCATGGCAGTGGCCGACAACATTCGCAAGAAGCTCAGCACGCTCCCGCATAAACCGGGCATCTACCTGATGCGCGACCGTTTCGGAACGGTGATTTATGTGGGTAAAGCGCGCGATTTGCGCAAGCGGGTGAGCCAGTATTTCCAGCCATCGCGGCGCATGGGCTGGGATTTGAAGTTCAAGGCCCTGACCGAGGCCATCCACGACTTCGATTTTCATACCGTTCGCAGCGAGCCGGAGGCTCTGTTGCTGGAAAGCAAGCTGATCAAGGAGTTCCACCCGCGCTACAACATCAGCTTTCGCGACGACAAACGGTTCCTGATGCTCAAGGTCAATCTGAACGACCCCATCCCGCGCTTCACCCTCACGCGCCTCAAGCAGGATGATGGCGCGCGATATTTCGGCCCCTTCCCGAACTCGAGCGCCTTGCGCAGCACGCTGGCCCTGGTGCGCCGCCAATATCATTTGCGCGGGTGCCGTCCGCTCACGCCGGGCGAGCGCGATTACAAGCATTGCCTTTACGCCCATCTGAAGTATTGCACCGCGCCCTGCATCGCCAACGTGGCGCGCGAGCAGTACCTGGAGCAGGTCAACGCCGCGTGCGATTTTCTCGCCGGCCAATCCGAGGAGATGCAGAACCAACTGGGCGAGGAGATGAAGAAAGCCGCAGCGGCCCAGGAATACGAGCGCGCGGCCGAGTTGCGCGATCTGCTGGCGGACCTGAAACGGACAACCAAGAAGGTGAACCGATTCGAGCGCGTGCCCTACAGCCTGCCGCTGGCCCTCGATACCGAGAAAGACCTGGCCGAGCTGGCGGCGGCGCTCGGCCTGCCGGCCCCGCCCCACCGCATCGAAGGCTTCGATATCTCGAACATTAGCGGGACGTTCAAGGTTGCGTCGCTCGTGAGCTTTCGCAACGGCCGTCCCGACCGGGCCAATTACCGGCGGTTCAAGATCAAGACTGTCGAGGGACAGGACGATTTCGCATCCATCGCGGAGGTGGTGCGGCGACGATACACACGGTTGCTCAAGGAGTCCGCCGTCCACAGTCCACAGTCCACGGTCCCGGAAGACTTGACGAAGGAGCAGCCTGCGGCCCCCGAGACTGCTTCCCCGTCACCCTGCTCAGTCTCCACACTCTGCGCTGCGCACGCCGCACTTCCTGACCTCATTCTCATCGATGGCGGCAAAGGACAGCTTGGCGCCGCCAGCGCGGAGCTGAAGAAACTGGACTTGGGTCACATTCCGATCATCGGCCTTGCGAAGGAGTTCGAGGAAGTTTATCGTCTGGGCGAGAAGGCCCCCCTTCGCCTCTCACACGCCAGCGGCGCTCTGAAACTGCTCCAACGCGTGCGCGACGAATCGCACCGGCTGGCGAACACTTATAATGCACAACTGCGGCTGAGAAAGATTTCGGAGAGCATCCTGGACGAATTTCCGAGCATCGGCGACCGGCGCAAGGCGGCATTGCTGAAGAAGTTTGGCTCGGTGCAGCGCCTCCGGCTGGCGAGCGTCGAGAAAATCGCCGAGGTGCCGGGCTTCGGGGGCAAAGCTGCTGCCGAACTAAAGACCTTTCTCGAGGCACGAACCGCGGAATGATGAGCCAGAACATGGTCTTTTCTGTGTTTGCGGGGTGTGGCACGTTGTGGCCATGACGGCTCGCATGCGGCGTTCCTATCGGCCAGCGGCTACCATCATCATATTCCTGGCAGGGCAGTTTTGCCGACTACGCGAAAGCTGGACAGCGACCGAAAGTTCCCTAGAATGAAAGGAACCATACCAAACCAAACTATAGAATACCCAAGTCACCATGAAAAGACTCATCTTCACAATCATCGCAACCCTTGGGCTTAACCCGGGCAGTTGGGCCGCCAACCTCGTCTGGACCCCGTCCACTGCAGATTGGGATTTGACCACCACGAACTGGAAAGATACGAACTCCCTGGCAACGGTCGCATTTGCGCAGGGAGATAGCGTGCTTTTCGACGATAGCGGGACCGGCCAGTCGGCTGTGGCGCTGGGCGCGAACTTGTTGAGTCCGAACTCCGTTCTGGTGGACTCGTCCAGCCAGTACTCATTCGCTTCGACCACGGGTGGGAAGCTGACGGGGGGCTTATCATTGGTCAAGAGAGGGACGGGCCTGCTGATTCTTGATGCCGACAATGCCATCTCCGGCCCCACGAGCATCGAGGCGGGCGTGCTCCAAATCGGCAATGGCGCCGGGCGAGGGACGCTCGGCAGCAGTTCAGTCTCCAATGGCGCCGCCCTCGTCGTCAACCGCACGGGCACATCAACTCTGACCGGTGATTTGAGCGGTGCGGGTACTCTCACAAATGTCGCCGGCACGCTCATTATTCTTGGAACGAACAACATGAGCGGTTTGATCTCCGTTAACGCCGGAACGCTGACTCTCTCCAATGCGCCTGCCGCCGGGAATTCGACAGAGGTGATCATCAACGCCACCGTTGGCACGGCCGGCACGCGGCTGTTGCTTGCCGGCGGGGTTTCATTTTCCGGAGCCGCCACCGTCAAATGCCTGAACACGTCGAGCAGCTTGAACATGCGCTGCAACCTGCTGGGCAACCCTGGAACAAACTCCTTCAATGGTCCCATTCTCTGCAGCGGCGACGGCCTCGTCCAACTCAACGGCACCGGCGCCGGCGAGTTTGTTGTCGCCAGCGGGATTTCTGTCAACCCGGACGACGTGACCCCGTTCAACGGTCAGATTCTCCTCCGAGGCAGTGGCGTTGGAAAACTCACCGGCACGGTCAATACACCCAATGCTTTTGTAAATAAATCCGATGCCGGCAACTGGACGATTTATTCCACCGGAAATTCATGGTCCGCCACCGCTTTGAACGTCGGCTTGCTTCGTTTGGGGGCAAATAATGCATTGCCCACCACCCTGGCCCTCCAGGTGGGGCAATCCTCAAGCGCCGCCACTTTCGACCTGGCTGGATTCGACCAGCAAATCGCCACTCTGAACCTTGCCCCCTCGCTTAGTAACTCCACCAATACGATCGCCAACAGCAGCACCACTTCGGATTCGGTGCTCACCATTTCCAACGGTGGTGTTTACGGAGGTCTTATCCAGGACGCCATCTCCAATGGCACCCGAAAAGTCGGTCTCACCATTACTGGTGGAGCGCAGCAATTGAGCGGCAACTGCACTTACAGCGGCCCGACCACCATCCGTGCAGGCGGGGTATCCCTGGCAGGCTCTGGCAGCATCTCGAACACTGCCACAATTGAGATTGGCGCGGGCGCATCACTCGATGCTTCGCGCCGGACTGACGGCACCCTATGGCTGGGAGCCGCCCAGACGCTCAAGGGCGATGGCACCTTCAACATCGTGGGCAACCTTGCCAGCCAGGGCACCATCGAACTCAAGCTTAACAAATCCGGCGACACCCTGGCCAATGACAAAATTCAGGTTCCGGCCTCGTACCAAGTCACCTATGGCGGCACCCTTAAGCTTGACCTGACTGGTGACCCGTTGGCTGCCACGGATAGCTTCAAGCTGTTTGATGCGCCCACTTACTCCGGCGCCTTCATCACCATCACGCCGCCGACTCCGGGTACTGGGCTTGCCTGGAATATCAACACCCTGACCACCGACGGCACTCTGAGGATTGACGTGAGTATCCCGACCAATCCGACGAACATCACGTTCACGGTGGTGGCGGGAGGCACTCAAATGGAGCTTGCCTGGCCGGAGATCTACACGGGGTGGACGCTCCAAGGCCAGACCAATGCGCCCAGTGTCGGGCTGACCACCAACTGGTTCGATGTGCCTGATTCCGCTGCGACCAATCGGGTCTTCCTACCGATCGATCCCGTCAACGGCAGTGTCTTCTATCGGCTGCGTTACCAGCCTTAGTATGCGGCAGGCCAATTTCATGGCCGTCTATCACGCAGCAGCCAGGTATTGAGCCGTTTGAGCCTTGTTGCGTTGGCGTCCTTTGGCGTGTATGGCGAGTGGCACCGCCATTTCTATTGCCTGGTGCGGTAAAAGCGCAGGCTGGAGTTGGAAGCCGATTGGTCAACCACATCAAGCGTGCCATTCGTGTTCATCAGGCTCATTACCTCAAACCAACTGGCGAGGTTGCTGGAACCATCAATTGCGCAGGCGACGCCCGTCTCGCCGGTCACTATCAACCGCGCGCGGCCATCGGACAGGAGCGCGATGGTTTGGAACCGCGCCGGAAGCGGCAGGGTCACGGTGAGCATCGCGTCCGAGCTGATCAGGAAACCTGCCAGGTTCGTGACAACGACCGAATAAGGGCCGGAGTCGCTGGTTTGGATGTTGACGCGTGTGTAGCTGCTGCCCCTTGCCTCGGCGATATTCGTGCCTTTGAACCGCCATTGATAACTGAGCGGCATTGCTCCGGTTGCGCTGACGCTAAACGTCGCGTTTGCCCCCTGGGGCGCCACCTTGCCTTGTGGCTGATTGGTTATCGCCGGCGGTGCCGGCGGCGGGACGAACACATACTTGCTCGCATCGCTGTACATCCGCCAGCCGATCTTGAGTGTGCCGCTTGAATACGTGAAAGTGAGCGTCGGCGTGGCGACTCCCGCGTTCAACTTCATCCGGCCCAGGTATTCCCACGTATTTCCACCGGGCTCCTGAAAGAGGGTCGTGGTGGCCGGGAGCCCCGTGCAGCCGGATTGATTGACAGCGACAACGATGTCGTCAGAGACGCTCGACACGCTGCCTTGCGTGACATAAACATCATAAGTCCCGCCGGCCACGGCGAGCGACGGTTTCACGGCAAACGTCGGCGTGCCGGAAGTGGCGTAGCGCGAGCCCGTGCCCGTCAGGCCGGACGCGGAGCTCTTCAGAGTCGAGTCGTTGAAGCTGGCATTGTCCAAGTATGGCGGGTTCGAGTTCAAACTGCCATCACGCAATCGCGCTTCAATGATGACGTCAGTTACGACCCCCGGCGGATTGCTTGCGAAGGTCAAATCGGCAGAATTGGTTTGCCACCCGGTGTTGTTGCGCGAACGGACACGATAATGATAGGTCGTGTTGGGCGTAAGAGTGGTTAAGTTGACTGCGTGATTCAGCGTCATCGTGGCGTTGCTCACGGTGAAGCCGGACGAGGCGGTTAGGCCATAATCCACCGCGCTGTTGGCATTTTCGTCCGTGGTCCACTTGATGATGACGGAGGTATCGGTGAGATTGCTTGTGCTCACGTCGGTGATGACGGGCGGTGTGGAGTCGGACGGAAGCACGAGGTTCACCGCGAAGTTCGTTCCGGCGGTGATCGTGACATTGGTCGTCACGGTGCCGATGTCAGCCGCCGTTGCGGTTATGATGAAGGAGCCGGGGGGCGTTTCGAAGAAGGCGAATTTGCCGTGCGGCTCGGTCTTCTGGTTGCGCGCGGGGACGGTGTCGATGGAAATGTTGGCATTGTAAACCGCCGATCCGTCCCCTTGTCGGGTCACCGTGCCGCGAACGATGCCTTTGGTCGGCGTCGCTTTCCAGGGAATCGCCGGCACGTCCACCCATGTCGGCTGGTGATGATCGCGGATGTACGCGAGCGTGCCCGGGGTGTCCGCGGCGCCGCTGTTCGGCTCGCGATAGCTGTAGAGCATTGATCCCAGCAGCGGTTTGTTCCGGATGTAATCCAGTTGCCAGACCGTGTTAGCTGGAATGTTCAGGTAGGCGCCTTGGCCGCCATAGACGCGGCGCACGCCTTGATGGCTGCAGTCATCATCCACGCGCGGGGTGAACACGCCGCTGTTGTCCGACGCGTAGATCATAGGCATGCAAATATCGATGATGCCCTCGCTGTTCCAACCGGCCCAGTCCTGGTAACGACTATTGTAGGCGTCGCTGCGGCTCCCAAACACGGCGCACGAAACGACGAGGTTGCTGCGAAGAGAAAGCAAATCGGCGTTGACCCAGCGCAGGAAATCCGTCACCTGCCGCCGCCGCCAGTCCGAGAACTGCGCGCTGGACGGCGAGGGTTGGCCCGTCAAACCGAACTCGGCGTTGTAACGCGCAATCGCCGTCGGATTATACCCGGAGTCAGCCGTCGGGTAGCGGATATAATCCCAATGGAAACCATCCACGGCATAGCGGCGGACAATATTGGTGGCCATAACGTAATTCCACATTGTGGCGTCCGGATGGCCGGGGTCGAGATAGTAGCCTTCGCCGTTCCAATTCGTGCCGGTGGAATTCCTCATCAGGTACTCCGGGTGCAAATTGAAGACATGGCCGGCTTGTGAAGGCGGCGTGGTGGTGCTCCAAACCAGGTGGGTCGTGACCCAGCAATGCACCTCGATGCGCGGCGAACCCGAGTGCGCTTTGTCGATAACATCCTGCAGCGCATCAAAATCCGATGAAATGGCCGTGGTTTTAGGATCGTTGCCGGCGATGCCTGGAGTGTAAAAGGCATCGGCTCGCCGCCGCATTTGGACAACGATGGCATTGAAATTGCAGGCCCGGCAATCGGCGATGAGCTGGGTGACCTGGCTGGAGCTGAAAAGACCCGTGCCCCACGCATCCACCCACAGGCCGCGAAATTCGTTGCTCTGGGCGCGGGCCCAAACCGTTGTGAACAGCGCGAGGCCGAAACTGGCAGCGAGGGCGCGGCTGACTTTCATTGCGCAAGCGTATCCTCGTTCAGCCGTGAAATCAAACTGGCATCGGCAGTTTCTCCTGTGCGAGGCCATTGCCGTACGGAACGACGGAAAGACCGGTGGTTCTGCAATCCCAAAGGGATTGTGGCCTCCATGATCAGCCTCCGCAGGCGGGGGTGGGAGCTTCCAAGTAACCTCACACGGCTGCCGCCTTTGGAACTACCTCCAAGCCAAGTCGGTCAAGTTACTCGGCCCATTCCGCCGGCCCGCCGACTGGTTTGCTGAGATGCGCACCCCCTGATTCTCCCCTGATTTTTCCCACTCGTCAGCATCGGGAGGACGCTGTATAGCTAGGCAGCGTCCAGTCAGTGTGCTGTTGGGGCGTGTCATAACTATGAAAATGAAGCGACGGGATTTTCTTAAGAGCAGCGCGGGCGCGGCCGCAACATGGCTGGCGATGCCCGCTGCAGAAGCCGCGGTCCCGGTAGTGGGCGATTTTGGCAGGCACCCGGGACAGGAGGCTTATCAAACGAGCTGGTATCCGTTTACCGGGCATCCGGATGCCGACACGTGTTGGTCCGTGTCCGTCGGACCCGACGGGCGCATCTACGCAGCGGCCTGCGCGGAAAGCATCCCCGGCGGCGTGGTCAAGGTGGTGCGCTACAATGAACAGACGGATGGGCTCGACTACCTGTTTTCACTGGACGAGATGGTTAATGATCCGGGCGACTCCGGGCGGGCGACCCAGTGCAAGATTCATTACAGCTTCGCTCCCTCGATGTCCGATGGCATCCTCTACATGGCGACGCATCTATCTGGGCCGCCGATTGACCAACCCGCTTATTCGCCTTGGCTGTCCTGGCACGATCCCAAGCGCTGCTTCCGCGGCAGCGCCTTGCTCGCCTTCGACACGAAAAAGGACCAGGTGCTTTGGTGGGATACGCTCCTTCCCAAGGAAGGCTGCCGATGCCTGCTGCACGACGAGGAGCGGCATCTGCTCTATGCGTTGAGCTATCCCAGGGATCATTTCTTCATCTACGACACGAAGAAGCGCACGCGGCGGGATGTCGGCCGAATTGGATCCATCAACGCCCAGACCCTGTTTCTGGACCGCAAGCACCGGGTGTGGACGACGGACGACTACGGCCATCTCGTGCGGTACGACCCGGAGAAGGACCGGTTGGAGCGCTCGCCGTTTGTGCTGCCGCACAATCTCGAATTCCAGACCGGTTGGCATAGCGTCTTTTACGACGTTGCCGCCGCCCCCGATGGAGAGTGTGTCTATGCGGCAACCTGGATTGCCGCTTCCCGCCTGATGCGGATTTGGCCCAACCAAGGAGAATGGCCCAGAGTGGAAGACCTTGGACCCGCCACACAGAAACGAGATCCGTCGCTGCCCAAGGACACCTTTGTTGATCATTGCGGCGGGCTGGTCTTTGCGGGCGACGGTCAGTTGTATTACGTCGCGTCGCGCTGGCGCGACCCGGTGTATAACCCCATGCCTGCGGACGGTCCGGAACGCGAGGGCGTGGTGTGGCGGCTGAATCCCGCCACGCTCCGCCGGGAGGAGGTCGCGATTCTTCGCCATCCGACGCAACCGGCGCAATACGTCTCCCGCGGCGCGGTGGACCACAACGGGAATCTGTTCTTCGGCGACGTCGGCACCAAGCCGGTGGGCATCTTCAAAGTGCATTTGCCCGCCTCGCGGAGGAAGAAGAACGCGCATTTGCCCATCCGGATGTGGGGATAAGGAGTCACAATGAGCGAGAATAAGAAAACGAAGTACGACATGCATTCGCCGGAGGCGAAGGCGCTAACTGATGAGATCGTGCATGGAACCTTCACGAAAGAAGGCACGATGGCTGCGTTCCCGACTTGTTTCCCGGGCGCGAGCATTCCCATACCGGCGGATGAAAGCCACATCACGGCGCTGGATGTTTCCGGGGATGGAATGATTTACGGCGGCACGAGCGGCCGAGCAACCCACCTGTTCGTCGGGATATTCCACGGGGTCACGGGGGTGGTCTTTGACCGGGGAACGGTCGAAGGAGCAAATCATTGCGCCGCGGTCTGCTGCGGAAAATCCAGGTTCGTGGCCTGCGTAAACGGTCCCGGCGGCGGGCGCGTGATCGCCGGCGGGTTTGAAGGGCTGCCTTTTGACCTCATCCAGGAGTGGGGTTTCGCGCGCCCGTCTTTCCAGGAGTTGGGCAAGGTGAATGACGAGCCAATCGTCCATGGAGTAACAGACTCTTCCAGGAAGATGCTGGTCGGAACCACCAGCGGACACCTCTTCACCGTTGATATAGACGGGGGGAGCATCAAGGTTATCGGTGAGTTACCGGGCAGCGGGCGTCTTGCCCTGGGTTCGAAAGGGGGCATCTTCGGACAAGACGGGGCCGGGCACCTCTGGCGCTACGATGTTGCTGCCGAGAAGCTTGAGCGCAAAGCGGTTGCGCTCCCGGAAGGCGCCTGGGGAAAGGTTCCGCTCACCTGGGCCATATATCGTCCTGGCCGAATGCTCTATACCGCAGATGCCGATGGCAACCTCTTTTCCCTGGACGAAGAACGAGGCTTCAGCGGCCCTCTGGCCCGGACGCTCCTGGCACCGGTGGGGCCGATGGCCGTGACGCATGATGGGCGCGTCTTCGGCTTCTGCGGCTCGGAGATGGCCAAGATGTTCTGCTATAACCCGCGAACGCGCCAGGCGACCAGCCTTGGCGTCGCGGTGTCGGTCCTGGAACGTCGCCGGTACGGCTATGTTTTCGGTGATGCGGTGACAGGGCGCGACGGTCAGATCATCTTTGGTGAGGATGATGATCTCGGGCACTTGTGGCTTTATTTTCCGAAGATACAGGCACTTCCGTAGCGGGCACTCCAATTGACTAAAGCGAAATGAGAATATATACCAACCTCTGTATCATAAGCGTCGCCAGCCTTCTTTGCGTGAGCGCGCAAGCCGAATGGGTTAACGCGCTCAAGCCGCAAGGCAAGCCGGCTGGACAAGTAAAGGTGGTCAAGGGCGGAAAACCGCTCGGCGGCATTCAACTTCCCGCGCACCCGACGCCTCAGGAAACCAACGCCGCCGTCGAACTGCAGCATTGGATTAAGGAACTGACCGGCGCGGCGCTGGAAATCAAGACCGGCAAAGCGGGCGGCTGCCGCTTCGCCATCCGCACCGACGCCTCGCTGGGCGACGAAGGCTACGCCATCGACGTCAACCGCGGCAAAATCATCCTCTCGGGCGGCAAGACCCGGGGCGTCTTGAACGCCGTGTATGGCTTGCTCGAAGAAGACATCGGCTGGCGCTACTATGCCAATGATTCCATCCGCCTGCCGAAGACGAATACACTGGTTATCGCTCCGGTTGCGCGCCGATACATTCCGCAACTGAAGGTTCGCGACCCTTTTTACGCCTGCGCCTTCGACCCGGTCTGGTCGCTGCGCAACCGCGCCAACGCGCCCAATGCCGCTGTGCCGGAGGAGCAAGGGGGCCACGTGGATTACGCGAACATGTTCGTACACACTGCCGGGCAGATTGTGCCACCGGACAAGTATTCCAAAGACCATCCCGACTATTTCGCGCAGGCGGCTGACGGCACGCACACGACCGCGCAACTTTGCCCCACGCACCCCGAAGTGGTGAAGATCGCAATTGATTACGTGCGCCAGGTGCTGCGGGACCATCCGCACACAGAGATTCTGAGCGTGTCGAAAAACGATTGCCAGGTGAGTTGCCTGTGCGAGCGCTGCAAGAAGCTGCGCGAGGAAGAAGGCTCCGACATGGCCAATCAGCTTTTCCTCGTCAACCAGGTGGCGCAGGCCATCGAAGCGGAGCATCCCAACGTGATCATCGACACCCTGGCTTACCTGGAGACCATTCAAGTGCCCAAGACGGCCCGCCCGCGTAAGAACGTGGCGATACGGCTGTGCAACGACGCGGTGGGAGCCTGGTCGCGGCCATTCACGCCGGCCGAACAATGCGATACGGCCAAACTGGTCAGCGCCTGGGGCGCCGTCCATAACCGGATCTACATTTGGGACTACAACGTCAACTTCAGCCATTACCTGGCCCCGATGCCAAACCTGGATGTCATGGTGGCCAACATCCGCTTCTGGATCAAGAACCACGCGGAAGGCGTCATGCTTCAAGGGGGCTATCAAGGGCCGGCTGAGCGCGACCAACTCAAGTCATGGGTCAGCGCCAAGCTGCTCTGGAACCCGGCCTGCAACGAGAAAGCCCTGGCCCACGATTTTATTCAAGGCCACTACGGCAAGGCGGCCCCGGCTCTCGAGGAATACGAAGCGTTATTGCAGCGGATGAGAGCTGACCATGCTTCCGAGATGGCATCGCCCGCGGGCGGCATTCGCTACCCCATGGATGCGCCTTTCTTCACAAAGGAGTTCGTGGCGCAAGCGACGGCGATCTTCGCGCGCGCCGAAGAATTAGCCGCCGGTGACGACGCCCTGGCGCGGCGCGTCGAGCGCGCTGAGCTGCCCCTCCTCTATGTGAAGTGCGTGCGCGGCCCGGAATTTGTCGGAGCCGGCTACCCGCAGGTGGTGGACCGTTTCGAGCGGATCGCGCGGCGGGAGAAGCTTCAATATCTGCAAGAAGGCGGACCCGATTTCGAGCCCAAACTGGCCGGATACAAGGGCCGTATCCCTAAGACCAGCGCCAGCCAATAACCTGCGCCCAACGATAGCCCAAAACGACAGAACCCATGCGATACACACTCCGATTTGCCGCAGGTTTGACGCTGGCGATTCTCTGGATGTTGGAAATCTCCCTGGGCGCGGCGGATTACGATTCAAAGTCCACGACGCCGACAGCACACGCAGCCGTCGAGGCGGTCAAGGCATCGACGCCACAAACGACGAAACTCGAGAATGTCATCATCGTCTATAAAACGCATTTCGACATCGGCTACACGGCGCTGGCGCGCGAGGTGGTGCATTATTATCGCAGCGAAATGACGGATAAGGTGTTGGAGAACATCGAGCAAAACAGCCGCCAGCCCAAAGACCAGCAATTTGTCTGGACGGTGTCGGGCTGGCCGATGAAGCAGATTCTCTGGGAGGGCCAATCGCCGGAGCGCCGGCGGAAGATCGAGCAGGCAATTCGGGACGGCAACTTCGCCATTCACGCGTATCCGTTCACGACGCACACCGAGATGGCGGAACTGGAGGATCTCGTTCGCGGCCTGAATATATCTGCGACGCTCGACCGGCAGTTCGGCCTGCCGCTTTCCACGTCGGCGAAAATGAGTGACGTGCCGGGGCAGTCGTGGGTTTTTCCCACCCTCTTCGCGCACGCCGGCATTAAGTTTTATCACATGGGCGGGCCGGTGGTAAACCACGCGCTTGGTCTGCCCTCGTTCTTTTGGTGGGAAGGACCGGACGGTTCGCGGCTCCTGACGCTTTACGACAATGGCTACGGCAGTTCCGCGCTGCCGCCGCCGAACTGGCCGTTCAAGACTTGGGTGTATATCAACATGACAGGCGACAACCAGGGGCCGCCCGACCCGGACAGGGTTAAAAAGGATCTCGCTTTCTTCACGCAGCGCGGCATCAAGGCTAAGGTCGGGAAGTTGGACGATTTTGCCGAGTCGATCTTGAAGGAGGACTTGAGCGGACTGCCGGTGGTCCGCAGTGACATTCCCGACCCGTGGATTCATGGGCCAATGAGCAGCCCGGAAGCGTGCAAACTGGCGCAGAACATCCGTCCGACCATCGGCTCGGTGGACGCATTGACAACCCTGGAACGGTACTGGGGCATCTATCGTCCCGACATCAGCCAGGCGATTTCCAGTGCGTACGAACAGAGCCTGTTGTTCAGCGAACACACCTGGGGCATGGCCAACCAGCATTACATCCAGCCGCCCTATGGCGCGGGCTGGGACACGCTCTGGGCGCAAGGGCTGCCACCGAATTACCGATTGATGGATGAATCATGGCAGGAACACGCCAGTCACATCGAGGATGTGCAGCGACTGGTGACCACTCCGTATTGCGACGCGCTGATGACGCTGTGCGACAACGTAAACGTCTCCGGCCCGCGCATTGTGGTGTACAATCCCCTGCCGTGGAAACGCGACGGCGAGGTCACACTGAATGTTTTCCATCTTCCGCTGGGCACCTCCCTGAAGCCTGCCGACGGCGGCCCGCCGATTCCATTTTCACCCGAAGGCCCGGCCATTGAAGACCCGTATCGCGTCATTCGTTTTGTCGCCAAGGACATTCCGGCGATGGGTTACCGCACTTACCTCGTGTCGAAGGAGACCACCGAGCCGGACGGGTTGGCTGCTGACGAAACAACTGGCGTGATTGAAAGTCCGTTCTTCAAGGCGACGCTCGACGCGAAACGCGGTCGGATTGTCAGCCTGATCGACAAGCGCTCGGGGCGCGAACTCGTGGACACCGAAGCGCCGCAGGGTTTCGGCCAGTATTTTTACGAGCGCTTCGGATTCAAAGACCTTTCCGATTGGCTCGAAAAATCCTTGTATCCGCAATATAAAGCGCATCGGTTCATCTTTGTCGCCTATGACCTGCCGAAGGAGAGCGTTTACAGTTCCGCACTGCCTGAGAACTTGAAGCTGTCCGTGAAGAAAACGGCCATCGACGTTACTGCGGTGATGACGGGGACAATTCCCGGTCCGGGCCGGCCGCAAAGCATCTACATCCGCCTCACGCTGCCTGCCGCGCTGCCGGCTGCTGACCTCGAAGTTGGCTGGGACAAACAGCCTGACAGTTGGCCGGAAGCTGCCTGGATTTGTCTGCCGTTCAAGTGCGCCAATCCAAGATTCCGTCTCGGCCGGCTGGGCGCGGATGTGGATCCGGTGAAAGATTTCACAGTGGATAACGCCAATTATCATTTCTCGTGGATCAACACTGGTGTGGCGGTGTATGATGGCGACACCGGCGCGGGCGTCGCGCTCTGTCCGCAGGATTCGCCACTGGTGAGCCTGGGCGAACCCGGGGAGTACAAATTCGACAAACGGTTCGAGCCGAAAAAGCCGCATGTTTTCATCAACCTTTACAACAACCATTGGCGGACAAACTTCCGGGGCTGGATTGGCGATGGCCGACGCATGACTTCGCGGGTCCGCCTGTGGAGCTTCGCCAAGTTCGAGTCCGAAGGGGCGCTCTACTCGCCGGCGATGGAAACGCGCGTTCCGCTCGCCGCCGCGCGCTCAACCGCCCTCCCCGGTAAGTTGTCCGCCGCCCAGTCGGGCATCACGCTTTCGCGCAAAGGCATTGCCGTAACCGCATTCGGTCCGAATCCTGATGGTGCCGGCACGGTGCTGCGCCTGTGGGAGCAGACCGGGGCCAGCGGTCCGTTAACGGTGACGCTGCCCGCTGGAGTGAAAGCGACCCAAGCCCAACCGGTCAACCTGCGCGGCGAGAAGGCCGGCGAACCCATCACGATTGTTGACGGCAAATTGGCCCTGGTTCTTCGAGCTTATGCGCCGGCCAGCCTGGTGCTGAATCCGTGACTAATCCCGGTCATTCGCAAATGCATTACTACCATGAGATTTAACACAATTCTGGTCCTGATGACGATGGTGTTACCGCTGCTGGCGGCCGCCTCCGAGAAAGCATCCGCCCCCGAGTTCAGCCATCGCCAGGGGCTAACGCTGTATGTGTCGAAGCTCGGAGATAACTCCGACGGCCGGAGTTGGAGGACGGCGTTCCGGACCATTCAGGCCGCCCTGAGCGCGGTCCCCGAGGACCTGGGCGGGCACCGTGTTGTCATCCGGCCTGACACCTACGCGGAGGCCAATCTCGACTCGAAGCACAAAGGCGCGGCCGGCGCTTACAACACGATCGAAGGCGACTGGGACGGCACCCTCGGCTCAGGCGCACGTGGGTGGGTGATAATTGATTCAGGGGCGCCGCGTGTGGTGGTGCGGACCAACCCCAAGGCGTCCACCGGCAATCCAACTTTCCAGGCGCTTCCGGACGGCGATCCGGACAAGGAAACCGGTCTGAAAAGCGTTGATTGGTGGGGGCCATGGCGCTGCGACCCTTCGTACTCGGCAGCGGGTTGGGACCGTTGGGTTTTTCGCCGCCTCTATTGCACGGGATCGGAGGGGGGCCTGGGCTGGGACATGACCTGCGAGGCGGGGGTGG